>Ga0209396_1001691_pt1 | contig 24012 bp, 24 predicted proteins | sample GOMGulsemesocosm_6_FD_184638 | JGI IMG/M metagenome (GOLD analysis project Ga0209396, IMG submission 184638) | Methane-oxidizing microbial communities from mesocosms in the Gulf of Mexico - GOM8C Gulf of Mexico (SPAdes) (version 2) | ecosystem: Environmental > Aquatic > Marine > Cold seeps... | reverse complement strand
CCATACCAGCCAGAAAAGCCCAGAGCCTAAACCAAGGCAGAAGGTGGCGATAATCATTAGCTCGTATAACTCATTAATAATCGAACAATATAAACAAAGGTAAGCAAATACTTTTATAAATGAGGCTAGCTGGATAAGTGATGCACGATGTAATCCACTGTTTACTCGCTTGGAGAAGAGCAATGCACTGATCCCAGTACCTAGCGCCTGTAATGAGAACAGTATGCCCATCTGCATGCCATCGGCAGAAAACTGTTGATGGGCAATGACAGGAATAATAAAGTTTATAAAGAATAAACCCAATGCATCTAAGCGAATGGCCTGTAATAGCGGTTTTAGGGTGGTTGGAAACTGAGTCTTCACTGCTTCTCCTTTTTATAAGCGAGTAAGCATAATATGTAATGGCCTATCAGAACTGACCAATCGTGCTATTGCTGCTTTTCCCACATTAAACATATTTGATTTAAAAATGAGTTGATACGATAAGGTTGATACTTGAGAGGCATCTTATTTTCTAGTGCTGGAATTGGTTTTTGATCTTTACGCAAGCGGCTTAAAATCAACTTTAACAAGCCATCCAAGTAGACTTTAAACTCTTCACTGACGTAAATAGCTTCCCAATCAATTTTATTACCTTGATGATTTGTCGCTATCATAGGCCCTATTTTTTGAGTGTGCTTTTCTATCTCAGCGTCTCCCATGCAATACTCTTTTACCAACTGTAAAAATAGATCTAAGCACTCGCCACGTGGCACGATACTAAAAAACTCTTTCTCGTTCGCTCCATTAACCCCTTCTACTTGAACACTAACAGTACGGTAAAGCACCTCAAACATATGTACGATGGTACGATCTAAAATACGTTGTTTAGGAAAACGCGTATCTTGTACGTTCTGCTCAATTAACTCATAAAAATGTGCAACATTAAGATTATTAGCAACTTGGCGCGCTAATTTGTCTGCCACAGCAAGTGGAATTCTGTTCTCTAGCAAAGTATTAGTCACAGTCTCTTTGAGTAAGTTCTGCAATTTTAACTGTACTTGGTCAAAAGATTCATAGGGAGGGAGAGCAGACATTAGTTTCCTTGAGAGGCTATATAGTAGTTAGCTAGTTTAACCTAAAACGGGTCATATACGCAGATGCGAGCTTGGATTGATATTAGTCATTGAATTTTTGTGACGTTAGTCTAAACTTTGCCCACAATTAACAGGAGAGGCCCTATGTCAGACAAAGTATTTATCACCGCGAAAACGCTACTTGAAGATTCATTCCGCTTAGCAGCACAGGTTTACGATAGTGGTTTCCGTCCACAATTTATTGTTGGTATTTGGCGTGGTGGTGCACCGATCGGTATCGCTGTACAGGAATACTTTGATTACAAAAAAGTAGAAACGGATCATATTGCCGTTCGTACCTCTTCTTATTACGGTATTGGTAAACAAAGTAAAACAATCAAAGTACATGGTTTACATTACATTATTGAAAATGCAAATGCTGATGATGGCCTATTAATCGTTGATGATGTATTTGATTCAGGGCGTAGTGTTGTGGCGTTAAAAGAGAAACTTTCTGAATTAATGCGCCTTAACATGCCACGTGATGTGCGCATCGCAACACCATATTACAAGCCTAAAAACAAAGCGGTTGATATGGTACCTGATTACTTTATTCACGAATCTGAAGAGTGGTTAGTTTTCCCACATGAAGTTTCTGGTTTAGATATCGAAGAGATCCTTAACGGAAAAACCGACTTCGAGAACATCAAACATCTCTTTAAAGATTAACAGATTTGATTGAGACAACTCAAAAGGAGACTAATTAGTCTCCTTTTTTGTTTCTACTATTACCGCTTTAAGTACATCAGGATATAACTCAAAGAACAGCTCCGTTAGTGGTTCATAATGTTCACTTAGGGTCATAAAAGTATCCGCCAATGGCCCCATACGCGGACTACGCGCCGCAATACGCTGCAATGCAAACTCGATATTATCTATATTTTCATAGTGTTCAAACCACTTGCCTTGCCAAACTAAGCTCGATATTTTTTCAAAGCGCTCAGGGAGTGGTAGTAATAACTCACTTTTCTCGGCAGCAATAATGCTTTGCGCTTGCACTGAAAAATGAGCTAAAGAGTTTTCATGAAAGCTCAGCCAATGTTTGGCTAAACAGTGATCCCAAAACATATCTAAGCTAATCGGAGAAAACCGACGTAGCGGTTTCGGAAAAAATGGCTTCGCTAGCTTCACTAGAGCATGATTATCGGTATAACTATCTACAAAACGATGTAATCGAATCCCCTGCACAATGCTCTTATTGAATTTTCCATCAGGGTTTCCTTTAACAAAATCGCCTAAAAAGTTTCCCAGCAAGCTTGTCTGGGAGTGCTGTGCAATATGTAGGTGGGCAAGGTAATTCATTAATGGGCTCATTGAAATATCTGAATAAGGGTTAATAGTATAACCAAAAATAGCATGATGTAATTAGTCGCACTCATTTACAAACGAATACCACACACCCCAAAGAGTATTAATTAAGTATTACCTTGCTTTGTATGTGATAAAAATTTATTGTCCCGCTCAACCGCAACATTAGACATATAAATGTATGAAAGGACTTAAAAAATGAACAAAAAAATTGCTTTGATTGGCGCACTATTATTTGCCGGAAACTCAGTTGCAAGCAACCAAGATAATCCTTGGTATGCAGGTGCTAGAATTGGTGCAACCCACTACAGTGATTTTGAGCAAAACTTATTTGTAAATGCTGACACAGATAAAGATAACTTAGCTGGAGGTTTATTCTTAGGTTACAACCTCAGCGACTGGTTTGCTTTAGAGGGTGGTTATACTTATCTAGGTAAGATTGAAATCGACGATCATGCCAACATAACCAATGAGTCTTTGGAATTAGTAGGTAAGTTTACTTGGCAAGCGACAGAGTCTGTAGATCTGTTTCTGAAAGCGGGTGCTTTTGCATATCAAACAGAGGGTAAAAAACAACTTGCAGGACTTAAAGAGAAAGATGCTGATGGTACATTAGGACTCGGTGTAGAGCACCACTTCACTAATAATCTTTCTGCTCGTTTAGAGTACCAGTTTTATCACAACCTAACTTTGAATGATGAAACCTTTAAATCAGGCTGGGATACTCATTTAGTGGCACTGGGGCTCGTATACAGTTGGGGGAAAAGCGAGAAGATTATCGTTGCAGAGGCACCAATCACTGCTGCCCCAGAAGAGCAAGTGGAACCAGTTGTTGAAGAAGTTAAGGCTGTAGAAGCAGCTACGATTGTAGCAACAGAAGAAGTTGTCGCTGAAAAACAAGATATTGAAATTGAAAATCAAACTGCTGAAGTATATTTTGATACTAAGAGTAATGCACTTTCTGCTACCTCAATCGAACAATTACAACCAATTATTCAACACTTAAAAGATCATCCATCAGCAACGATTATTGCAGTTGGTCATACTGATTCTCGTGGCTCCGAAGCAGGAAACCAAAAACTTTCTGAGCAACGTGCTAAAACGGTGAGTAATTACATAATCAAAGAGTTTTCAATTGATCCAACACGTATTACACACTCAGGTGAAGGTGAGCTATCTCCAATTGCAGATAACAAAACTAAACAGGGGCAAGCAAAAAATCGCCGCGTATCGGTTTTCTCTCCCTCTTTCTTTGTAACTGAAAAATAATCATAACACTCTATTATTAATAAGATATTTTAAAGGCCAAGCTAACCATAAGCTTGGCCTTTAATTTTTCATACTATTTGAGTGTTAGACACAACAGCATATACGGCACACCTTTCCTATTACACAGTAATAACCATCCCGCCCATTGCTTTATTCAATACAGCAAAGATAATATGCATAACAAAGGAAGGAATTATGCAATCTTTACCAGTCACCTACTCAGTGAGTTGCACTGAGGCACTTTTAATAGAAGTGATTCCACAGTTTCAAATAGATAATGTATTAGCTTGTGAGTTTTGGTGCCAAGGGTTAAATGACTCTTATAAGGTCACAACGTCTAAGCAAACTTACTTATTACGCATTTACCGTTATCAATGGCGTTGCTTAGAAGAGATTAAATTTGAGTTAGATGCCCTGCTACATCTAAAAGATAATGATGCTGATATTGCTTACCCGATTGCCACTAACAGTGGAAATTATATTGTCACTTTAATTGCGCCGGAGGGGAAACGTTATGCCATCTTAACGGCTTATATTGAGGGTAACGAGCTTGATTTTTCATTACCTAAAAACCCAAGTTTATATGCACAACACATGGCACAGATTCATCAAAAATCGATAAGCTTTAAAAGCCAGCATCAACGCTTTCAATTAGATGTAAAGCACCTAATAACAGAACCCTTATTACGTATACAACCTTTTTTGAAACAACGCGCAGAGGATTGGTTATTTATTTCAGATTATGCACAAACACTTGCAGTGCAATTACAAAGTGCCCTGAACAGCTCCCAAGATATTGGTTTTTGTCATGGTGATCTACACGGTGGCAATGCACATATTAATGGTGAACAGCTTTATAGCTTTGATTTTGACTGTTGTGCAATGGGACTACGTGTCTATGATCTGGCCATTTTTAAATGGGCATTAAAGCTAGGGAAAAAAGAGCATACTGTTTGGCAAAGTTTCTTAAATACCTACCAGCAACATCGTCCTCTCGCTGATAACGACCTAAAAATAATCGATAGCTTAGTCTCCATTCGTCAAATCTGGTTAATGGGTTTACATATAGATATTGCCGTTGCCAAGGGGTGGTTGAATGATAAATACTTCGATCAGCAATTAGATTTTTTACGTAATGAACAAACAACAAAAAGTGGACAACCTTGAAGGTCACGGCAAACCAGAAACCTTTATTTAAAATTACATTAACAGTGATCTTTCAATCAATTAATAGCGATAAAAATTACTCTACATTTACACAAAACAACAAGCAAAAATCATAACAACAGCCATTATCACAAAAACTTATCTAGCCAGTTCATTTTTCAAAAAGTGATGTAATAAAAGACATCACCTAAAAAATAAGCGATAATCCGCGCTTCAATATTTTTTAGGAACGGTCATTATGTCTCAGCTCGGTACTCTATATATTATTTCTGCCCCAAGTGGCGCAGGAAAATCTAGCCTTATCAATGCATTACTGGCAGAAGAGCGCTCTTGGCATGTTCAGGTTTCTGTTTCGCATACAACCCGTGCGCCACGAGTTGGTGAAAACAATGGTGAACATTACCATTTTGTAGATGTGGAAAGCTTCAAATCACTTATCGAAAAAAAGGCATTTTTTGAGTGGGCAGAAGTTTTTGGTAACTACTACGGCACCTCGCGCATTACGATTGAACAAGCCCTACAGCAAGGTACTGATATCTTTTTAGATATTGACTGGCAAGGAGCACAGCAGGTTCGTGAAATGATGCCTGAAGCAGTAGGCATTTTCATTCTGCCACCTAACCGTGATGAACTTGAGTCTCGCCTTAATAAACGTGGCCAAGATAGCAGTGAAATTATCGCAAAGCGTATGTCACAGGCACAATCAGAAATGTCACACTACAATGAGTATGATTATCTGATTATTAATGATGATTTTAAGCTCGCTAGCAAAGAGTTATCACAAATTGTGAGTGCATTGCGCAACAAACAGAGTAAACAGTCTATTGTTCATCAGACAATGATCGCTGAGTTACTAAAGTAGCGCTGGATCAAACACTATAATGCTTGTATAATAAGCGCCCGTTTTTATGTAATTAATTTTTGGAGTTCAACAATGGCACGTGTAACCGTTGAAGATGCAGTAAATGTAGTTGGTAACCGTTTTGATCTAATCTTAATGGCATCTCGTCGAGCTCGTCAGCTTGCAACTCAAGGTAAAACACCTTTAGTTGATCCAGAAAATGACAAGCCAACCGTTATTGCTTTACGTGAAATCGAAGAAAACTTGATCACGAATGAGTTAATGGATGTTCAAGATCGTCAAGAGAAGCATGAGAAGCAAGCAGCTGAATTAGCAGCTGTTGCAGCAATTGCAGAAGGTCGCGGTTAAACACCAACCGACTTTACAAATTCTAAGAAACGCCGAACATGAAAATGTTCGGCGTTTTTTTATAGCTGTTTTAAGGAGTTATTTAGATGATTTTATTGTATCCCGCACTGGCGATTATTATCGGCTTTGCCCTGCTTATCTGGAGTGCCGATAAGTTTGTTTTAGGTGCCTCAAACACCGCACGTAGTTTCTCAATATCACCACTGATTGTAGGTGTTGTGATCGTTGGTTTAGGCACATCGGCACCTGAGATGTTAGTTTCTGCGATTGCAGCAGCAGAGGGCAATACCGGTTTATCCATTGGTAATGCAATTGGCTCTAACATCACTAACGTGGGTTTAATGTTAGGTATCACCGCACTATTTTATCCACTACATATCCACTCAAAGTTGCTGAAGCGTGAGATGCCAGTATTACTGGCAATTATTGCATTAAGCTATTTTATCCTTTGGGATCAGCATTTAAGCTTCCTTAATGGCTTACTGCTATTAGTGATGATGTTTGCCATGTTAGGTTACACAATTTGGGAGGCTAAAAGTCACGGAGAAGATCAATTACCACAAGAAATTTTAGATGAACTGCCTGAAGAAGTAAGTAAAGGTGAAGCACTAAAATGGTTAGTGGTTGGTATTGTTGTATTGATCGCCTCATCGCGTGTTTTAGTTTGGGGTGCAGTCGAAATAGCTGAGTACTTCCAAATCAGTGATCTTATTATTGGTTTAACCATTGTGGCGATTGGTACAAGCCTACCTGAACTGGCAGCAACCATTGCAGCTGCACGCAAAAAAGAGTTTGATTTAGCAGTTGGTAATATCATTGGCTCAAACATCTTTAATATTTTAGGTGTAATGGCACTACCTGGTTTAATCCGCCCTGATACTTTTGATTCGGAAGTATTAACCCGTGATTACCCTGTAATGATTGCTTTGACTATCGCACTGATGATCTTCTCTATTGCATGGCGTAAAGGTAAAACAGGTGTCTTAGGGCGCTTTGAAGGTGGTTTGTTACTCGCTGGATATATTAGTTATATGATTTGGTTGTTTACCGATATGACTAAAACGGTTGCGTAGATTAGCAACTTAACAAAAAGGCGCTATCGTGATTCACGTTAGCGCCTTTTTTTGTTCACTGAGAGTACGATCCCATTCAATCAACAAATAAACACAAAAACATCATAATAACTAAGCTTTTAGGGTAAATTAACCTGTATTGAAATAGACAGGTAAACCTAATGAATCAACTAGTTAAAATTAAAAAGAATATATTTAGTTATACCCCACTCTTAGCAAGCCTCTTGTTACTTCAAGGCTGTATCACAACCCCTAATGAAAGCGAGATGAACGCATTATTTCGCCAACAGAATCAGCTTGTAGAAACACAAAAGGCACAACTATTGCCCGAAAGAACAGAACAAACTGATCTCTATTTTGTTGGCTTTGGTGCTGATTACAGCCAAAATGTATTTAAGAAAGAGGTTTTTTACGCGCAAAACTTATTTGATCAGCGCTTTAATACACAAGGTCGCTCTACCCTACTTATCAACAACAATGCAACAGACCAGAGTCTACCACTCGCTAATTATTTGAATCTGAAAAAAACATTAAAATACGTTGGGGAAACGATGGATGTTGAAGAGGATGTATTATTTCTCTTTTTAACCGGTCACGGTAAAAAAGATGAGGGTTTGTTTGTTAACTATGGTCCACAGCAACAAGCATTCCTCTCTCCTTCTCTACTAAATATTGCTTTAGAGAAGTCCAATATCAAATGGAAAGTCATTGTGGTTTCAGCTTGTTTCTCGGGTATCTACACTGATGTTTTAGCCGATGAACATACCCTGGTAATGACAGCAAGTAATTCAACACAACCCTCTTTTGGTTGCTCTAATATGAATGACTTCACCTATTTCGGAGAAGCCTATTTTAAAAGCCAGCTACAGCAACACAGCTCATTTGTTGAGGCCTTTTATCAAGCAAAAGATGAGATATCAGATAAAGAAAAGATGTACGGGCTTGAGCCATCAAAACCACAGATTGCTGTCGCAGATAAAATACTTAACAAGCTCACCGAGCTAACGGTGAATGAGGGTTAACACTGCGCAATAGCGTAAACGATACGGGAGGTTCAATGCAAGAATTAACAGGTGGTAGAGAAGGTGCTATTTATCAAAAAGATAATAGTGTAATACGGCCGCTCAATGTTTGGTCCCCTACAGTGCATAAACTATTAACTTTTCTTGAAAGTGAGGGGTTTAATGGCTCCCCACGCTTTATAAGCAGTGAAGTAAACTGTGAGGTGCTGAGTTTTGTTGAAGGTGACACTTTCAACTATCCATTGTCTGGCGCTATTGCAAGCGAGCAGGCTGTTAGCTCTTGCGCAAGACTGCTTCGCAAACTACATGATACAACGGCCAATTGTTTATTATTAAACGATACAAAACTGCAATGGATGTTACCTAGCAGAGAACCTCAAGAGGTAGTATGTCATGGTGACTTTACACCTTATAACGTCGCACTAAAGGGTCGTGAAATTGTAGGTGTATTTGATTTTGATGCTGCTCATCCAGCTCCAAGGCTTTGGGATCTCGCTTTTTCAGTATACTGCTAGGCACCTTTTAAAACAGATTCAATTGATCGCTTAGGTTCACTAGAAGAGCAAATTCAGCGCGCAAAACTGTTTTGTGATAATTATGGTGCAACTAAACTAATGCGAGAAAACCTGGTGGATATGATGGTTAAGCGTATACAAGCTTTGGTTGATTATATGTGTCAACAAGCAGCGGAGGGAGACAAACAGTTCTCAGAAAATATCGAAGACGCACATCACCTTAGTTATCTAAAAGATATTCACTACTTACAACAGCACAAAACGCTTATAACAGCTGGAATTGGCAACTAAAACCTTTATCTCTACGATCAAAAAGGCCCCGTGTTTTACCACGAGGCCCAATAGCTTAAATAGCGGCTAGAAAAATTACTTAGTGTTTAATACCGCTTCACCGTTCACTTCTTGTTTAGCGCCTACTGCTGCAGCTGTTTTTTTATGTGTTAGGTAAAGTGGAATAGTTGCAAACAATAGACCACCAACAACGTTACCTAGAATAGTTGGAATAAGGTTGTAATTTAACCAAGTCGCGATACCAAAGTCAGCACCTAAAATCATACCTAGTGGGAATAGGAACATGTTTACTACTGTATGTTCAAAGACTAAAACAAAGAAGATAAAGATAGGTAACCACATAGCCGCAATTTTACCGGCAACAGAGCGTGAAGTCATACCACCTACAACACCTAAACATACCATCAGGTTACAGAAGATAGCGCGAACAAAACAAGTGATCCAACCATCTGCACCTAAGTTCTCAAAACCTACGGTACGTGCAGTAGATACTGCGATAAATTTCTGTGCGACCGCATTTGGATCGATTGAGAAGTTCATTGTTAATGAGACGGCAATCATATAAGCCACAATCAGTGAACCAATAAGGTTACCTAGACCAACCAGTCCCCAGCAACGAAACACACTAGACCAGTTAATACCAGGGCGGTTTTCAAATTTAGCTAATGGCGCTAAACCAAATACCCCGGTTACCAGGTCATAACCCATCAAACTTAAAATACAAAATCCAACCGGAAAGACCAGTGCACCGACTAGACCACTGCCTGTTTGTGTAATGGCTGTGATTGCCACAACAACGGCAAGCGATAAAATAATGCCCGCCATGGTACCGCGTAAAATAAGATCACGCGCGCTAGTATTGGTTTTTGCTTCACCGACATCGATCATGGTTTGTACAAAGTCAGCAGGTTTATTATAAGACATAGTTTAGTCCCTTAAGGTTAAAGTTAAAATTGAATAGTGAAAGGCTCCCTAACTGCTGCAAAAACAGCCAAGAAGCTTTTAAGCTATTGAATTTCTATTCTTTACAGACGAATTTCAACTTGACCATCGGTAATGCGTGCCTTGTAAGCTTCTACCGATACTTCACTATTTTCTAAACATGAACCATCAAGTAGATTAAAGCGTTGCTTTTTAAGTGGAGAAGCAACCCAAAGTTGCTCCTGATGCTCACAAATAACACCACGAGACAACACATTTGATCGTGCAAATGGGTCCATATTGTTGATTGCATACACTTTGCTCTCTTCGCTTGGGCGGAAAATAGCAACTTGCTTACCATCAATGAGCGCACATACACCCGTTGATGGGAAAATAGTTTCCAAGCTACATACTTTTATCCATTTGCTCATTACGCTTCCTCCAGACTAATTTTGTACGTTGGTGCTTTCTCATCAATAAATGCAGGACGTTTTTGACCACGTTCAGGGGTAAATACCACGTTATCATCCTGCTCATCACTGTTAATAAAGTGTGCAAAACGCGCGAGTTGTTTATCATCTGATAACGTTTTAGTCCACTCACACTCATAGCTATCTATCGCGTCAGCCATCTCTTTTTCTAGTTGGTCGTTTATACCTAATTTGTTATTAATAATCACTTCTTGAAGGTATTCAATACCCCCTTCCAAGTTTTGTAACCATACCGATGTACGTGTTAACTTGTCAGCAGTTCGCACGTAGAACATCATAAACCTGTCTAGATATTTTACTAATGTTTCGTTATCTAAATCCACGGCCAGTAACTCGCCATGTTTTGGTTTCATGCCACCATTACCACAAACGTATAAGTTCCAACCTTTATCCGTTGCAATAATACCAACATCTTTGCCCTGTGCTTCAGCACACTCACGTGTACAACCAGAGACACCAAACTTAATTTTATGTGGCGTACGTAAACCTTTATAACGATTTTCTAATTCAACACCAAACCCAACACTGTCTTGCACACCAAAACGGCACCAAGTACTACCTACACAGGTTTTCACCATACGCAAAGACTTGCCATAAGCATGACCCGTTTCAAAACCAGCATCAATAAGTTGCTTCCAGATATCCGGTAAATCGCCTTTATGCGCACCAAATAGGCCGATACGCTGTGCGCCTGTCACTTTGGTATATAACTCATATTGTTCTGCCACATTTGCAACAGCCAATAAACCTTTTGGTGTCACTTCACCGCCTGGCATACGCGGAATAACTGAGTAAGTACCATCTTTCTGCATATTGCCTAAGAAAATATCATTGGTATCTTGTAAGCCATTATTTTCTGGTGAAAGAATATACTCACCCCAACATGACGCTAAAATAGAACCAACCGTTGGTTTACACACTTCACAGCCATACCCTTGACCATATTTAGCCAATAGATCTTTAAAGGTTTTAATACCTTCTATGCGAATAAGATGAAACAGCTCTTGGCGAGAATATTCAAAATGCTCACAAAGATGATTTTTAACTTCAACACCTTGCTTGGCTAATTCTGAATTTAATACTTGTGTGATTAATGGGATACAACCACCACAGCCAGTACCAGCACCTGTTTCCGCTTTTATCGCACCAATTGTGCAATGCCCTTCTGCAACCGCATCAGCAATGTCAGATTTTTTTACATCAAAGCATGAACAAACGACTGCGGCTTCAGGTAAAGCATCAACACCTAATCCCACTTTCTCGCCACCAGCGTGTGAAGGCAAGATAAGTGAATCAGGGTGTTTAGGCAATTCAATATCATTTAGCGTATATTGTAGTAAATCACTGTAGCTTTCAGTATCACCAACTAATACCGCACCTAATAGATGTTTACCATCTTCAGAAACAATAATACGTTTGTAGACAGACTGGTTCTCATCTAAGTAAACATAACTTTTACAGTTTGGAGTACGGCCATTAGCATCACCAATACTACCTACATCCACACCTAAAAGTTTTAATTTTGCACTCATATCTGCGCCCGTGAACTCATTGTCACGACCTAAAATATCATCAGCAGTTACTTTTGCCATGTTGTAACCTGGCGCCACTAAACCAAAGAATTTTTCATTCCAAGATGCACATTCACCAATCGCATAAATATCTGGATCAGAGGTTTTACAGTTATTATCAATAGTGATACCACCACGACGACCCGTGGCTAAACCACACTGTTTAGCCAGTTTGTCTTGTGGGCGAATACCCGTTGAGAATACGATAAAATCCACTTCAAGCTCAGTGCCATCGGCAAACTTCATGGTATTACGTGCAGTTTCACCACCAACCACAATCTCTTGTGTATTTTTACCGGTATGAACATTTACACCAATGCTTTCGATCTTGTTACGAAGCATCTGGCCACCTTGTTGATCTAATTGCTCAGCCATCAATACAGGTGCAAATTCAATAACGTGTGTTTCAACACCTAGCGCTTTTAATGCGCCAGCAGCTTCAAGACCTAACAGACCACCACCAACAACCACACCATTTTTACTACGGCGTGCTGTTGCTTCAATGGCATTCAAGTCTTCAATAGTACGGTAAACAAAGCAGTCTTTACTTTCATTACCTTTAATAGAAGGTACCCAAGGGTATGAGCCCGTTGCCATGATCAGTTTATCGTAATAAACAGCACGACCGGTTTGTGAATGAATCACTTTTTCTTGACGATTAATGGTCAGTGCACGCTCACCAATTAACACTTCAATATTATGTTTTTCGTAAAAACCCTCTTTTACTAAAGAGAGTTCATCTGCGGTATGATGAGAGAAATATGAAGAGAGATGCACACGATCATAAGCAACACGTGGCTCTTCACAAAAAGCGGTGATTTCAAATTGTTCTAAATCAGCTTTTTCAACAAAGTCTTCGATAAAGCGATGGCCTACCATGCCATTTCCAATGATCACTAATTTTTGTTTGCTCATACATCCCTCAATTAATAATTTGTATTTTAATTGAACCCAGAGTACCAAAGTGTAATTTAATTACATTGATAGATATCAATTGTTGTTACATAGATGCTACAAAAGCAGTGACAATCTAATGTATATAGCCACAAATGAGTAACAAAGAAACGATTAGACCACGTTTACGACATGGTTATTAACAATGCAGCAACAGATATTACGTACTAAAATTACATTTTAATCAGCGAGGTAACAAATATGAGCGATTTTCATTACAAAATACTAATAAGTGCCTGCCTGTTAGGTCAGCGGGTTCGATATGATGCAAAACTTAAAACACTACAACACCCATTAATTGAAAAATGGCTTGCTCAGGGAATCGTATTACCTGCTTGTCCGGAGGTATTAGGTGGCTTACCGACACCTAGACCGGCAGCTGAGATACAAGTTAATAAGCAGATTAAAACAGGTTCAGGTGAAGATGTAACAGCGGCTTTTAAAAGTGGTGCACAACAAACTTTATCGCTTGCGCTTAAGCACAATATTAAAATAGCAATTTTAACAGAGCGTAGCCCCTCGTGTGGTAGCACTGAAATCTACGATGGCAATTTCTCTAGCACAGTTATAGAAGGAGAGGGTGAGACGACAAAACTGTTACGTGAAAACGGAATTTTAGTATTTAGCCAATTTCAGCTACCAGAAGTTCAAAAACAGCTCACCATTTCATCAAAACTACCCAGGTAGGTAGTTCTAAACAGTTTCCAATTCTCCTATTATTCAGCTACTAAAAAGAGAGATGGAAAATAGATGAAATACATAATTCTTGGTTTTGCGATGTTAGCTTCAATTGGTTGGCATATGCTTCAACCAAATACTACAAAACAGAATAAGCTTGCACAAATTCAGGTTCATGGAAAAGTGCAGGGCTTGCAAGGTAGGCTGGTATTAAAAATTGAAGATAGCTATCTTAATCTTGATGCTTATGACCGTTTTACTTTTCTTGCACAGGTTGCATCAAAAGAACGATTAACGATGCAAGTGGTTGCTCAACCAGAAAAGCAACGTTGTGAAGTGTTAAAATCAAACCCAACAGAAAACATAATGCACATCAACATCTCCTGCCAGGGCATTACAGATAATACAGCTAAGAATGACACAATAGTCGCGTTATAATTATTCCTTTAATTGACGTTGCTTAATCAGCCCAATAATCTCTAATTTTCTTTCCTCACTCGCTTGCCCCCACTCTTTAATCTCCTCCAAAGTCCGTAAACAACCTATACAGATATCACATTCATTTAAACAACAATTACGTACACAGGGACTTTCTACTTTATTCATTTTTGACTCTTTTTTAGGCTCAAACATTTGAGTGATAACATCGCTTCCGTTACACTATGCAACAATTTTATAACAACCGAAGGAAGTGCTGATGTTTATTATTCGTTGGATTTTAGGACGTATTATTTTACTACTTAATTTTGTTTTCAGCCCTAAAAAACTAAAGCGTGAAACAGATGCACAGGCAACTGTAGATGCACAAACGCAGTCTCTACAACTATACCAATACGAAGCTTGCCCTTTTTGTGTGAAAGTACGTCGCGATATGCGCCGTAAAAATCTTAATATCAAAACAGTTAATGCTAAGAAAGCTGAAAACAAGCAACTGTTAGAAACACAGGGTGGGAAAGTTCAGGTCCCTTGTTTACGTATTGAAGAGGGCAATAACGTTAGCTGGATGTATGAATCATCTGCTATCAGTAGTTACTTAAATGAGCGTTTTGTCTAAACACCGAAACGTGTGTCACCAAGTGGTGTCACACGTTGTTTTTTTATTGAGTAGTGAATTGTAATAATAACTGCTTGTTATCATCGTAAAGAAATAACTCCTTGCCTTCCTCTTTAACAAGCCAGCTAGTTACTTTAGGCAAGGACTCTAGAAAGTAGCTTTCAATTTCCATCAAACCTTCGCACTGTTTAGATGATGCAATAAAATGGTTAAATATAATATTGTTCTGCTCAACTTGGTAGCCACCTTGGAATTTATTACAGCCCCCATTACCAAACGCATAACTCTTTTTCATATCAAACCTTAGATTTGCTTTACTTACCTGCTTGTTTTTTAACTTCCAAAGTTTATTACCCAATAATACCTCAACATCTAATACAACAGGAACAGGCGTGGCTGTAGGCGTGATTATGACAAGTTCTTCAAGCACCGGAGTTGGTTTTACGCTTGGCGCAATGATGATTTTCTTACGTGGTTTAGGCGGAATTTGCATCTCAATAATAAGTGCTTTAGAAAGGTCGGACCGTGTCAGTGGTATAAGTCCCTTGTTTACGTAGAGAACCTTATGATCATTCATGACCTGTACTCGTAGCTGGTAGATACCAACATTTGATAATGACTTACTTAACAAAGATAGCTTAAAAGGTTGCGGAAACTTATTAAAGTCATTACTTTCAGAAGCAGCTAAAATAGCAAACTGACTCTCTCCTTGTGCACGTGACTCTAAACTTAATTTGAAAGAACTGCCCGCTAAAACCTCTACTGGATACTCATAATTCAAGGAGCCCGTGATCGTTTCTGACTTAGGAATTTTATACAGTGCATACCCTTCTGCAAGGGCAATAGCAATCGCAATAACAATGAGGATCCAGTACACCTTTTTCATGCTAACGCCCCGCTTAATAACTTATTTATTAAGCAAAGCGTAGTGCATGAACAAAGATATCACTAGTGTTAGTGTTGTTTTAATCGCTACTAGTGAAAGAGGTCAACATTACTGATAAACAGCGAATTAGCTCTCTACTCTTATCTGTATTTAATGGTGGTGATGCACCTTTAAGAAGCTTTTGGGTACTAACTCAGCAATAAAGCAACGTGCACCACGACGTAATAATGAACTGAAATATAAAACTAAAATTACCGCCAGGCTCACTATCTGCCAAACATTGTAATCAGCAATACTTTGCTCAAGCCATGCAGGTGAAAGCACTTCAATATATTGATTTAATAGTAGACCGATCAAGAACGCACCAACCATCATCAATAACGCAAGACTCATAGCGGCAAAGAATCCCTGTTGTTTCTTCAAGGTTTTAAGTAATTCAATGCTGATAGTGGGGGCGATCAAAAAGAAAGCAATCGCTGCTCCTGGCGATAAACCAGCCATTAATAGCACTGCAAGTACTGGCGTAATCCCCGTAGCACAAAGTGCAAAAGGAAAAGCAATGACTGTCATCACTAATACTTGTAACCACAGCGCTTGCTCAAAGAAAGACCACGCAGGTGTCGTTGAAAGCGTGGCAGCAAGCGCCCAGCCTAACAAAACCCAAGGCGCTGTATGATCTAATTGGTGCTGATAACCTTGCTTAATCGCGCTAATAAAACGTGAAGTTGGTTTCCCACCTTGACAACTATGCGCAGCAATTGAAGAGATAGGCGTTTTGAAGTGACGCCCTAATAACCATGCAATCGAAAGTGCAAAAACAGCAGCCAAACCTAAACGCAACAGTAACATCTGCTCACCTAATAAAGGTAACGAGATTAATAGTGCATCAAAACCAATAATTGGTGTGGCAATTAAAAAGGCAGTTGCAAAGGTTTGGTTAGCACCTAAACCTAATAATTGTTGATGCATTTTGCTGGCACTTGGCGAGCACACTGGCAATGGTAACCCGTATGTAACACCTTTAAGGCTATCTTTAAAAAAGCTTTCGCTGCCCTGCATTGGCATCACAGAAAACTTAGGTTTGAAATAGTGCATTAGTGCGCTTAAAAAATAAGCAAATAATAGCATTGGCGCACTATACAGCGCAATTTTAGTCACGTTGATTAATGTTAATACAGTATTAGAGCTATGATCTTGATGACCTGCTATATCGTGATCATGTCCTTCATGACCCTCATGCCCTTCATGCCCTTCATGCCCTTCATGCCCTTCATGTCCTTCATGTCCTTCATGCCCTTCATGCCCTTCATGTCCTTCATGTCCTTCATGACCTTCATGTCCTTCATGTCCTTCATGTCCTTCATGACCTTCATGTCCTTCATGTCCTTCATGTCCTTCATGTCCTTCATGACCTTCATGTCCTTCATGTCCTTCATGTTCTTCATGACCTTCATGTTCTTCATGACCTTCATGTTCTTCATGTCCTTCATGATTTTCATGTCCTTCATGACCTTCATGTCCTTCATGACCTTCATGTTCTTCATGTTCTTCATGTCCTTCATGACCTTCATGTCCTTCATGTTCCTCATGACTTGCAGCACCGTGATCATGTTCCTCTTGCGTAATCATTGCTACTTGAGCTGTTGCAGCTTTGTTAGCACCATGATCATGATTATGCTCTATATAACCTAACCAGTGTGGCAATAATACAGCACCTAAAACAAGCACACCTAACAGACTACCTATGCCAGCTGCGTAACGGTTTTCTGGATCTTCATCTTGAGACTCATGAGAGTGCTTACTTTTATTAAGGTAGGGACGATGTAAAACAACATGCATAATAGAGCCCATTACAAAGGCTTGAAACCATGCAACCAATTCACCATCTAACTTTGCAAGAGAATAGTCAGCAAAAAATGCGCCTGTCAGTGTTGCGAGTGACATCGCAATTAACACAACAAGGGGTAATACTCGGCCATATTGTGGACGTAATAACCACCAGACGGTTATACCTACTGGAAAACGATGTAATAATACGCCTAATGCCAATAACCATGCCGTATGATCACCCGCTTCAACAAGTAAAGCCGAACCATCAATGGTGGCATGTAATACCAGCCCAAAAACACCCAAAAATAACGTTGTTTGATGCGCTTGGTTAGCGACTTTATGGAAATATTTTTCTATCCAACTTGGAATCAGCAACCCTATTGCCATTAATACTAATACAATCAGACCGCCACTATGCAAAACCTCTGGCAGAATATGAAAGAGTACTAATCCTGAAATAGTCACAAAAATAAACGCATCAAGCAGATCTAACCAACCTGGCTGACGCTGAAATAAACGGTAAGTAATAGGCCCAAGAAAAAGAGCAAGGATACTTAGAAACAACAACATAAAAAATCTCAGTAAATAGGGGGGTCACAAATTGTTATAATATAACAATTTGTGACATTGATCTAGTTGTTGATAGTTATTATTGTTTGTCCGTAACCAATCGGGTGTAAACATATCCCAGTGGTAATAGTAGAATAATGGTCATTTGTAAGGTTATCGATTCTAACGTTGGAAAGACTCCTAACCACGCAATGGTAGGTACGAAGGGGATTTGTGTGGTCGAAAATAGGCCAGCTAATTGCAACTCTAACACCCCTTTTCCAGCAAAACCAATCGCTAAGTAATAGAGTAGAAATGCACTGCCGATAAAGAAATATTTAAGTGGAAATTTCACCGATACAAACATTAATACAAAATAGCTGATCACAATTAACAGTAACGCCGTTAATGAACCACCCGCTAATGCACTAACTTGCTGCTCACCTTTAGCCAATATGGCCATAAAGAACAACACGGTTTCAGCACCCTCACGAAAGACTGCTAAAAAGGCCACCAAACCAACCACCCATAAACGCTTTTTATCAATTGCTGAAGTTAGTGCTGTTTTAATGAATGATTGCCACTTTTGCGTTTCACGTTTAGCTAATAACCAATGGCTCACATACACCATCAAGCCACTGGCTAACAACATGGCGGCTCCCTCCATCAACTCTCGTTGCATGGCAGCTTGCTGCGCATAAACAAAGTAAATTAATAACGCCACAGCCAAACTTGCAATTATCGCCACAGCAACCGCAAGCCACACAACCCATTGGCTATCGGCTGCCCCACTAGCACGTAAATAACTTAGCAATAAAGCAACAATCAACAGTGCTTCAACGCCTTCTCGTAATACCAAAATCAATGCACTACTAAAGGAGCTTTGCCAATTACTACCCTCATCAGCAGCGAGGTTTAGTTGCGCAACTTGTTGCAGTTGCAAACGTAAGATTTGCCATTGACTGCTAAGCTCTGTTACAGACTGTTGTGACATGCTTTTGCTAATCAAAAAACTGAACGAAAGTTCAATCTCCATCAACATCTGTTGGCTATGCTGTGCAATTTTGAACTCTAAACCTTGCGATTCAAATTGATCAAAATATAAACGAGATAGTGCATTACCCGTTTTAACCCCATTGCTTGGTTGATACTGAGAGACTAACTGGTCTCCTTGTTGGGTTACCTGTTCGATTATCTCTGTTGGTGTTTGCGCTGCTAAAGCAGACCATGAACAACACCATAACAAACAAAAAATGACTCGTTTTAACATGTTTAATCCCTTAATTTACTTAATGCAATGAAGCGTTTTACCATGGTGAGGTAGACTTTATTTTGCTGCTCTTGTCCATACTGCCCATGCAAATAACTTTTCATTAACAAAGGCAACTGCTGTTCATGTTGTGGAAATTTAACCATCAAACGTTGCTGATAATTTGCAGGGCACTCATCAGATTCAGGTGCGCAACCACGTTTAGTCATAGTGTTACAAAACAGCGTATAACCGACTTCTCGCAAACATCGTTTGCGACGTATCAACCAATAAGCAATAGCGCGATAAATCAGTAATAACAGCACAATACTCAGTGCAGTAAATAACATTAAGCGACCTACAGTACCTTTCACTAGCCCTAGACTATTCATCGCTTGTAGCTGTTTATCCGCATCAAAATTAACTACCCAATGTTCCGTGCCTTGCATCCATCGGCATAACCACGAAGCTTGACACTGCTCCTGTGCTGATAACTTTTTAACCGCCGGTGCTTTTTTTACTGGCGCTTTTTCTTTTTTAACGGTTTCTGCTTTAGTTTTAGGTAAAGCTTTAGGGGCTTGCGCTTGCTGAGAAACACTCATAATGAAGTCTTTTGCTTCTACCCGTTGCCAGCCTTTGCTTCGACTCCACACTTCCGGCCAAACATGTGCATGACCTTGTTTTACAATCACAAAATTAGTTAACGCAATAATATTTCCCCCTCGATAACCCGATACTAGGCGAGCAGGAATACCCGTAGCACGCATCAGCATTACGAAACTACCCGCAACATGTTCAACACTGCCCGGCTTTTTCTCTATCAGAAACTGATCCAGACTGTTTCTATCGGCGCTGATACTGTGTTTGGCACTGTGGGTTAATCCAGCATTTGCATACCAGCGAGAGGCGATAGCAATAATTTCGTCATCACTTTTAAGTCGCTCCCCTTGATCATTTATTGAGAGTTTCCTGCCTAACTTAATAATCTCAGGGTTACTATTTTCAGGTAACAATAATGCTCGTTTTTTCTGTGATTCAGTTAATGGAAGACGTGCTGAATAATTAAGGTAACTCTGCATGTTATAGGTAAACTCTTTATTCACCTTACGCATGCTCACTAACTGATATTCTTTACTGAGAAAGGTTTCAGGTGCCGACAAATAAGGCATATCAAGCGCATATAACCAATGTCCACCGTGAGCTGAAACACGCATCTTATAACTGACTTGTTCACTGCCCTGCGCAATTGCTTGTTCACGGGCAACTTTACCTTTAATTGCGTTACGTACTAAGTTAGCTCGTGTAGACCACTTTTCAGGCAGTGACCATTTTTCACCATCATAATCCCAGAAAACAGCACCACGCCAATAAAGTAGACTTTTACTAGGCACCGCCCCTTCAAACTCAGCCACCAGCACTGCACTATTATCAAGCTGCAAACTGTTCACAACACCCGACTTCAAGGTGCCCTCAATGGCGGCAGTTGGTTTTTTCTCTAATACCATTTTCACGGGCAACCCCATTGCAAGGCCCATGTCCCACAGCGGACCAGGCACACGTGGTAGCATAAAGAATAAAATAGCGGTTAAAGGCAGCGCAATCACAAAATACAACACACTACGTTGTAACATCACTTTACTAGCGAGACCATCAGCACTGCTTTGCAAACAGATCATGGTAAATAACAGACAACATACCACTACAAAAAGATGTAACATTTGCCATAAACCGATGCCAAACAGCGCATTCAAAGCCATCACCACACACACAGCAAAGATGAGTATCCACACATCACGTGGACCTTTAATTTCAACACTTTTTAACCATAATAAAGCACAGATAAAAGCGATAATCGCATCACCGGAAAACCATGAATCAAAGCTCAGTAGAATAGTGACTATTAATAACAGCAGTAAAATTAATGTGCATATTTTCCGATATAGCAGTGGTTTAATAAAATGTATGATAATCGGTAATAAGCACACCACAGAAACCAACCAAGGCAAACGCACGATGGCCGGCAGAGTGCCCAGCACTAATAAAATAAGTAAAGAGCTGAACTGTAATCGTGTCAGTGAATTTTTTAACATAATGCCAACATCGCTAAACTGGTTAAACGATGACCTTCACCGCTATTTGGCTGGCATTTTTCGCCTTCAACTTTTATCCCGTAATGCAAACCTGCCTGCTGGCACTCCACTACCCATACAGCTAATTGACTGAGTATTAACTCCTTATCGGTATGATTGACCGCTTTATCAGTTAACCATAATGTTTGCTGGGCCTCGTCACCCGCAAAGGACTTAATTAATAACTGTTCACCACGCGCACTCGCTTTCCAGTCGATACGGCGGGTATTATCGCCAGGTTGGTATTCATCTAATCCTGATATTTCATCAAGCGCAAGCTGATCTAAACTAAATTGATCTTGCAGCGGTAACGGCTGCTCTCCACGTAGTTCTGGATAAACCAAACAACGTGGTAAAGATGGCAAGACTAATGAAACTCGCCATAAACCCAATGGCCAACAAGAAAACAAAAACAGATCTTCAGCTTCAAAATAACCACGTTTAAAGGTGTTTAATTCAATCTCTAGATAGGCATTTTGTTGTTTTTGAAGCCTAGCAACCACTTGCTCTGTACAATACAATTCATAATGGTCTGTATTGCCTTGCTCAACAAGGTGTAACTGGTAGCTTGCTTTGCCACCAGCAAAACTAGGTTTCACACGCCACTGAACACCTTCAATGCCAAGCATATTTTTATAAGTTAAAGCCGCACTCAGTAAAGCAATCGCAAACAGCAGGCATGCCAACATAAAAATAACGTTATTATTGTAATTAGTCGCTAACAAAAAACAGCAGAGACATGCGATCATCCAACCTGTTCCCGCCTTTGTTAAGCGTACCTTTCTTTGCTGTTTAGTTTTTGAATTAATAACTTTCATAGAACAGCGACATTCTCTTTAACAATTTTTCCCGCACGCAAAGGGTCTGTACCACCCTCTTTAAAGCGCAAACGATGACCGATCACCGCCGTTAATACTTTTTGAACATGTTGTGGTAATACATACTCTTCACCTTGCATCCACGCCCAGGTTTTAGCGCAGGCTAACAGTGCAAGACCAGCGCGAGGAGACAAACTATTTTGGAAGAGATCCGAATGACGAGTAAAATTCACCAATGCATAGATATATTGGTAGATAGCCTCACTGGTATGCACCGCTTTACACTGTTGTTGATAAGCCAATAATTCATTGGTGCTCGTCACCGCCTTGATCTGCAACAATAACTCGCGACGATCAATGCCTGCATAAAGGTCTAACTCAGCCTGCTGACTTAAATAACCCATCTCAATACGCATTAAAAACCGATCTAACTGCGCTTCTGGCAGAGGAAAGGTACCGTATTGATCCTGCGGGTTTTGTGTTGCAATAACAAAGAAGGGTTTAGGCAGTGGTCGGGTGATGCCATCCAGAGAAACCTGTTTCTCTTCCATCGCCTCTAATAGCGCACTCTGTGTTTTGGGGGTGGCACGGTTAATCTCATCAGCCAATAGTAACTGACTAAAGATAGGCCCTGCCTTAAACTCAAATTCACCTTTATCGCGGTGAAAAACAGATCCACCTAAAATATCACTTGGCAGTAGATCATTAGTAAATTGAACTCGTTGATAGTCCAGCCCTAAAACACGTGCAAAGGTATTTGCGGTAACGGTTTTACCCGTTCCCGGTTGATCCTCAATTAATAGGTGACCATTGGCCAAAATACAACACAGTGCGAGCTGCAGCTGTTCGGTTTTGCCCACCACAACTTCTTCTAACTGATTGATAATTTTTTTGATAGCTTCACTACCTTCGATAATCTGTTTTTTTTCAGCAGTTTGTAACATATTATTTTCCTTTATTTTAATTCAGCTAGCGTTATATCTACCCAATAACCTTTACCATCTTGGTTATATATGAAGGTTTTCAAAGAGCTGGGCTGAGGTAGATCCGTTACTCTACTTTGCTGCTCTGGTTGTCCAGTGCTACTGCAGGCTGTCAGCAGTAATAGGCTTGATAGCAATATAAGTTTCATTATTTAGTTTCCAATTCAGAGGCTTGCATCAGTCCAGCAGCGGTATACATAAATGTTTTTCCCTGTTGTGCAAGCAGCTGTGAAGCAGGTTGCGGTGAAACAAGATAGATAATCGCCTGATCGTTTGCCGCTAATACCTCCTGCCCCATAGAAACAGCTTGCCAGCCTGAACCAAACCAACTTAACTCAACTTTTTTATTGGTATAACTATGGTTGTCTACTAACACACTCGTTATATAACTACCTTGGTATAACCATGCCTGCAGTGCACTCGCTTCAATATCTGCTGTCACTTGCCAACGACTAAAGTCAGCAGCCGCTTCAGTTAACCCTGCTGGTAAATTGGTTTTTAGACCATGTGTAACATTGGCGGCATATTGCAAACCATTCACCACCAGCTGAACTGTTTTTTGATCAACATCTGCGTGATTAACACCTGCAGTGGGATCTACTTGAGTTTTCTCTTTCCAAATATCTGCTGCCATCTCGTTTTCAGACTGGGAGCTAAGTAGCTCTAAGCTCTTTGCTTGCGCTTCATCGGAGGTTTCAAATATATAAGGCGTGATCAGTAGAATAGTTTCTTTACGCTTTTTATTATCTATCGATTTAGTAAATAGGGTGCCTAAATAGGGGATATCACCTAACACTGGGATTTTTTCTTCACTGCTACTTTTTTCTTCACGAATCAAGCCACCAACAGCAATGGTGTGACCCTCTTCTGCAATAACCGTCAGATCCATCGTAGTGGTATTAATGCTATCAATGGGAAATTGCTGCACC
>Ga0209396_1001689_pt1 | contig 24018 bp, 16 predicted proteins | sample GOMGulsemesocosm_6_FD_184638 | JGI IMG/M metagenome (GOLD analysis project Ga0209396, IMG submission 184638) | Methane-oxidizing microbial communities from mesocosms in the Gulf of Mexico - GOM8C Gulf of Mexico (SPAdes) (version 2) | ecosystem: Environmental > Aquatic > Marine > Cold seeps... | reverse complement strand
CTTTATACCATTCAATATCAAACGTGGTGGAATGAAAGCATTAAAAACAAAATTGAATTTCAGAACAGTGATGTCTTTGTCGATTCAAACCGAGCGATGGATTGGATTAGTGAAGCGCGTAACATTGAAATCGCTGGTGCGGGCGGTGCGTTCATCAGCTTTAAAGATGCCAGCATTGCTACGCATGTCTATTTTGGTGACAATTACGAGCGGTTAGTCGGGATTAAATCGAAGTTCTCTAAAGACAGTTTTAATCATTTACGCACCCGAAAAACGATTATTTAGCCACGGCATAGCCGTAAAGATACTTTGGCCGGGTTAAGCTGATTAACTGAGCGGATAAGTTGATTACAATGCGGTATAAATAATCGTTCTGGCTGATGTTGTTGTTTATTTGTTATGTTGGTTTACACTTGCTGGCAATCGTATTTTTTTTTAGATAGGATCCGGCTAGTTATATAAATCTATTCGATTTTTTTTTATAAAATATCGGAAATTAAGGATAATAAAAAATGGCCTATCTTGTTTCTAATGATTCTCAAAGCAGATGTTACCTCAGTGCGTATCATAAATTTGGGCGTTTGCAGCATACTGCAGATACCCTAATTAATTGTTCTAACATCTCAAAATTGCATGCCATTATCGAATGGACCCAAGGCGCTTGGTATATCTGGGATGTCAGTACCAATGGCACTTGGCTCAACGGCGAGAAACTAATAGCCAAAACTCGGTACATTTTGAATCTCAATGACCAAGTTGTCTTTCCTGGCAGCAGTCGTCCCAGCTTTGTGGTTGAAGACTTAGCACCACCGCAAGACTTATTGCTGCCTTTATTAGCAGGAACTACGGCCGTAGATCCTGCGCTTGAAGCGATAAAGCTCGAAAAATACCATTTGTTACCTGCTGAAGTATCCCCTGAATACGCTATTTTTTACGACGAAGTTAATGCTAATTGGCATTGTGAAAGTGTGTGTGATAATGCTAACAACGCCTTAAACGACGGCGATATTATTGAGTTCTCGGGAATAAAGTGGCAGGTTCATCTTGGCAATCATCTGGCATTAGCGCAAACGGTGCAAGAGATAGACTCCGATATTGAGCAATACACTTTTACATTTTACCTGAGCCTCGACGAAGAAAAGACTCAACTTAGATTAGAGTCTCAACACATGCAAATTGATTTAGATATTCGCAATCATCATTACCTGACCTTATTGCTGGCGAGATATCGCGCCGCAGATATTAAAAAAGGTGTTGCTGGATATAATCAAGGTTGGGTCGAAGTAGAACAGTTATCTCAAGATTTAGGCATTGATCAATTGCACATCAATATTCAAATTCACCGCGCCAGAAAGCAACTGGTCGACTCGCTAGAGCAAGGCATAATTTTTGACGATTTGATCCAGCGGAAAAAGGGCTCGATTCGATTAGGTTGCAATCAATTTACTATTTACAAAGGCAAGGAGCTTGAGTTTAGACAGCAAGCTTAACTGATAAGCTAGGTAGTTGATTTATTTTTAGATTACTAGTTGATTTTAGTGTTTGTTAACCATTATCATTTGGAAATGTAATACGAAACGATTTAACGGCGTATTACAGTCAACTTCTTGATGTTTACAGTATTAATTTTTATTGCAGATTTAAAAATTAATATTGCACATCTTGATTTTTTTCACTCTAGTGATTTTACGTTAACTATGAGGAATAGTGATTATAGCGTCACAGTTGATGCGGTAATTACTAGTATATAATCATGACAAATCATTCAGTAATCAGTAATGATGCAATAACTGATCTTTTTGACATCGCTGACTATGACCTACTTGAAAAAATAGGTGAGGGCGGTTTTGGCCGTGTTTATCGCGCCAGAAAAATAAATACAGCGCAAATCGTCGCCATTAAATTTTTAACGCTCAACGCTGAATTTGATCTGGCCAAGAGCAATCGTTATGTCGAGCGTTTCGAACGGGAAACGTTATTGTGTAGTCGCTTAAACCACCCTAATATTGTGCATTTGCTCGATAAAGGTCAAACGCGTCAAGGTGACTTTTATGCGGTATTTGAATATGTTGAAGGGTTAACCCTTAAAGATACCCTAGCGCTTGATGGACCATTAACGGCCATTCAAACCAGCGATATTATGTCTCAAGTGCTCGACGCGCTCGCGCATGCGCACAGTCAGGGAGTGATCCACCGCGATATCAAGCCTGACAACATCATGCTGACTAAAACGGGCACCAAAATCCACGCCAAGGTATTAGATTTTGGTATTGGGGCTTTGGATGAACAAACCCGTCAACTTGATTATAAAAGCCTGACGTTAACCCGTGAAACTTTAGGCACGCCGTCTTACAGTGCCCCTGAGCAATTGCGTGGCGAACCGCCAACCCCTAAAACAGACTTATATGTGTGGGCGTTAGTCTTTTTAGAATGCTTAACTGGCCGGCCTGCTGTTTTTGGTTCGACCTTGGCGTCGATTTTTCACAAGCAATTAAGCCAGTCGAGCGTGCCGTTGCCGCCGGCGTTAGCTGGCCACCCGGTTGCGGCTTTGCTGAGTCGGGTTTTAGTCAAAAAAGCGCACGAGCGCATGGTGACGGCCGAAGATATTTACACTGAATTAAAGAAAATAAACTTTTCTAATTTAGTCGGTGAAATTACAACGACCCGCCAATCCCATGCCGACACCGATCATTGTCTTGAGTATGATCGGACCCAAGTCGATATGGGCAGTGCTGGTTTTACCGGTGTAACCGAGCGCAAGCAGATCACCGCTTTATGTCTTAGCATTAATGTCGAGAGCGTTAATAATCAGCTGGTTGACTTTGAAGTGATGGACGCTTTACATCGAGACATTATTAATCAGTGCATGGATATTGCGATTCGTTACGGTGCATTTCATGTTGGGACGTTGGGGGACACGTTATTATTTTATTTTGGTTACCCGGTCGCCACGGACCACGATACCCGTTTAAGCGCACGTACCGCATTAGATATTATCAGTAACCTAAAACAACATAACTCGTTGTTACAGCATACTCAGGGAATTATCGCCAAAGCGCAGTTAGGCATGCATACCGGTTTAATTACTTGCTACGCAGATGCCGCGCCAGAAGGTGACACCGCCAGCATTGCGATGATACTGGCCCGAAAAGCCGCACCAAACGAGATATTATGCTCCGACGCCTTAAAAAACAGGCTCGACACTTACGTTGAGTTTGAACCTGCCTCATCGTTAATTATTGGTGCCGACCGACAAAACAGATCGCTATTTAGATTAACGGCAGAGCGCCAAGTTGAAGCGTTTGGCTTTTTACGCAATGCACAAAGTGATGAACGCTTTTTCGGTCGAGACGAGCAACTAACGCAGTTACTGAGTTTGTTATCCAATCAAAGCCAAACAAGCCGTGATTTAACGCCCAAGCATGCGCATATATTTGGTGAGGCGGGCATCGGTAAATCGCGCTTATTATTTGAATTTAGGAAAAAGACCACCGATTATATTCATTATGTTTCTCAGTGTTTACCTGAGCATAAAAATAATGCGCTCTACCCGATATTAAATGTCTTGAAGTACAAATTTTCGCTCGACGAATTAACCCTTCAAGCCGCTGCCGACAAGTTAACCCATGTTATTAACCAGCTGGGTTATTTTAAAAATAATGAAGAAAAAAATCAGGCTAAGGTGATTTTATTTTCGTGGTTAACCTTGCCGATAGCCGATGATGTCGCAAATATTGATCTGGCGCCAAGTGAGCAACAAAAAGTATTATTTGAAATACTTTTCAACCTGTTAACCTTGCAAGAAACGCCAGAGCGCCTCGCTGCGTTGTATATTTTTGAAGACTTGCACTGGGCTGATCAAACGACCATGGCCTTTATTGGCCAGTTTGTTAATTGTGCGGTATTTAATGCGTCGGACAGCATTTGTGTGAGTACCTCAAGACAGACGATTGCAGATCTTACAGCCGATGTTGATTTTATTGCGATTGCTTTAACCAAGCTCGAATATATTCACAGCCAGCGTTTTATTCAAGCGTTGTTTGACCAGCAGGCTATTAGTGAACAGCTACTCGAAATGTTAGTGGCTCGCAGCGACGGCATTCCGCTCTTTATTGAAGAGCTGGTTAACATGCTAAAGCAAAAACAATTAATCCATCAGGTTAACGGCGTTATCGATTTTATTGATGCCGATAAAAAATCGCAGTTACCCCACAGTTTAAGGGATTCGCTGCAACAAAAACTGGATGGGATCGTTTACGCCAAAGAAACCGCACAATTTGCAGCGGCTATTGGTCGTGAATTTGATTATGACTTTTTGGTTGCAGGCTCGAACCAAAGTGAAAGTCAGCTCCAAAATAACCTCAGTGAATTAATCGCCGCCGATCTCATTTATCTGCAACGCAAAGTCAGTGGTGATAGTTATATCTTTAAACATGCGTTAGTGCGAGATGTTGCTTATGACAGCATTACCCCAACCAATAAGATATCAACTCACTTAAAATTGGCGCAAACGTTAGAAACCCAGTTTATTGCCATGTCTAACCGTTTTCCTAATATACCGGCTGGGCATTGGGCGTTGGCCAACCGACCTGATAAAGCGAGTAAATGGTATCTTGAAGCGGGTGATCAAGCGTCACAACTCTTTGTTATTGACCAGTCGATAGCTTATTACCGTCAATCAATCAGCCAGCTTGAATTGCAAACCGACAATAACAGCTTAAAACAACGTAAATTCGAGCAATCTTACATTGGACTGGCTGATAATTTAATTAAAAAAGGCCAACACCCCGAAGCAAGAGCTTGTTATAAAAAAGCATTAAGTGAGCAAGCAGATTCAGCGGTTAAAGATACCTTATTGCATTTGAAAATAGGTAAGTCGTGGGAAACACACCATAACCATCAACAAGCGCTCGGTGAATATAATCACGCAGACAATCTGCTTAATAATATTGATGAGCAGCATAAATGCGATGACTGGTGGGATGGTTGGCTAAAAATTCAAAGCGCCAAACTTTATGTCAATTACTGGCAAGGCAATGTGGCAGCGATGGCCGAACTGATTGCAAAGATTGAACCTGTCGTGTCACAAAAAGCTAACCCAGAGCAACAAGCGCGCTTTTATGATGATGTGCTGCATTTACGATTTAGACAACGTCGGTTTGCACTAGTAAAAGATGATGTTGAATTAGCACAAAACGCCCGCACGGCGGCACTTAATACCAGCGATCTCGCCCTGCAGGCTTACTCAACATTTGTGCTTGGTTTTTCATTATATTTTTATGGCGATCGCCCGCAAGCACAACAAGAATTGCTTAATGCCTTAGCGCTGGCTGAACAGCAAAATGATATCACCCTAAAAGCGCGTTGCTTAACCTATATCACGATGAATTATCGCCGGTTAGGAAACAACGATCAGGCATTAAAATATGCCCGCGAGTCATTTGTTATATCGACCACCGCTGGCATGGACGATTATGTTGCGGTTGCTAATGCCAATCTGGCATGGGTTGAATATAAGCAACACAATGCTCTTGAGTCGTTACGACTCATTGGCTTAAGCAACAGCATTTGGAATGCCTTGGCCGACGAATTTCCTTTTCCTTTGCAGTGGCTGTCGTTGCTGACAGAGCTCGATTTATTACACACGGCTAACAATAACGGGGGATATAAGGAACATATGCCCAGACTAAAACAAATCGTTGCAATACTACTGGACCAAAAGCAGCAAAAACTACCGGAGGTGCTAACTGACCATTTAAACAGTTTTTATCAAGATGACAATATGGACACTCTACGTATAAATAAGTGCTTAACTGACGCATTGATTAATGCGAAACAGTTAGGTTATCTATGAAAATATAATAGGAAAATAATATGTCAATCAAACTGCCTTCATCTTATATCGATGAAAATTTCAACTTAACGCTTAAAGCTCAAGATATCTATATTATTAGAGAAGGGGGCCAGCGGGCTTCTTTAATTAATTATAATGATTATGTGCCTGATGTAACAGCATCTGGCGACCCAGTATCAGAACAAGCATTAAGATTAGAATGGCACAGCAGTGAGGACGATAATCATCAATTTTTTGAAACTAAAAATGGTCACTACCCGGTAAACCTAACGGGCCCAGCGTTAACTAAAGTCATAGATTGGAATTTGGACACGGCTAATTATCCGCCGGGCATCGATCGTTCAATGCTTAAACCGGGTTACTTACTCGATTTAAGACTGCTACAGCTTAATCGATTACATGCGCCAAAGTTTAAATTTAACCCTGATGCGCCAACCCCAGAGCGCGATACGCCGATTGAGCAAGTTGTTGTCACAAAAGATGACTTGTTGCCACACCCGGTTCATAAGCCTTACGACGGCCATGTGCCACCACAGAAACTAAGTCAATTAACCGATTTAAGTAAAGAAAATCTGTACATCGTGTCATGGAAAAACCCCTTGCTGGTCCGAGACGTTGACAAGTTTTATCCCTATCAAATTACTTATTTGAGCGCTGAGCAGCTCGATAAGCTTGAACAATATAATCTTGAACCTTCGCCAAGTGATATTGATTTGAATGCGGTTGAATTGCTTTCATTACGTGAATATTTTGAATTGGAACAAGAGCAACTCGATCACAGCATTACCGATGAAGGGAAAGAAAAGTTAGAATTTAATCATCAAAAGGTTAAGTCATTAACCGGCATGTCACTGGCGCGATATTTTCGCGATTCTGGGGTACAGGTCGGTGCGGTTAACCCAAAAGATGTGCACGTAGAGCTCGGTTTAGTTGGCGCTGTCTGCATGGTGGCTAACTTACAAAGTTTCCTTAAATAATCTAAGCTAGCTCACCATAAGTTTGTTTGTGGTGAGCTTTTATAGGAAACCTATGAATACTAATCTTGAGAAAGAACACTTTCAAGGCTCACACCGCCAGTGTTCACCAATAGAAACCTTCAACAAGATAAGCCCAATGATGCAAGCGATGGGCATTACCCGCGTTGCTAACATCACCGGCTTAGATCATATTGGCATACCTGTTGTCACCGTTTGTCGGCCGCAATCTTGCGCTGTTTCTGTGGCACAAGGTAAAGGTTTAGATCTTATTTCAGCCAAAGTTTCTGGCGTAATGGAAGCAATAGAAACTTATCATGGCGAACATATTGAATTACCGCTGCGTTTAGCGAGCTACAACCAACTTAAAGCCAAGCATCAAGTTGTAGATGTTAGCCAGCTGGCAAAATCCTCATTTAGCGAGTTCAGTCTCGACTTACCGATATTATGGATTGAAAGCACCGATCTGATTAGTAACAGCGCGCTATTTGTGCCTTATGAAATGGTCCATTGTAACTTCTCATTGCCATTGCCCGCTGGCAGTGGTTATTTTTTAATGAGCACTAATGGTCTTGCTTCTGGCAATAATTATTTAGAAGCAGTTAGCCACGGTTTATCTGAAGTGATAGAACGCGATGCAATGTCTTTGTGGCATACCGAACGGGCAATAGGTAACAACATGGGCCAGCGCCAAGTTGATTTGTCGACCATTACCGATAAAAACTGCCTTGGTATATTGGCGCAGTTTAAAGCGGCTAGCATTGCCGTTGGGGTGTGGGATATTACATCCGATCTTGGCATTGCCACGTTTTATTGCATGATTAGCGATGATCAACACAGCAGCTCACGTACGCTGTATCCATCAGCGGGGTCGGGGACTCATCCGTGTAAATCTATCGCCTTATTGCGAGCATTAACTGAAGCGGCTCAAACTCGGCTTACGCTTATTTCGGGCTCGCGTGACGATGTTAGTGCCAATGAGTATCTCGAAAAGCAAAATGTTGATTTTCAAAACGAAATACTAAATCAACTAAATCAACTCAATGGCGCTAGCGCGATGCTTGATTATGCCAACATTAAATCGTGGGACAATAACAGCTTTAGCGCTGACATTGCGTTAATCACCGCCAAGCTAGCTGAAGCGGGTTTAACACAAATTGCGGTGGTGGACTTGACCAAAGATGAATTTGGCATCGCGGTTGTACGGGTAGTGGTGCCGGGCCTTGAAGGCATTCATGACATGCCGGGGTTTATTGCTGGCCATAGAATGGTTGAATTATCGCGCAAGTTAAGCAAGGGGATCAGCTAATGAGTATTGTTGTTTTTACCGGCCCGACTATTTCGCAAGCGCAAGCAGCTAACTACCTTAATGCCACCTATTTACCGCCGGCACAACAAGGAGATGTCTATTTAGCCTGCTTAGACGCGCCGCAAGCTATCGTGATTATCGATGGCTACTTTGAACGCGTTCCGGCTATTTGGCATAAAGAAATACTCTACGCGATGGCGCGCGGTATTCATGTGTACGGTTGTTCTAGCATGGGCGCATTGCGAGCAGCAGAGCTTGACGTATTTGGGATGGAAGGTTTTGGACAGGTCTATCATGATTTCAAGCAGGGAAAATTAGAAGACGATGACGAAGTCGCGTTGGTGCATGCCCCCAAAGAATTAGGCCATCAGGGAATTTCTGAGCCGATGGTAAATATTCGGGCAACCCTTGAAACGGCGCAGCAGTCGGGCTTGCTTAGCGAGCTTGAAAGGCACACGTTAATCGATAAGCTAAAGTTGCTGTGGTATCCCAAGCGCAGTTATGCACAATTACTAACACAAGCGGCTTTAATCTTAGATGAGCAAAAGCTTCAGCAGTTAACCGCACATGTTAAGACCGCCTCGGTCAATATTAAGCAACGAGACGCCATCGCGTTGTTAAATCATTTGGCTAAAAATATCGATTTTGGATCACTTGCGCCAAAAAAAGTTGAATATACATTTACCCCCACCGACGCATGGGACATGCTGGTTCGAGACATCGATTCTAAACAGTTTAATCAAAAACTAAGCATTAACTTTGATGATCTCATTAATCAACTTAAGCTCAAAGCTCAGTACGTGCCATTAAAAGAACAAGCGCTCACCAGACAGTCGGCGCTAAGAGAGGTCAAAAAGCACCGTGCGTTGATCCCCCAGCAGTTGAAACAACAAGCACTTATTGATTTAAGTAAACGCCAGCACTGTATCAATGAAAACCAAGTTGATTTCGATAAGTTGGGCCAATGGCTTGACGCTCAGAGCATGAGTCTTGACGACTTTGACGCATTAGTCGACAAGCAGGCGGCACTTGGCTGGATTGAAAGTATCGAAAACAACGTTGAACAAGAAATTGTCGAGTTGCTTAAACTAAACGGTGATTTTAATCACTATCAAAAAAAGCTTAACAGCAGAACAAACGATTTAGTTAAGCCTAATGCAACGGTTGAGAGTTTGGGATTAACCCAAACTCAATTGTGGCAGTGGTTCTTTGATTGTTACTTTAATCAGGGCGTACCAGCAGATATTAACGCTTACGCCTATTTTAGTGGGTTTAATGGCCTCGACGAGTTTAAAAGGTCAGTGTTAATAGAATATCAACACGGGTTGGTTTAATGCTGTGTAATTGCTAAAATACTGACGATTAAGAAATAAATTGTAAAATAACAACCTAAAATAGGAAAAATAATGGAAATAAATAATAAAAATATATGTCTTATTGCTCAAGTCACTATTCCTGTTGGCGATGAAGCTGAGTTTAAGCAGTTAGGCAGCGAAATTTTTCCTTTAATTGCGGCGCAAACAGGTTGGAGCCTAACGTCGCTGTGGGCTGAGCCTAACGCTGAAGCAAGCGAAATCACATTGCAAAATATTTGGCAAACAGATTTAAACACACCAGCACAAGTGAATGAAAAATTGGGTGAAGCAGTCGGTGCTCTGTTTGAAACGCATGCTGAACTTGAAAGTAACCTGACAAAAATTGATTTATTGATTGCCGGCAATGAATCCTTTTCATATACCACTAATTTCGATTATTAATAACAGGTCAGCATCTTGCTCAGTTCAAGCCGGATCCCATGTGCATTAAATAATTGCCTATCGCTGTTATTTTAATGGCACAGGGTATTATTTCTTCTTACGCAGGAACAAGTTAGTGATATCATTAATCAATACACTAATCGGCTTGGCCAGATGACTCGACGCTGATTTATCCGGTTAAAAATATGGGCGCTAACTCACTAATCGCGCTGTTTTTACAAAACAAATGGATAATATCTTGAATATTTTCATTTGGCGGGTATAATCAGCGTCAATATTTAACCGTAAATCATTATTAAATGTTTTACGGGGCCGAATTTAGTTTTGGCCAAGTCCAATAAACAGTAGTAGGTTTATTGGCTATCAGGCGAGTCTTGATATACAGGGTCCAGGATTAAGCCCCGCTTTAAGTCGGGGTTTTTTATTACCTGTAAGAATATTAGTTGGATTAATTAAATCATCAGATTTCACACCTGTTTAGTTAATTGATCTTATTAGTATTTCACATAGGGTGGGTTGATTATCCACCGATTAAACTGGGCCTCGAGCCCATTTTTTGTTTTTAGGAGTTAGTGTTGTCTACAATTGATAATCGCTTAACAGAAATGCTAGAACCAGCTGTTGAAGCTGCTGGTTTTGAGTTAGTAGGAATTGAATACATCCGAGCAGGTAAACATTCAACGTTACGGATCTATATCGATCACCAAGATGGTATCGATGTTGATGATTGTGTTGAAGTTAGTCGCCAGTGTAGTGCGGTGCTTGATGTTGAAGATCCTATTACAAATGAATACAACCTAGAGGTGTCTTCACCTGGGTTAGACCGTCCATTGTTTAAGCCTCACCATTACGAAGAGCGTATTGGCGAAATTATTTCACTACAGTTAGTGATGCCAAGCAATGGTCGACGTAATTTTAAGGGAGAGGTCATTAGCGTTGAAGGCGAAATGATCACTGTTAAGGTTGATGGACAGGAATTTACTTTAGCATTAGCTAACGTTAAAAAAGCTAATATAGTTCCACAGTTCTAACCACTATTTTTTCAATCTTAGGTTTTAAGATAAAGGTGAGAGGCAATATAGATGAGTAAAGAGATATTGTTAGTGACAGAGGCCGTTTCTAATGAGAAAGGCGTGCCACGCGAAAAGATTTTTGAAGCTTTAGAGATTGCACTAGCGAGTGCAACTAAAAAGAAAAGCGAAAAAGAGATAGAAGTTCGTGTTGATATTGACCGTAAAACGGGCGAATTCGATACGTTCCGTCGTTGGTTAGTGGTTGCAGATGATGCAATTGAAAACGCTTTTGCAGAAATGACACTTTCAGCAGCCCAGTATGATGATGAATCAGTTCAGCTAGGCGATTTTGTTGAAGATCAAATTGAGTCAATTACGTTCGATCGTATTACGACTCAAATTGCCAAGCAAGTTATCGTACAAAAAGTACGTGAAGCTGAGCGTGAAATGGTCGTTGACCAATACCGCGAACATCTTGGTGAGCTTGTAACTGGTGTGGTTAAGAAAAGTAATCGTGATAGCGTGATTATTGATCTTGGCAACAACGCTGAAGCAATCATCTTTAAAGATGATCGTTTACCGCGTGAGTCGTTCCGCTCAGGTGACCGCGTACGTGGTTTACTGTATGACATTAAGGAAGAGAACCGTGGCCCACAGTTATGTGTTAGCCGTACTCACCCTGACATGTTAATCGAACTGTTCCGCATTGAAGTGCCAGAAATCGGCGAAGAAATGCTAGACATCATGGGCGCTGCTCGTGATCCTGGTTCGCGCGCTAAAATTGCTGTTAAAAGCAACGACAAACGCATTGACCCAGTGGGTGCTTGTGTTGGTATGCGTGGTTCACGTGTGCAAGCTGTTTCTGGCGAGCTTGGTGGCGAGCGTGTTGACATCGTATTATGGGATGACAATATTGCCCAATACGTTATCAATGCAATGGCACCGGCTGAAGTCGTTAGCGTAATCGTTGATGAAGACACTAATAGCATGGACTTGGCGGTTGAAGAAGACAACCTAGCTCAGGCCATTGGTCGTAATGGTCAAAATATCCGTTTGGCAAGTCAGTTAACTGGCTGGAACCTAAACGTGATGACTGTGGCTGAGCTTAAAGCTAAGCACGAAGCCGAAGACGGTAAAGTGATTGGTGAGTTAACGCTGGCACTAGACATTGACGCAGATTTCGCTCAAGTACTTGTTCAAGAAGGCTTTACTTCGTTAGAAGAAGTCGCTTATGTGCCGGTTAACGAATTGCTGGCTATTGACGGTTTCGATGAAGATTTAGTCAATGAATTGCGCGAGCGCGCTAAGAGTGCCTTAACGACTAAAGCACTTAAAGTTGAAGAGTCACTTGACGATGCACACCCTGCAGACGATTTATTAGCCCTTGAAGGCTTAGAACGTCACTTGGCATTCGTGCTGGCAAGCAAAGGTGTTATCACGCTTGAAGATCTGGCCGAACAGGGTATTGATGATCTTGAAGAAATTGAAGAATTAAGCCAGCAACAAGCTGGTGAATTAATTATGGCAGCCCGTAATATCTGTTGGTTTAGCGACGAGCAAGAGTAATTAGGGTCAAGGGGAATTATCAACTATGACAGACTTAACAGTTAAAATTCTAGCCGATGAAATTGGCGCGCCAGTAGAGCGTGTAATTGAACAGTTGGCAAGTGCTGGTTTTACAAAAGGCCAGAACGATAACGTATCGTTAGAAGAAAAACAGTCATTATTGGCTCATCTTGCTAAGCAGCACGGTGGCGAAGCAACACCGTCTAAAATGACATTACAACGTAAGAGTAAATCAACCTTAAAAGTTGGTTCTGGCGAAAAAAGCCGTACTGTTGCGGTTGAAACACGTAAAAAACGTACTTACGTTAAACGTGACGCTGCTGAAGATCAGACTGCTCAAGCTGAAGAAGCAAAAGCAGAGCTAGAAGCTCAAGCGGTTGCTGCACAAGTAGCTGAAGAGCAAGCGATAAAAGACGCCGCGGTGAAAGTTGAACTTGAAGCCAAAGCAAAAGCCGAGCGTGATGCTAAAGATGTCGCTGCTGCGGCCGCTAAAAAAGCACAAGCCGAGAAAGACGCTGTGAAAGCAGCAGAGATACAACTAGATCCTGCAGAGATTGCGAAAGTGGCTGAACTTAAGAAAGAACAAGAACAATTAGACGACCGTAAGCAATCTCTTGCTGCAGCGAATATCGCAGCAGCCGCTAAATTAGAAGCTGACAATGCTAAAAAATTAGCGGAAGAGAATGCAGGCCGTTGGGCAGAGGAAGAAACTAAGCGTAAGGCATCTGAAAAATCAGCTGATTACCATACAACTTCTTCAAACGCTGCACGTGAAGCTGAAGACAAGCAAGATCGTCAAGACGAAGGTCAAAAACGTCCGAAGAAAAAAGCGAAGCGTGATACTCGTGGCAAAAAAGGCGCACCACAGCGCGGTGGTCGTAACCGTAAGGGTACGCTTGCTGCTCCAACTGCACTTAAGCAAAGCTTTGACAAATCGGCTATTGTTGCTAAATCTGAGATTCGCCTAGGCGAAACAATTTCAGTATCTGAACTAGCATCTAAGATGGCAGTTAAGTCAACTGAAGTAATCAGAGCCTTAATGAAAATGGGCGTTATGGCGACCATTAATCAGGTACTTGATCAAGAAACTGCTCAATTGCTTTGTGAAGAAATGGACTACAAAGTACTACTAGTACGTGAAAACGAACTAGAGCACTCTGTACTAGCTGAACGTGGCGATCAGGGCGACCTTAAACCTCGTGCCCCAGTTGTTACTATCATGGGTCACGTTGACCACGGTAAAACTTCATTACTAGATTACATCCGTCAAGCTAAGGTTGCTGACGCTGAAGCCGGTGGTATTACCCAGCACATTGGTGCATACCATGTTGATGTTGACGGTTCAATGATCACCTTCTTAGATACTCCGGGTCACGCTGCGTTTACTGCAATGCGTGCTCGTGGTGCTCAAGCGACAGATATCGTTATTATCGTTGTTGCTGCTGATGATGGCGTTATGCCACAAACTAAAGAAGCAGTTGCTCACGCTAAAGCTTCTGGCGCACCAATCATTATCGCCGTTAACAAAATGGATAAAGAAGGCGCGGATCCAGATCGTGTTAAAAACGAACTGTCTGTTCTTGACGTTATTCCTGAAGATTGGGGCGGAGACGTTCAATTTGTTCATGTATCAGCTAAAGCCGGTACTGGTATCGACGATTTATTAGAAGCGATCGTGATGCAGTCTGAACTACTTGAACTTAAAGCAACGACTGAAGGTCATGCTGCTGGTGTTGTTATCGAATCTCGTCTTGATAAAGGCCGTGGCCCAGTTGCTACTGTTCTTATTAAAGAAGGTACGTTAAACCACGGCGATATCATTTTGTGTGGTACTGAATACGGTCGTGTTCGTGCAATGCGTGATGAAAATGGTCGCGACATTAAGTCTGCTGGTCCAAGTTTCCCGGTTGAAATTCTTGGTTTGTCTGCTGTGCCTAAAGCCGGTGACGAAGCGACAGTTGTTACTGACGAGCGTAAAGCGCGTGAAGTTGCTCTTTACCGTCAAGGTAAATTCCGTGACCTTAAACTAGCACGTCAGCAAAAAGCTAAGCTTGAAAACATGTTTGCTAACATGACTGCTGGTGAGTGTTCTGAACTAAACGTTATTCTTAAGACTGACGTTGAAGGTTCATTAGCCGCAATCGCTGATTCGCTAGAGAAGTTATCAACTGACGAAGTTAAAGTGAATATTATCAGCCGTGGTGTTGGTGGTCTTACTGAAACTGACTCTACACTTGCTGCAGCGTCTAACGCTATCATGCTTGGCTTTAACGTTCGTGCTGATGCAACGGCGCGTAAAGTTATCCAAAATGAAAACTTGGACATGCGTTACTACAGCGTAATCTATGACTTGATTAACGAAATCAAAGATGCGATGAGCGGTATGCTTTCACCAGAAATTAAGCAAGAGATCATTGGTCTTGCTGAAGTTCGTGAAGTATTTAAGTCACCTAAAATTGGCGCAATTGCCGGTTGTATGGTTACTGAAGGTGTTATTAAGCGTACTCAACCTATTCGTGTACTACGTGACAACGTGGTTATCTACGAAGGTGAGCTTGAGTCATTACGTCGCTTTAAAGACGATGTTCAAGACGTTCGTAACGGTATGGAATGTGGTATCGGTGTTAAGAATTACAACGATGTTCGCGTTGGCGATCAAATCGAAGTGTTCGAAATCATTGAAATTCAACGTTCTTTATAACTGTTAAAAGCATAAAGAATAGATGGGGGCATTAGCCCCCATCTCTGTTTCTAAATATTAGTGCCATCAATGGCATTAGGAGATAAAAAATGGCTAGAGAATTTAGCCGTAGCCGCCGTGTTGCACAGCAGCTACAAAAAGAATTAGCGATGATCGTGATGCGTGAAATCAAAGCCACCGAGTTTGGCATGATCACCATCAACGAAGTAGATTTATCACGTGATTTATCGTACGCAAAAGTTTACTTTACTTTGCTTAACGATGAGCCTGAGTTGATTAAAAAAGCAGTTGAAATGCTTAATGAATCTGCACCTTTTATCCGTTCTTTAATGGGCAGCAAAATGCAGTTGCGTATTGTGCCAGAACTACGTTTTTACTATGACAAGTCGTTAAGCGAAGGTATTCGCATGGCGTCAATGGTTACTAAAGCCGTACGTGAAGACAAAGAAAAAAGCAATAACGATCCTGTAGAGGACTAAGCATGGCTAGAAAACGTAAAGGCCGCGCGATTGATGGCGTGATCTTAATTGACAAGCCAACTGGTCATAGCTCAAACGATATTTTGCAAAAAGTTAAGCGGATTTTCTTTGCCCAAAAAGCGGGGCACACTGGCGCGCTAGATCCTTTGGCTACCGGCATGTTACCGATTTGTTTAGGCGAGGCGACTAAATTTTCGCAATATCTATTAGAGTCGGACAAAAGATATCGAGTTATCGCGAAACTTGGTCAGCGTACTGATACGAGCGATAGCGACGGCGAAGTGGTTCAAACTCGCGCGATTGAATTTAGTAACGAGCATTTAATGGCCAAGCTCGAGTCATTTCGTGGCAAGACCATGCAAGTACCCTCGATGTTTTCGGCACTTAAGCATCAAGGCAAGCCATTATATTGGTATGCCCGTCAGGGCATTGAAATAGAACGCCAAGCGCGTGAAATTAATGTTTTTGAGTTGTTGTTTATTCGTCATGACAATGATGAGTTAGAGCTTGAAATCCATGTCAGCAAGGGGACGTATATTCGTACCATTATTGATGACTTGGGCGAAATGCTTGGCTGTGGCGCTCACATTACGATGTTACGTCGACTTGAAGTGGCTAATTACCCGCAAGAAAAAATGGTCACGCTTGAGCATCTTGAAGCTCTGCTAGCGCAAGCTAATAGTGAAGAAATAGCACCATCGGTTTATCTTGATCCGTTGTTATTGCCAATGGATACCGCGGTAAGTGATTTTCCTGAGGCGAATATGACAGAGGAAATGGCTGTTGGCGCACTGCACGGAAATCCGGTCGCACTTGCTGGCTTTACCGAGGGTACGCTAGTACGAATGACCGTTGGTGATAGTCAGCGCTTTATTGGTGTTGGTTTTGTTGATAGTCAATTGCGAGTTCAACCAAAACGCATCGTGGTAAGCAACGACAGCGAGTAATACCAATCACATTACTGATACTTTTTACTTGTATCTTGTTAATTTGCTGGTAGTATACCGCGCTCGACATGTAGCTGAATTAGTGATCGGCTACATACTTTTTTAAATCTTATAAACATTGGAGTTTATTATGTCACTAAACGCTACTCAAACTGCTGAAATCATCGCTGATTTCGGTCGTGACGCAAACGATACTGGTTCTTCTGAAGTTCAAGTTGCTTTGTTAACTGCACAAATCAACCACCTTCAAGGCCACTTCAAAAAGCACATTCATGATCATCACTCACGTCGTGGTCTATTACGCATGGTTTCTAGCCGTCGTAAGCTTCTTGATTACCTAAAGCGTAAAGACGTTACTAAGTACCAAGAAACAATTGCTAAGCTTGGTCTACGTCGTTAATCGATGGACTAAGGACGCGTAAGCGTCAAAAAGGAGCCTTAGGGCTCCTTTTTTTTGCGGAAAATTTGACCTCGCCCACCGTGTTTTCCTCGATGTTCGTTATAAAATATCTGTTGCTAATCAAGATTTTTAGTGGCTATAATCTATTGTTGTTATTTTACTTAGCGATTAAAAGCAAAATACATAATAACAAAACTAACTATAAGTGTGGTTGTTAATCTGAAGTGAATGACGGATTTTTCACGATTAATGATCTCAATAAATGGATTTTACTATATAGGAGAGTTAGCGTGCAGCTAAAATCAATCCAAATGCGGATAAGTCTAATGGCCGGCGGAGCCATTTTGTTTGTCGCCGCTATTTTAGTTTTTTATTCTTTATACGCCTCGAACCAAACGCAAGTTTTTGTCAAAGACAGCACTCAAAAATTAGTTATTGCCCAAGTTAAACAAAGTGTATTGGCCAAAACTCAATACAGCGTGGCGAAATTAGAAAATGTCATTAACGGTGGTTTTAGCAGCGCTCGCACCTTAGCTCAAAGTTTTGCGACCTTAAAAACAGCCAATGATATTAGCCAGTCACTAAAACTACGCGATAACTTCAACAACATCTTACGCGATAATCTCCAAGCGCATTCTGATTATTTGGGGACCTATACGCTATGGGAAGCAGGCAAGTTAGATACCTTAGACGCAAGCTACAGTAGTCAGGCAGGTTATGATGCTTCGGGTCGATTTATTCCTTATTGGAGTCGCAGTGCCTCCGGGGAACTGGTATCTGAACCGCTAGTAGATTATGAGAATCAAACGCGTGATAGCGGTGGGGTTCGCGCTGGGGAATATTATTTATGTTCTCGTGATAGTGCGCAAGAATGTATTATTGATCCCTATATTTACAATGTTGGTGGCGTTGATACATTAATTACCTCATTGGTGGTGCCAATAATAATTAACGGCGAGTTTCATGGTATAAGCGGTGTTGATCTTGCAATGACATTTATACAGCATTTGGCCGTGGACATGAGCGAGTCGCTGTACGATGGTCAAGCTGAGGTGACCATCGTTAGTGCTAACGGCACTGTGGTTGCTCATTCTGGTGGCAAAAAAATAGGTCAACATTTACGTCAATTGTTTCCTGATACTTGGCAAACAAAAATTGAACGTTTGACAAGCTCTGCTTCGGTTGTTGATGCTGATGCTGCGAGTAATCATATTGACGGCTATGCGCCGATTAAGCTTGGTCAAACAGTAACACCTTGGTCAATGCTGGTCAGTATTCCAAAATCAGTCGTACTGGCCCAAACCCTTAAATTAGAGCAAGTGATGAGCGCCAGCGCCGCACAAGACAGAATTTGGCAAGCAGTGGTCGGTATTATTGTTGCTGTGTTGGCACTAGCACTCATTTGGATTGTCTCGCAGGGCATTGTTAAACCCATTATCAATACAGTGTCTGTGCTCAATCAAGCGGCAGGCGGCGACTTAACCCCACGACTGAAAATTAGCACTGCGGACGAAACCGGCGCGTTAGCCCGAGCCTGTAATATGTTATTAGACAAAACCCAGCCATTAATTAAAGAGGTGGTGTTATCGTCTAATCAAATTGCTAGTAATGCTGAGCAATCTTCAGTGATTGCTACTCAGACGCGTAGTGGTGTGGACAAACAACAGCAAGAAACCGTTAATTTGGCATCGGCTGCTGATGAAATGGCATCAACCTCGCTGTCGGTATCAGAAATTGCTGAAAATGCCGCCAAAGCAACGATTGACGCTAAGCAGCAAGCCAATAAAGGGCAAGATATTATTAGTCAAACATCAAGTTCGATTAATATGTTGTCCGATGAAATTCAAGAAGCGGGCAAGGTTATTGCGCAACTTGATAACGACAGTCAGAACATTCATTCGATCCTTGATGTTATTCGTGGCATCGCTGACCAAACAAACTTGCTCGCGCTTAACGCGGCAATTGAAGCAGCAAGAGCTGGCGAACAAGGCCGTGGTTTTGCCGTGGTCGCTGACGAGGTTCGCACCTTGGCGCAACGTACCCAACAATCGACGGGTGAAATTCAAACCATGATTGAGCATATCCAAACGGGTACTTCACGGGCGGTTCAGGTGATGGCGCAAAGCAAAGAAAAAGCCAACATGAGTATTTCACAGGCCAATCAAGCCGGGGAGTCATTAGTCGGTATTTTAGCGGCGATAAGTCATATTAGCGACCTTAATACCGAAGTGGCGAGCGCAGCGGTTCAACAACATGCGGTGTCCGAAGACTTTAGTAAGAGCTTAAGTACTATTGGCGTGGTTGCCGAGGAAACGGCCAATGGTTCGAGAGAGTCGGCTGTGAGCAGTGATAACATGATAGAGCTGTCGGGCAAGCTGAAGCAGCTAGTTGCTCAATTCAACGTATAACAGGTAGTAACTTCATCGGACAGAGGGCGCTAGCTTATTAAGCTAGCGTTTTTTTCGTCTTAACGTCGCCAATATCATATCAGTATAAAAACTGAGTTTTTTTGGGAAAAAATTTGGTGGTTACGACTCAAAAATATGCCGTAAACCTCCGATTTTTTTTTAATAAAAATAGAGCCTTTTAAAACACAAGCTCAGCCCGTATACTATGGCGAGAAAATTCAAAGACGACTAAAAGATAAAGGAAATTCAATCAGTGAATCCTACAATTAAAACATTTAAGTATGGTCAACATAACGTGACCATTGAAACTGGCGCAATTGCCCGTCAAGCTGACGGCGCAGTACTTGTAAACATGGACGACACAGTAGTAATGGTTACTTGTGTAGCGAAAAAGAAAGCGATCCCTGGTCGTGATTTTTTCCCGCTAACAGTTAACTATCAAGAGCGTACTTACGCTGCTGGTAAAATTCCTGGTGGCTTCTTTAAGCGTGAAGGGCGTCCAAGTGAAAATGAGACCCTAATTTGTCGTCTTATTGACCGTCCAATTCGTCCACTATTCCCAGCTGGTTTCTTAAACGAAGTGCAAATTATTGCAACTGTTGTTTCAGTAAACCCTGAAGTAAACCCTGATGTTGTAGCTATGATCGGTACTTCTGCGGCTATCTCACTTGCTGGTGTACCATTTAATGGTCCTATCGGTTGTGCTCGTGTTGGTTACATTGATGGTCAATACGTACTTAACCCAACTAAAACAGAACTAGCGACAAGCAAGCTAGATCTTGTGGTTGCTGGTACTGATAATGCCGTATTAATGGTTGAGTCAGAAGCTGACATTCTTAGCGAAGACGTAATGCTAGGCGCGGTTACTTTTGGTCACGATCAACAGCAAGTTGTTATCGAAGCTATCAAAGAACTTAAAGCACAAGCGGGCAAGCCTGCTTGGAATTGGTCTGCTGCTGAAGTTGACGCGACATTAGTGGCTAAAATCACTGAACTAAGTGAAGCACGTTTCGTTGAAGCTTATCAAATCACCGATAAGATGGCGCGTAAAGACGCAATCGACGTAATCACTGGCGATGTTATTGCTGCTCTAGTAGCGGACGATGCTGATGTGAATACTAAGCTTGTTTCTGAAATTGCTCACGATGTTGAAAAAGAAGTGGTACGTTCACGTATCCTTTCTGGTCAGCCACGTATCGATGGCCGTGATCCTGAAATGATCCGTGCTCTTGACGTAATGACAGGCGTATTACCACGTACTCACGGTTCTGCTGTGTTTACTCGTGGTGAAACTCAAGCATTAGTGACTGCAACTCTTGGTACTGAACGTGACGCACAGCGCATTGATTCAATCATGGGCGAAATTTCTGATACTTTCATGATGCACTATAACTTCCCACCTTCATGTGTTGGTGAGACTGGTATGGTTGGTTCACCTAAGCGTCGTGAAATTGGTCACGGTCGTCTTGCTAAGCGTGGCGTATTGGCTATTATGCCAACGATTGAAGAATTCCCGTATTCAATCCGTGTTGTATCTGAAATTACAGAATCTAACGGTTCAAGCTCAATGGCTTCTGTTTGTGGTACTTCACTAGCGCTTATGGATGCTGGTGTTCCAATCAAAGCTTCTGTTGCTGGTATCGCGATGGGTCTAGTTAAGAAAGACGACGACTTCGTGGTTCTTTCTGACATCTTAGGCGATGAAGATCACCTAGGTGACATGGACTTTAAAGTTGCTGGTTCAACCAATGGTATTACTGCATTGCAGATGGATATCAAAATTGAAGGCATCACACGCAACATCATGGAAATTGCACTGAATCAAGCAAAAGCTGCTCGTATTCATATCTTAAGTGTAATGGACGAAGCAATCTCTGTTGCTCGTGATGACGTTTCTGAGTTCGCTCCTCGTATCACTACGATCAAAGTTGCTCAAGACAAAATTCGCGACATCATCGGTAAAGGCGGCGCTACAATTCGTGCCCTTACTGAAGAGACTGGTTGTGTTATCGAAATCGCAGACGATGGTACGGTTAAAATCGCCTCTACTGATAACGATAAAGCACAACATGCCGTTGAGCGTATTCAAGCGATTACTGCTGAAGTTGAAGTGGGTAAAATCTACCACGGTGCGGTTAAGCGTATCGTTGACTTTGGTGCATTCGTTGAAGTGCTACCTGGTAAAGATGGCCTAGTACATATCTCTCAAATCGCTGAAGAGCGTGTTGAGAAAGTTACCGACTACCTTAAAGAAGGTCAGATGGTTGACATTAAAGTACTAGAAATTGACCGTCAAGGCCGTGTTCGTTTAAGCATTAAAGATGCTAAGCCAGCCGCTGAAGCGCCAAAATCTGAAGATTAATTTCTGAGAGTAATCTCGCAATATAAAGCCTGCACTATGCAGGCTTTTTTTATGCGTGAATTATTAATTTTGGCGCTAATTAAGATCCAAAATTAAGGGATTTTAGCTATACTTTATTTAGCTTAATTTCGGTCTCGGGCTTAGACTGATATGAAGGCTAACGTTTGATAGTTATAGCCTAAAAGAAAACGCTGTGGCATTATTACTAACAATGTTATTACGGGATATTATTAATGTTTAAGCTAGAACGAAGTATTGTTGGCGCAATATTATTATTGCTCTTAGCTGGGTGTCAAACGACGAATAACTCACGGCAAGATCCTCAAATGGACTTGGGGAAATTAGTCATTGCAGAGCCGCTGGCGGTTAGTTTGCAAAGTGAGATCCGGTTAGCTCGGTTCAGTGAACTGTTATATCACCCTGAATTAACGCCTCGACAGCGTGCTCAGACTTTTTTTGAGCGAGGGGTTTTATTTGACAGTTTTGGCTTGGTTAATTTAGCCCGAATAGATTTTAATCGCGCTTTGCGTATTAATCCCAAAATGCCTGATGTTTATAATTTTTTAGGTATTCATTTAACCATGGCCGGGCAGTTTACTAAAGCCTACGAAGCCTTTGACGCCACGCTTGAGTTAGCGCCTAAACATCAGTATGTGTATTTAAATCGCGGCATAGCGTTGTATTATGGTGGTTTGACCAAATTAGCGATTGACGATCTAGTGACCTTTCATCAACTTGATGTAAGCGACCCGTATCGCGTGATCTGGCGTTATATTGCTGAGCAACGGCTTGATAAAACCACGGCACTAAAAAATCTTAAACGCCACCAAAAAGAAATCGACAACGAAAGCTGGGCCAAGCAAATTGGTGAACTGTTTTTAATGAATTTATCACAAGCTCAGTTTGTCGCCGGATTAACCAAAAATATAAAAACACCCAAACAACTGGCAGAGCGGTTATGTGAAGCGTATTTTTATCTCGGAGTGTACGCCAGCATTTATCAGCAGCCTGAGCGCGCGATTAACTATTTCAAATTATCGTTGGCAACCAATGTCTTTGAATTTGTTGAGCACAGATACGCACGGCGAGAGTTACTGGAAAATCGCTTTGTGATCCATCAAAAAAAATTACAACAACAAGCACTGAAAAAACCAGCAGCTAAAACACAATAATTTTATGTAGAGCCAAGGAGCATAGGTTGGACTCACTTTATCTTAATCAATTTTTATTGTTAGCGGCGGCCCATTTATTAGCTGTTATCAGCCCAGGGCCCGATTTTGCGGTGGTAATTAAGCAAAGTATCAGCAGCGGTAAGCGTCATGCCATATACACCAGTGTGGGCATTGGCAGCGCCATTCTCATTCACGTGCTCTATAGTGCCTTGGGTATCGGCTTAATCATTTCGCAATCGGTCGCTTTGTTTAGTGCATTAAAGTACCTATGTGCTGGTTATTTAATTTATTTGGGTATTAGTGCTTTTAGAGCGCCACCTCCTGCCAAGTTAGATCTCGCGAGTAGCACTAACAAAACCGCGCAAAGTCTTAGTAAGTCATTTATGTTGGGTTTTTTGACTAATGTGCTTAATCCAAAAGCGACCTTGTTTTTCTTGTCAATATTTTCGGTAATAGTCGATGCAAATACCCCGTTGATATGGTTGGTTTTTTACGCGGTATATTTATCGATTGCAACGGCACTGTGGTTTTGCATGGTATCGTTCATTTTTAGTAAAGAAGCGGTGCGGACCAAATTTGTTCAACTAGGCCAATATTTTAACCGTACCATGGGCACCGTATTAGTGCTGTTGGGCATTAAAGTAGCGATTGCCGAACTCTAATTTATCGTTAAATACAAACTCAAATTCAGGAGTTACCATTATGGCGTTAACACCTTTCCATTTAGCGATTCAAGTGCGTGATATAACCGAAGCTCGTGAATTTTATGGTGTTAAGCTCGGCTTTGAAGAAGGCCGAAGCAGCGATGACTGGATTGATTTTAATATGTTTGGCCATCAACTGGTGGTTCATGTGAACCCTGCATTAGGTAAAACAGGCCAAGTCGCGACTATTAGCAATGGTGTCGATGGTCACGGTGTACCAGTACCTCACTTTGGGGTCGTCATGGACTTTGCAACATGGCAAGCATTTGCTGTTACCGCTAAAAAAATTATTGAGCAATTTGTGATTGAACCTTATGTACGCTTTGAAGGCGAGGTCGGAGAGCAGGGCACAATGTTTTTTTGCGATCCCTC
>Ga0209396_1001688_pt1 | contig 24018 bp, 20 predicted proteins | sample GOMGulsemesocosm_6_FD_184638 | JGI IMG/M metagenome (GOLD analysis project Ga0209396, IMG submission 184638) | Methane-oxidizing microbial communities from mesocosms in the Gulf of Mexico - GOM8C Gulf of Mexico (SPAdes) (version 2) | ecosystem: Environmental > Aquatic > Marine > Cold seeps... | reverse complement strand
GTTAGATCGTGCGGCAAAACACAATGATCTTCACTCAGCCTCATCTGACCAGGCTCGACCCCCAAACCAAACGCTAGTAATTCAGGAACCCCTTCAAGTAAAGCAAGTTCATCTCCTGTAAACCTATGTTCAGGTAAAATAACGGGCCTATTAAGGTTTGAGTAGTCTTGGCTTTCGGAGAGAAACTTGGTGTTATGACTAATGCAAAAATAATCAACTAAGTCTATGGAAACTCGTTCACTAATATTTACAGATATCACCAGTGGTTCTCTATCGGTAATATAACGCTCAATATCTTTTTTGTAGCGCAAGACAGACTCACCGCGGCCAAGAATCAGTACTTCACGCCCTACAAAACGTTCTTTCAAAGCGGGGGTACCCGCCACCACTGTATCCAGCCCTGATAGACTCAACGCCCCTTCCAAAACCATATTATCATAGGCGTTAGATTCCTTGAGCTTACTCAAGTAATTAATCGCACCGACAATCTCTTCCGTACCATAGTGGCTATTAGACAGGAGGTTTTGTACATAGGTCGGGTGTACATTGTTTTGCGCCCCCAGAAAATACAACAGGCTTTCACCCCAGCCAAATTCCCTCTTCATTTCTTGGAAATGACGAATAACCAACTTATATACCGGGTCCTGCCTATATTTATCTACAGAATCATCAAACAATGCAAGTATATATTCTGTTTGTGCATTGCCTGCCCCGCGCCCCATACCAGTAATCGTACTATCCAACCAACTGACACCTGCTGCCGCTGCCGACTGACAATTACGAACGGCCTGCCCCATATTATTATGGGTATGTATTCCAGTAGGGCCTGTCCAGCCAGCCTGAATCGCAGCAACAATTCGCTCGACCTCCGCTGCATCCATATTCCCTAATGAGTCCGCAAAATACAACACATCTACACAGGCCCAGCTTTCGACTAACCCCGAAAACTCTGAGATCAAGTCACTATCTTTACCGCCAGCCTGCATCATATTCAAACCGACAAGATAACCTTTATCTTTTAGGTTTCGTAACACAGGCTCGCAGCGGTCAACTTCCGCAAAATGCGCGGCAACACGTACCAGCCCCAGTTTACTTTCACTAGAAGGCAGAAAAAGTGCATCGATGGCTTCATCAATTGGCAACGAAGATGACAGTAAGGTTTTTGCATCGACCATTACTCCGTAGATAGGACCTACGGGTAATTCCATATTGTTGATGAATGATTCCGTGGTATAGGCAAAGGGCCCCAAAAAACCTGCTTGAGGAAAGTTCCGCAAGCCAAGTTCAACATAGTCAATACCGGATACAGCCATGGTCTCCAGATAGTTTTTTACAACATCCGGTTGGAAATCCCATTTATTATAGTAACCCCCATCGCGCAAGGTGCAATCGAGTATACGATTCTCACGGGTAAATTCTCTAGTTGTCATAATTCTCTCTGAAGCAATAGTTCTAGTCGGCACTCATTTTTTGAAGCTGTCGCTTTATTCACCTAGGCAACCACTTCTCTATAATCTGACAAGGGGTCGTCATTGATAAAACGTTTAACTTCCGAAAAGTAATTCGGATATCTAGTTTGTATGATTTTTCGATTTTTAATTCGTTGATCATCGGCTGAATCGGCAAAACTCACGCCACCCAGGTGACCAACAAAAACATCAGTAGCGCATAAGTGCTTGAAACCAACATCAGTCGCTCGCTGACAAAAATCAACTTCTTCGCTATAGCCCTTACCGAAAGTCATTTGGTCAAAATAACCTACCCGATCCAAACATACCCGCCGGATAAACATACAGAAACCATGACCAACTGGCACTTCAACTGATGAGCCTTTGTTGCTTTTAGCCAACTCTTTATCGAAGGTTTCGGCTTGTTCATTTTCATCCAGGTCAAAGCCAACCGGATAGTTACGTGTACTAAAAATGGAGGCATTATTTGAAAATGGCGTCACTGTTGCAACATTCTCAGCTCCATTAGCATGGCTATACAAACGATCGACCCAACCTGAAGCCACTAGAGTGTCGCTATTTAGTAAGATAACATCTCGATCAGAAGAGTAAGACATACCGCGGTTGGCGGTACCGACAAAACCGGCATTCGTCTGATTTGTCAACAATACTAGGTTATTAACTGCCTTATAACTCTCGAGTAATTGAGACATACCCTCAACAGGAGATGCATCGTTTATGATCAAGATACGGTAGTTGATAGTAGCTCGGGCCGCTATAACACTATCAATACAGTTACGAGTAACTTCTATATCGCCATAGACAGGTACAACAACGTCAATCAAAGCTTCATTAGAGGTAAAGGTCAAATCTCTCGGCCCAGAGCCTGCCGTTACCCGCCTACCTCCAGGCACAGTTGTCGCAAGATAGCGCTGATAAATGGACTGGCATATATCATTCAAGCTCAATCGTGTTGGGGCATCGCCACTCACGGAAACAAGCGAGGTATCAAAAAGCGTTTCCAGGTATGCAAAACCAGACTGTATCTTGGCATCGAAGCCGTCGCGCTCAAGTGCCGAGCGGAGCATCGCGGGAATAGCCGAAAGGTCATGACACTCATAGGCAATATTTTTCAGGGAGATATCAGATACAGCCAATGCCAAAATTGGTTTTTTCTCCACCACACACTTAGCAAATGCGGTGGTCGAGGTAGAAACACAAACATCAGATAATTTTATCAACCTATTAATATTCAGACCATCGGCGATAACTAAAGCCTCCGATTTAAATTGATCGTAGTCACGTTTATCCGATGGGTGCGGCTTAACTAACAACAAACAGTCTGGGAACAACACCTCGACCATCGACTTGATGTATTTAATGGCCTTAAAACTATCTTCAAACAGAAACGAGCAGCACTCAGGATCACTGGTGCTACGTGCACAACCAGCACCTCGATCATTTGCACCCATGTAGAAAATAATCTTCTTACCTGAGTTGTTAATTCTTGTAACCAGTTGCTCATCAAGGTCGGAATTTTCACTAACATAAGGAACCTTTTCATCAACACTTTTCTCCCACTGAAGAATCTCATTAATGCGCTTAGGTTGTGACAAGGTCAGATCTGCTGGGCGTACGACCTTCTCAGAGGTAGCCCCTTGGCCCAAAGAATCAACTAATAGAGTCCCCAAAAAGTGACCTCGCTCGAGCACCAAATAAGGGATCATCAATGTTTTACACAGCAGGATGTGCAGGCGACTTAACGGCGCAGTCGCTCCCCATACCAGCACATAACTCGGTTTGTTCTCTTGAAACTTTCGTAGCCAGTAATAGTAAGCTCGATTACAGCCAGCCCTCACCTGCTCTTCAGATCGCGAACTCTCTCCAGCCAGCCAAACGAATTCATTATCGTAGATATCAGCAATCCAGCTAGGAAGAGGGCCAGATTTTTCGACGCCCTGATAATTTCCGGCACTGAGTAATAAAGGCATTGGCAGTAAATTTCTCTCACCTTTATCTGCAAAGAACCGTGTTTTACCAACAAAAAGACTTCTTAACCCCAACTCATTTAGTTGGCGTGATAATTCTGTTAGCCCATCTATTAGCGGGTCATCTACGGCCAACCAGCAAGAAATCAGGATCTCAGGTTCGGCAGCGGAGGTTGAAGCTTTATTTGCATGAGTCACACCCTGTGTTGGTGTGTTTCTGACGAGAGGAACCCGTGCTGCCGTCGACGCCTTAGACACGGACCACTGATGATAGCGTGGTGTATGCTTAAAAAGTGCCGGTACCGAGCTGAAAAGCCAATTCGCAATACGCTTTTTCACGCTTCGATCAGCCGGAAATACATGCCACAACTTACGCAGGAGACCGGTAAAAATACTTCGGCCAAACAACAATAATGAACTAACTTGGCGCGCGACAAACCTGATAGGTTTCGTTATACGCCAGGATACCGAGCTGTGCGTTAGTTTCAGTTTATTGTTGCGCAGGGCCAATTCTGCCTCTCTCTTCTTGACCAGGCTTTTTAATTCCTCAATACGAAGCTTACTTTTTTCACCTTCAGACGTTAGCAGCGACACCTCCCCGCTCAGCACTTCGGCCTTACTATGCGCATCAGCCAGATCTATAGACAAGTGTTTTTTGAAAACTTGCAGTTCTTCGAGGTCAGATCTCTGGGCGCCAAGTTGCTCTGCAAAGCGTATCTTTTGGCTTTCTAACGCCTCTAGATAACGGCCTTTTTGGCTCTCTAACGTCTCAGTATGGTGGCTTTTTTGGCTCTCTAACGTCTCAGCATGGTGGCTTTTTTGGCTCTCGAGCTTCCCAGTAACCAGAGTAAACCGACTATAAAGACTTTTGTGCTTTTCTAACAACTCACTGGAATACTGACGTGACTCTATAAGGCGGCCCTCAGCTAAAGAGAGCGTTTTTTCATAGCTGTTGGATGCGTTTTGATACTGTAATAGGTCACAACTCAATTGGTCGATATAATCATACAGTTGTGGATAATGTAAAAATTCAGAACAATAACGTTGAAATTCTTCGAGAGTTTCCAGCTTAGCAGGCACTGTATCGCTGGCTGCTCCCTGTAACAGCTGATAGAGACCAGCCACAAATGCGGGAATGGACTTATCAGTGTGTAGATCCGTCTTATGGCTGCTGTGACACAGGTCTACTGAAAGAAAATTCTTGGTGTATTCTTTATAGACTTGGCTACTACTGCTCGGCAGCACAAGTGATAGCTGCTCCGATATACGCCTTAACTGCTTACCTGGGTCTTCTAGCAGCAGGTCGTAATCCACAACCAGGCGGGGTTTATCGGCACTCAATTGAACGGCATTTAGCAGATGTTTCATCCACAGGCAGTAGGATTGCTGCCTTGCCATTGAATTGCGCTTAAGCAGCGAGTCTGCGACAGACCTGGGGTCACGGACAGCAATCAGATAACGATCATCAACTTTCAATTCCCTGAAAACTGCCTGCCAAAAAGTTAATAGGTTTGCCGTTCTCGGGTCTTTAAAAGCAAACACCGAAACGCCTTCAAGGCGCTGCCTTAGTAGTTCTATAGCCTCGTCACGTTCAGCGGAAAGCGAATCCTTTAAAAACCGCTGCTGATCCAATTGCCCCAAAGCATGCCAGCTAGAATCGAGCTTGGACAAGATCCGCTCATTGATTCGATATAAGTCCGCATCCTCCCAAAAACCTTTATCGTTATCGCCTTGAACTGCCGGTAAAAGGTTTTCACCTAACGCTACACCCAGCACCTCTAGGCTACGGGTAATAGCACTGGTACCACTGCGATGCATACCTAGCACGACAATGATTTTCTTAGAAGTCCCTTGTGATTCGCTCATGAGCTCTCTATTTTCCATACTAATCATCTAGACTCGTTATCAGTAACGGATAACATATGTTGCTGATATTCAGCAACAACCTCTGCCGGCTCACCGAACATGCGCGTCACACCATCCTCAATCCAGATAGCTTTATTACACAGTGCATTGATGGTTTTGGCATTGTGTGAAACCAGTACCACGGTCTGATCGGAGCTGAGCTTTTGCCTCATGGCTGCAGATGACTTTTTTCTAAAATCTACATCCCCAACGCCCAGGACTTCATCAATTAACATGATTTCCGGCTGTAACTCATAGCAAATTGAAAAACCCAAACGGGCACGCATGCCTACTGAGTAGGTTTTAACAGGGTGTTTTATAAATTCACCGAGCTGAGCGAAGCTGATAATAGCCTCTCGCCTCAATTCAACTTCAGCTTTGCTAAAGCCCAGCAACATCCCACTCAAGAGAATATTATCCAAGCCGCTCAACTCATTATCAAAGCCAACTTGTAAGGCCATCAACGCTGTTTTGATATTTCCCCGCCACAGAGTGCCCCTGTCTGGCTCGATGATGCCCGCGAGTACTTTTAACAGCGATGATTTACCCGCACCGTTACGGCCAATAACCCCCAGCGAGTCTCCCGCGTGCAACTCAAAGGAAACATCTTTCAGTGCACTATGGGTTTTACGACGAAATATATTGTGACCAATCGCGTAATCCACCCCAATATTTTTGGCTGAAATCAACAAACTTCCCGACATTAAAGTACGTACCTCGGGTACTTCCGATCAAACTTCATCAGAAAAAAGATAACCATCAGTATTAGAGAGAAACTTCCCAGAGCAATCCACATCAGGGCCGTAAAATCAGGCGCATTCCCATCAAGTAATACCTGTCTATACTGATGAATGATGTTAGCGACAGGATTGAATAAAAAGTACTCCCTAAAAAACTCTGGCATGGTCTCAACACTATAAAAAACACCTGAACAAAACATTAACATTTGCAAACAAGGCGGTATAAATACCGACAGATCAGGAACAATCGGTACCAGAGAAGCCGCCAGTAACGCCACAGCCAGGTTAAGTAACAATTGCACAACAATAATCAAGGGCAGATAGACCCAAACCTTTGCCCCAAATCCCAGCACCAATAACAGACTTAGTAACAGGCCAAATATCACCGCCTGCTTAACACAAAGCGTCAATATCGTCACCAGCGGGAAAAAAACTTTGGGAACATACACTTGCTGTATCAAACCCCGCGCCGAACGAATACTGCCGGCACTGCGCCCTACCGTACTCGAAAACCACAACCAGTTAACGATGCCCACCAGCAAAAAAGGTGCAAAGCCCTCCCCACCACGTTGAAAGAAAACACCAAAAACCAGATAAAATACAGACATCACCAACAGTGGCTCAATAAGCCACAGGGCCCAACCCAAAAAATTTTTGGAGGCCTCAGCCTTTAAAGAAAAAGCAACCCGATACCTGAGCAGATCAAACCAATGCCCCATTAAAAACCTCTCACATCCATCAAGGCGAGCACTCAGCCTGAAAATCTCACTAGTGACACCTCAGAGTACAGAGCCCCTTAGCGCCACAGCTAAAACCTTATTCATTCACAGCAAAAGTACAGCTGAGGATTAGCGCAGGTTATCACTCACTAACATCGCCGCTATCTCCTAAGCCATAAACCCTAAACCCAGGCATTTAAATACCAACACAGCGTTTTCTCTATGCCCTCTTCAAAGCTGTACACAGGGTGGTAATCCAGCTCTTTGTGGCATTTGCTCGGGTCAATGGCGTAACGCCGATCATGGCCCGCTCGATCGGTCACATAAGTGATCAAATCTCTTGCATTAGCATTATTAAAAACGGGTGACAAAGGAAAGCGTTGACACAGTTCAGGCTGAGACAGTAATTTTTTATCGAGTAGATCACAGATCAAATGCACGATATCAATATTCTTCCACTCATTTTCACCGCCGATATTGTAACTTTCGCCAATAATGCCCCTGGCCAAAATCAAATCAATGGCCCAGCAATGGTCATCCACGTAAAGCCAATCGCGGATATTTTTACCGTCGCCGTAAATAGGCAGGGCTTTACCGTGAAGAATATTGTGGATAAGCAGCGGAATGAGCTTCTCGCGATCCTGAAAAGGCCCGTAATTATTGGAGCAATTACTGGTCGTGACCTTCAAGCCATAGGTGTGGTGGTAGGCGCGCACCAAATGATCCGAGGCCGCCTTAGAAGCAGAATAGGGGGAGTTAGGGGCAAATGGCGTGGTTTCGGTAAACGCCGGATCATCTTCACCCAGTGAGCCAAACACCTCATCGGTCGAAACATGGTGGAAGTGATGCTGAACCACCTTATCCGCGTCCAACCAGAATTTTTTGGCGACCTTGAGTAATACATGGGTGCCGATGATATTGGCCTGCAGAAACGCGTCCGGGCCATCAATAGAGCGGTCAACGTGGGATTCTGCGGCAAAGTGCACCACAGTATCAATTTTGTGCTCAGAAAAAATCTGCTCAATCAGTGGCTGGTCGGCTATATCGCCCTGAATAAAGTCAAAGTTGTCCGCCGCCTCTAAACCCTGGATGTTTTCTCGATGCCCCGCATAGGTGAGCAGGTCCAACACAACCAGCTTATCTTCTGGATACTTATTAACCCAATAATGGCAAAAATTGGCTCCAATAAATCCGGCTGCGCCGGTGATCAAAATACGCTTCATATCACTTGTTTCTTAGAATTTTATGTTTATGCTAGCTACAGGCGCCAATAAATAAATCTATTGGCTGAGCTTTGAGTAGGCCCCAAGCATCACGGTTAATGCATCGCGCCAGTGGATCGCATCCACACCCAGCTCACCCCAGGTTTGGCTTTTATCCAACACGCTGTAAGCAGGCCTCGCTGCGGGTGTGGGGTAATCAACTGCCTTTATCGGCGTCACCTTGGGCGCGCGGACAAGCAAACCGCTAGCGGCGGCTTCGGAAAAAATGGCCACGGCAAAATCGTACCAACTGGCCACGCCGGCATCGGAAAAGTGGTAAATACGATTTTCTGGTCGCTGCTCTAATAGCTGCCAGATCATGGCCGCCAGATTGCCAGCGTAGGTTGGCGTACCGATCTGATCGGCGACAACAGACAAGGCATCGCGCTCACGCCCTAGGCGCAGCATGGTTTTGACAAAATTAGCACCATGCTCGCAATAAACCCAGCCGGTGCGCACTACATAGGCCGAATCACAGGCGTCCAACACGTTGGCCTCGCCCTGCAACTTTGACTGACCATACACACCCAGCGGCGATGTCTCGCTGGCTGGGCTATAGGGCCTGCCTACAGCGCCGTCAAAAACAAAGTCGGTGGACACCTGGATAAGTGGAATGGCCTCAGTCTGACAATACTGGGCGATCATCAGCGGCGCCTGGGCATTGACCACAAAGGCCAGCTCGGCGTCAGCTTCCGCGCGGTCAACCGCGGTATAGGCCGCCGCATTAATAACCGCAGCCGGTTTAATGTCGCGTAAACACTGCCCCAGTGAATCAGGCGCAGATAAATCGAACTGCGTTCGATCTAGGGCGATGACCTCAACACCGGCGGGCGCGACTCGCTGCAGGCTATAGCCCAGCTGCCCGTTAGCTCCCGTTATTACAACCTTCATAGATCGGTGACCAACATTTCTTTCGTGTAGGCTGGCGCCTGGGCCAGGGGTTTTCCGGCTACATCTTTGGCCGACAAGCTTGGCTGCTCGCCATCAAGGCCAGGCCACTCAATACCCAGCTCTGGGTCATTCCACAGCAACGACTGCTCATGCTCTGGTGCATAGTAGTTGCTGCACTTGTAAACGAACTCAGCCCTTTCACTCAGCACGAGAAAGCCATGGGCAAAACCTGGCGGCACCCAGAACATGTGTTTATTGTCCGCCGACAGGTGTACCCCTACATGCTGACCAAAGGTCGGCGAGTCACGGCGCATATCCACCGCCACGTCATACACCTCACCGGCCACTACCCGCACCAGTTTGCCCTGGGGCTGCACCGTCTGGTAATGCAGGCCCCGCAGCACGCCCCTAGCGGAGGCGCTGTGGTTGTCCTGTACAAAACTAACATCAATGCCCAGCTCTGCGAACAATGAGTCGCGGTAGGTCTCCATAAAGAAACCCCGCTCGTCGCCAAACACCTTAGGTTTGAGCAGCAGCAGATCAGCAATTTTGGTTTTTACGACTTCCATTAAAACACCCTGTCTTCGAGCACACCCATCAAGTACTCCCCATAGCCACTTTTAAGCAGCGGCGCCGCCAGCGTTTTTAGCTGATCCGCATCGATATAACCCATGCGAAAGGCAATCTCTTCTGGGCAGGCCACCTTAAGGCCCTGGCGTTTTTCAACCGTCTGGATAAATTGGCTGGCCGCCAATAAATCATCGTGGGTACCGGTATCCAACCAAGCGGCGCCGCGGCCCAATAACTCAACGGTTAACGAGCCAGCCTCAAGGTAGGCCTTATTAACATCGGTAATTTCTAGCTCGCCGCGGGCCGAGGGCTTTATAGATTTGGCAATATTAATAACTCGGTTGTCGTAGAAATACAGGCCCGTTACGGCGTATTTTGACTTAGGGTGCTCGGGTTTTTCCTCAAGGGAGACCACGGTGCCGGCTTCATCGAACTCCACTACGCCATAAGCGCGGGCGTCATCCACGTGGTAACCAAACACCGTCGCGCCCGACTCGCGCGCCGCGGCACTTTGCAATTTTTGGGCGAAATCGTGTGCATAGTAGATGTTATCGCCCAGCACCAGCGCGCAATCATCTTCGCCAATAAAGTCTTCAGCAATGATAAACGCCTGCGCCAAGCCATCGGGGGAGGGCTGCACCTTGTAGCTGAGGCTAATACCCCAGTCACGACCATCACCCAGCAGCGCTTCAAAAACAGGCAGGTCACGGGGGGTGGAGATGATCACAATATCGCGAATGCCCGCCAGCATCAGCGTGGTCAGCGGGTAGTAGATCATCGGCTTGTCGTAGACGGGGATGATTTGTTTGCTGATGGACTTGGTCAACGGATACAAACGGGTGCCAGAGCCCCCCGCCAAGATAATGCCTTTTCTATTTATGCTCATTTTTTATAGTTTCACCGATCAATCCATGGAATCCCTGCCAGACGATAAAGTACTGACTAAAACGCATTACATCATACAGTCACACCCAGCTTAACTAAAGGCGACGAATCACAAACTTCAGCTCAACAGCACAAGTTCCCCGCTTAAACTGCGGCAAAACATCTGTCGCATCCGCTAACAGCGCGCAGCCACTAGTCTTGCAAAGCAACCCTACCAGCTCACGACTGAAAAGCCTGCAACAAACGGCAGAAGATAAGACGTAGCCAAAAGCATAAATTAAATGGGATGATGACCTACAAATCACAACAACCATAACAACCGAGCAAGCAATGATATACAGAGCACCGATTGCCATAGGCGGCATAGGCGGGAGCGGCACCCGCATGATTGCCGACATCACCATAAAAGCGGGCATAAATCTGGGCGAGCAACTGAACCCGATGAACGACAACCTCTGGTTCACCCTGCTTATGAAACGCCAAGAGCTCTGGCCACCAGAAGAACACAGCCAGGAGATCAAGCAGGCCTACCATCTCTTCAAAAGAGCCATGCACGGCCGAGCGGCCACAAGCCCTTCCGACCAATTAGCAATCCAAAAAGCCCTGGGCGATAAACGCTCCTCCTATGATGTCAAAATACTTGCGACCCCAGTACAGGGGCTGCAAAACATGCCCAGGCAGCCGCTAAAAAAGATAAGGCAACACTGGGGCTGGAAGGAGCCCAACACACACATAGTTTTGCCAGAGCTGCTCAAGATAGAACCTAAAATGAAGTACCTACACGTCATGCGCAATGGTCTGGACATGGCGTATAGCGTCAACCAACAGCAAACCGAATTCTGGAGCGAACAACTGCTCGGCAGGCAACACACAAAGCCAGCAGCCGAAGCCTCGCTGAGCTACTGGTGCGCTGCGCATCGACGCATCCTTGAGGTTACGCAGAACATGGGTGAACGTTTTTTACTGGTTAATTACGATCAACTCTGCCTGAAACCTGAACAGGAGCTGCCCAGGCTGCTGCGCTTTCTCGGCAATGAACAGGTCGACCTAGAGTCAATAATTAAACTTATAAAACCACCCAAATCCATTGGCCGGCACAAACAACATCCCCCGCTGGACATCAGCGAGCGAGACCTGAACCTACTCAAACAGCTGGGCTACAGCATTTGACCCAGCAATATCAAAGCCGCAGTACACTACCCAGAAGGTAAAAAGGGAGGGGGAGGCACAAGCCTCCCCCTCCCTTTTTACTCTCAGCACCTAGCATCAGAAATTCAAAGCCTAAAGCTGTTTCCAGAGCAGCACGCCAGCCTTGCCCGTCGCCGTATTGACCGCAGCACTATAATACAGTCGCCCTCTCAGCATTTAAATCCGCAGATTCAACAGAAAAATCAAAATACACCATGAGCCATAGACGCCTGCTCAAGCACAACCATTCAGCGGCCAGAGAAAAAGCCAACACCCGGCAGGAAAACACTTCACGCGACAACCACCCAGAAAGCAGTGAAGCAGCAACCCACCACCACTTTCCTGAAGACGAAAAAAAGGGGGAAGGCCTAAGCCCTCCCCCTTTTAACTCCAAGTACCTAAAATCAGATACCCGACACCGAAGGTGTCTTACAGAGCGCCGTTACCAGCCTTACCCGTTGTTACATTTTCAGTAGCGTTACGGTAGGTTGTTACTGTAGTACCCGTAGTTGCCTTCTTAACGTTAGAGGCAATGATTTCAGTGCTCTCTACAACGAAGTCAAAACGAATAGCATCTGGGTAGCCAGCAATCAGGTCTGAACCAGTAACGGTTACTGTACCGTTAGACGCCAATGCAGGAACAGTTACAGAACCCGAAACCGAAGCACCCGCCGCATCATAACCTGTAACACTGATACTACCGGTAGAAGCCGTCAAAGAACCGCTCATGTCAGTAACTTTAATGGTGTTCAAAGGACCTGTGGTGTTCACTGTGAAGGCAGAACCGTTACGAATCACAGTACCAACTGTTGTATCAGCAAGAACAGTGTGGCTAACGAACTGATCAGAAGTACCAGCCAAATACTCAACACCATAAGTGACGGTAGAAGGAGAAATAGCAGTAGTGCCGTCAACAGTAAATACTGCATTCTGCTTCGCTAGACCAGCTTGCGTCTGAGTGTTACCAATCAAGCCGTATGCGTTACCCTGACCATCCAAGAACAGAGTACTGCCCGCAGTAGCCGTAGTCGGTGCTACACCTGCAGAAGTAACCTGAGTAATACCCGTTGGCGCACTGAAGACAATCTTAGTTACTGCAGTAGGAATACCCGTCATCTTAATGAGCTGGGTGCCTGTAGTAGCAGCATTACTGGTATTGTTATCAGCAGGAGTCTGAACAACTACAGCAGTGTCAGCAACCGTCATGGTTGTAGCAGATGTAGAGCTAGCATCGAAGTTTACGAAGCTTGAAGCTACTGTTGCAGTATCAGAACCAGCCGTAGGGGCGGCCATAGACAAAGCGGAAGCGGTTGTCTTAAGGTCGATGTAATCGGCCAAAACAGACTTATGAACCACCTGGTTAACACCAAGCACATCACGAGCGACAGTCATTTTAACTGTAACATCAGTACCAGCAGAAACACCTGTCAGGTCGTAGGCACCTGTCAACGTAATGGTGTCAGTAAGGTTTGTGTTTGTAGAGGCACCATTAACTGTAACAGTCAAAATTGTATCGGTAGCAACATCCAGCGTGGTCGATGTAATTGTTGCTGCACCAGTACCACCCAAGGCAACTGGAGAAGCACCCAGGTTGGTACGGTCAAATTTAGCTCCGGCAACCGTTACAGTAATAATATCACCAGCTTCAAGGGCAACAACAGTGTTCGCAGAAGTAATGGTTCCGATTACAGTACTGGTCGTCACATTCTTCAGGTTTGCAGCCGTACGCTTAACACTCCAGTTGTCAGCACCAGCACCACCTGTCTGAACAACATCCAATGCACTTGCGCCCATACTCGCAACCATACCAAACGCTAGAGCCAAGCCTGTTTTCTTAAAGTTCATAATATTTATCCTAATATTGTTTTTTTATATTCCATGAAAACTTACGTAAATTTTCTTCAGCTTCAATGGTTTAACTGCCGATTAGTTATGCCTGCATGCAGTAAAGCAGCAGTGAAACTATTGAGGCGAGATCTAGAATAGGAAGAGACGTGGCCGCTGTCAACACCTGTCCCCCCTTAAAAGCACTAATTTCATCATTTATAGAAAATGATCGAATTCCTGCAGAGCAGGTCTCCTTTCAGCCAAGCCACAATGAAAAAAAAACACCCTGAGTGGGTGTTTTTTGTACAGAACAAAGAGAGAGGCGGCAATTTACATCACTGCCAACTCAACTCTTTGCGCAGGGCCTCTGTGTAGTAGGCCGCCTCATCCGTGTCATTAATGATATAGGGTGTTACCAGCATCACCAGTTCGGTGGAGAGGTCTGTGACTGTGGTGTGGTTAAACAAAAAACCGATACCGGGGATGTCGCCCAGTAGCGGCACCTTGCTTACCGCCTCACTGGTATTGCGTTTAATCAGGCCACCGATCATCACCGTCTGGCCACTTTTCGACAGCAGCACGGTATTGATGGTGCGCTTGGAGATGGGTGGCGTCTCCCCCGAGGATGACAAATCCGCATCACTCACCTCCTGACTGAGCTCTAGCTGCACCACACCGCCTTCATTGATGGCCGGTGTCACACTGAGAATAATACCCGTGTCTATATAGTTATAGGTGCGAACAACATCCCCTCCCGAGGAGGTATCGGTTGAGTCAGACGACAAGACCGCTATCTGATCACCGACCTGAATTTTTGCTTGCTCACCGTCCATGGCGAGCAAACGCGGGCGCGAGAGAATGCGTGCATCGCCATTTTCGACCAAGGCATTAAGCTTTAAAAGGGTATCGCCGCTGCTGTAGCTGTAATTCAGCCCCACAGAGCCCAGCCCTAAGCCCCCCGTTGACAGGCCGCCATGGTTGCCCGCTTTGCTAGACCACTCGGTACCCAACTTGGTGCTCTGATTTAATTTAACCTCGGCGATGGTGACGTCAATCAATACCTGGCGGGCTGGAATATCCAAGCGCTCGATCAAGGGCAGTATGGCGCTGTATTCATCACCACTGCCGACAAAAATCAATGCATTGCGCTGCAGGTCTTGAACAACCTTCAGCTTGCTCGAGCCCCCCGAAGTGCTTTCTTGCTTCGCGACTGCCTTCGCGCTGCTCTCCGCCTTGCCGGTAGAACTGGCCGCCATAGTGTTGGGGCTCAGTACCTCGGAAATAATATCGCCGAGGGATTCGGCGCGGGTATTCTTGACAAAATAAACAAATTTGCTATCGGCATCGCCTTTTTCTGAGGGGCGGTCTATACGCTTGGCCGCGTCCATTACGAATTCAGCCCAGGACTTGCGCGGGGACACCACCACCAGCGAGTTGATCTTTTTCAGCGCAATAAACTGCAGCCCTGGCCTTTTGGCGGCCTTATCCTGCAGCGGTATCTGCTTGGCCTCCAGCAGCCCGGTTAAGGTTTCAACCAGGTCATCCACCTGCCAAAATTCGGGCTCAATCAGACGAATGGAGCGCTCTTTTAAGCTGGGGCGATCGAGTGCCGCAATCAAACCCTTAAACTGCTTTACTCGCTCGGCGTCGCCCATGGCCACAATGGCCCCCAGGCGCTCATTGTAGATGACGCGGCCGTGCAGCCCCATCTTAAAAACAGATTGAGAGAACAGTAGGGTTTCATTGATATCCGCGTATTCCAGCGGAATAAACGCCACCACCTGCCCCTGGGTTAAGATCTCGCCCTCCGACACCAGCCGGGGAATGGCGGTTTTGAGTTCCGCCTCGGGCACCACACTAATACCGCTGGGGGTACGCAGCAGCCCTACCTTTGACAAGCGCAGTGTCTCTTCGATCATGCCCAATAAAATATCCGGCTCTACCGGCTTAACCACATCCAGCGTTATGGGGTCATTGCGTGAGGCAATGCTCGGCGCAACACTGATGTTAAGTTGTAACAACTCGACCAGCGCCGTGTGCAAGAATTGATTGAGCGGCATAGCCTCGGCGCTGATGTGCAATTTTCCCGCGGGGAACACATGTTTTTCAGGCGCGGCGACCAAGCCTTTTGCCGTCAAGCGAGAAAAATCAACGCCCTGAAGGCCAGACACAGAGGTATCGACCGGCTTAGCAGCCTTAACCCCAGCCGCTGCATCACGCTCTGCTGGCAAGGGAATTGTTTCAGGTAAAGGGATGGGTCGTGTAGCCATGCACCCAGAAAGACCCAAGGCCAAAACACCGAGCCATAAGGCTTTTGTATTACTGCTTACCGAACAAAAAAACATTGATCACTTTTCCTGATTCTAAAACTTCGATGCCATAGGGGTGTATTGCGACAATTTTTCCGCCATCCGGCACATGCTCACCAACAGCCTGCGACACTACACCAGTTGCACTGCCAACAACAGCGAGCCGCTGACCGGCGCGCTCCACGACGGCGTGTAATACCCATGATAGGTCGACGGCTGGTTGATCTGCATCATCAACTTCGATCGTTGCAGCGTCATCCTGCAGTCGACCTCTTTTTTCGTCCCACAGGTTACGCTCTGTCATGCGTCTTAAATAACCCGCCCCAGCAACGTTCAACAACTGTGGCGTATTGGGCAGTGACACAGGTTTTGAAGGCTTTGGAGAGTAGGGACTAAAGAGGTCAATCATCAACAGAGCCGATACGACCAGTGCTCCGATTAGCGCGTAGCGTTCAACTTTCATCGTTGGCCCCTACATTAGCAGCGCGATAACCCGCCACCACAAGCTGCGCCCGCATCTTGCCATTGCGCTCAACATTGGTGACCCAGCGTTTGACGATTAACAGTTTTGGTGAGCGGCTAATATCGTCGAGTACACGGAGAACCGGTAGTACGTCACCGTTGATGGTCATCGCCACCGAAAACTCATGGCCCAAGCCCTGCACAAGCCTGACCGGTAAAAACTTTTGACTCTCAACCGCCACCTCATGGGTCACGCAATACTGACGCAAGCGTGCCTGCACTTTAATTTGCACAGAGCTGTCGGAGCTGCCAGTAAAAAAGACCTGTTTTTGCTGCTTAACAGCATCCGTGGCTTGCGCTTGCGCGGCGGACCAGAGATCCGCGTTCTGTCGCAACGACGACAAACGCACCAACTGCTTGTAACTGCGCTCGGTCCCTGCACTCAATGACGACTTCCAGTTAAGCAGTGGTGCAACCATCAGCAACCAAATCAAAACCAAGCCGATAATTGTCATACACCACCTCAATAGTGGTGTATTCGCCTCGGCCAGCGCTAACTCTAAGTCTGTACGCCAACTACTAAGATTCATCGCCCAGCTCCTCGATAGCCGCCAACTTCAAGCGAATCTTAAAAGGTTCCAAGCCTGTCGCCCTATCTCTCCTAACATCTTGCAGAAATACGGCATGCTCCACTGCGGGGAGCTTTTCAAGCAGGGCAACCAACTGAATACTGTCCTTGGAGCGGCCCGTGATATCAAGCCAGCCACCATCACGATCTTCATAACTGGCCCCCAGCAACCAGGCATCGTCCGGCAGAGCGTCACTTAATGCGGCTAGCACACGGGCCAGCATTGGCTGCCGACCTTGCGCCTGGTAGATGACGGCAAGCAAGTCATGCGCCGTTTTAACACGCTCACGCTGATCCACCACTTTCAGAGCTGAGCCCTTTGCTGCAGCAACCTCTTCTGCCACTGAGCGAGATTCGCCCCAAAGAATAAGACCCGAGCCCAGCAACCAAAAGAGGTAAATCCCCAGGCAAGTGGCCACTGGCCGCAGCCAGCTTAAAGGGTCAGTAAAATCCTCAACACCCGCCTGCCGCGCCGTTCGCAAAGCCGCTGAGTTCGGCAGGCCAAAACTGGCCTGCTCGCTTACATTACCTGCCAGCCAAGGCTCAACTCCCTGCGCAAGCAAAACCGGGATTTCACGCCCTGCCTCTGCGGCGTAAAAGCGTCTTGACTCAGCCTCGCTAGAAACCAGCATATGTTGTAGCGGTAGGCCTGTATGGTGTAGATGAATGTAGAGCAGGGCATCATCTTCTTGACGAATATAGACACACTCTCGCCCGTCCTGCTCAAGCGCCGCACAGTCAAATGCCTCTTCAGGCATAATATGCGTTGGCGCAAGGTTACTAGCATCCTCCAATAACTGCTCAACACTTGTTTGCTGCCAAGCCCAGACTGTCACCAGCCACTTGTCAGCGTCGCGCACGAGCCAGTAGTAACAACCACTTTCTGCCCAGGGAGACCAGCTTTCTAAATCCAGCCTCACCGCTTCGGCTATGTCTGCCTCGGGCACATGTTCAACCGGGAACTCACGCAACCGAAATAACGTCAAAGCGCGAGGGATCAGAAATATTTCATAGCCGAACAAACCTCGACTCGGCGCTGCCTCCGCCGATGTTTCTTGCCAAAAACCATTTAAGTAGGCAGTACGCTGATACTCGCCCTCGCAGACCCGCACAATACTGCGAGGCGCCAAGGTTTGCTTTATCTGCTCTATTCTTGTTTTCATGTCTAGGGTTTATTGCACTCTGTAATCTGGAGCTTGCCATTCAATTATTTTAAACAACTTCGATGAACCATAGGGCGTTAACAACACCTGTGTCCTCACTCGGTGCCCGGCGTCAATTAACAACCTATAACGAGAACCATGAGCAAAAGGCGAGTAGCCGTCGAAAACAGGGTGCGAGGCGTTCACCAGACGCGTCACCTCGGCCCAGTCTTTGTGTCTTTTCGCATCAACGAGCGCTTTCGACTCCGCTGAAGGCAAGCCCAACAGCGGACCAATTAATAGATCCGGCGCAGTGGGTAGATTAAAATGTGAATCCCCCCCCGCCACCAGCAAACGACTCAAGCCCTCAAACCCACCTTCGCCGCCAAACAACTCGAGTGTCATACTCGGCAATTCCAATAGTTCTTCAACACTGCGTAGCGGTGCGTTGCGAGGGCGCTGAGACAAGTTCAAGTTAACATAATCACCCGACTCGGCACCTAAATAACTGGTTTGATCATCTTCATCAATCCAATCCTTTAGCTCCATACTCACTTTTAAAGCCGTGTTTTTATCGACAAAAGATTCCAGCAATTGCTGAAGTACACGCGGCTGGTACAAACCCAGTCCATAGAGCCCAGCGACATCCTGCACACTGACACGAACCCCCTCACGCTGCTGCCAACGGCCATCAATAGGCAGCACTTGATCGCCAAGCACGACCTCCTGCTCTCGGTACTGGCCAGCGAGCAATATAAATAAGCTCCTGTGCAGCTGGTCATAGGCTTCTGACTCTGTATGCCAAAGCGATTTCCTCAGCTGCACATCCAACACTTTCTCGCGAGCCAATTGGCTCAGCCCCATTGATAACACCGACAACAAAGCCAAGACAATTAACACCAGGGGCAATACAAAAGCCCGCTCTCTGTGACGAAGCATAATCAATCCGAAGAATATATTTCAAGAGACCAAGCATCTGAGGCACTGGGTAGCGAAAATGTCCATTGTGATTCAGCCAAATCATCGACAGTAAAAACAAACGCCACCCGCCGCGGAAGCCGCCAAATAACATCAGCATCAAACGTATCGACCCATTCAGCCACCTCTCGATATCGAGCTCTGTCACCGGCATCTAGGTAATGCGGGTCCAACTCTTTAGGCAAAGGAAATACCGGCGCCTCAAAGCGAAAATAGCCCGCCGACAAGCCATCTAACAAGGTGATTTTTTCAGCTGCAGCCCAATCAATCCCCCGTGCAGAGTCACTAGAGCGACCGGCCTGCTGGTAAGTCAAAACGGTCTCACCACTCTCTTGCCGCTCCAAGAACAAGCGAACGCCTTGTATGCGACCGGAGAAATCCAATATTGGCGAGCGACTGATAAATTCGACAGAGTGGGCCCGACCATAAAAATGCGGTACGTAGGTCCCGCCCACCTTTCGATAATCTGCAAGTTGCGCCTGAGAAAACAACGAGCTCAATAAGCCGTAGCGAAACTCCTGCGCCTGCCAAAAGCCCGCATGCTTTATGCCCTTATCCCAAAGCGAAAGCCCCTGGCTAAGCCCCAGCATCAATACCGCCATCAACGAAGCGAATATTGATAGCGACACCAGCATCTCAATCAGGGTAAATCCATAAGCCTTGCGTCTCATCAACCGGCCTCACGCCAGCCAATACGAACTAAGGACCACTCGCGCTTAGCTGATTGCTCTGCCTCGAGCGTCACATCAATTTTAAATAGTGCAACCTTACGTAAGGTATTTTCCTCGCCCAGCACATCCGATACAGTTTGAAACGCGGATAACTGGCTCGTACGCCATGAAAATAACAGCCCACTAACATGCCCTTGGCCACTCTGCTCAAGGGCTGGGTTTAGTGTGGACAAACGATTGTTTATCTCTTTCTGGCTGACAATAAACTCTGAATAACGAGATACACGATGCAAACGGTCGAGGCCACTTGCAAATAAATTTAATAATAAGCCCATCGCCGCGACTACAATCGCCGAAGCTACTAGCACCTCAATCAAGGTAAAGCCTTTATGACTGCGAATATTCATAAAGTTTCAACCCAAGGCGAGCCATCTAACGCCTTCAAAACAAGCTTCCAACGCTGCTGCGTTGGCGACAGGAACACCAATTGCGCACCGTTGGTTACGCCTGAAGGCATAAAGTACAAGGGCGTATTGGATTCCATAGTCCAGTCATCTGGAAGCGGGAACTGCCCTCCGCCAGCACGATCCGAGAGTTCATCCTCCCCATAGGAGACCCCTTCAGTGACACCACGAGTAGCTGCTTTTAAACGGTAAGCGTAATCATAAACAACCGTTTTTTCTGAGGAGCGCTGATAACTCCCCCATAAATTTGGCCCCACAAGCGCACCCAAGGTAGAGACCACACTGAGAACAACCAATAATTCAATTAATGTGAAACCAAAAGAAAGCCTAGCCAATTAAAAAACGCCCAGATCTTGCTCTTCAGACTCACCACCCTTCTCAGCACCCAACCCCAACGAGTACAGGGCATAAGGGCCCGCCTTGCCTGGTCTCTTATAATGGTAGGGCTGATCCCACGGATCACTAGGAACATCTTTCGACAAATAAGGGCCATCCCAATTTTTAATTCCTTCAGGCTTTAGTCTAAGTGCAGACAACCCCTGCACTGTTGTTGGGTAATAACCAACATCCAAACGATAGGTATCCAAACCAGATGAGATCAACTCAATCTGAGTTTGCGCAACCTTAATTTTTGACGAGCCAACCTTCTGGAATAGCTGCGGCCCTACCAGCCCCCCCAACATACCAATCAACACCAATACAACCAGCATCTCAATAAGGGTAAAGCCTTTATCGCTCTTACTTAACAACACACGTTCACCTTTACAGTTAAACCACCCTCAGATGGGGATATCATTCACCGACACGAGAGCGGACATGAGACTGACCATAATTCCACCAACGGCCAAGCCCATCACCACAATCACAGCAGGCTCCAACAGAGCCAGCACACGTTTTATGCCGTCGCGCATACGCCGCTCATACAAGCGAGCAATTTCTTCCATACTCAGCGGTAAGTGTGCTGACTTTTCCCCCACCGCGATCATCTGTACGACCAACTTTGGAAACACCGCCTCTTCGGCAAGCGCCTGCCCCAAAGTGCCTCCCTCACGAACTCTTGTCACGCACAGCGATATTTTGTTTCGAGTCGTCTCACGCCCAAGTGATTCACCCGACAGCATCAGAGCGTCCAACAGTAAAACACCACCAGGCAGAAGGCGTGCCATACTACTACAAAACTGCACAACCTCCCACGACTCCAATACAGAGCGAATAACTGAAATCCTCTGCAGTGCAGACCAAATAATCCGCTGTAATCGACCTGCAGACCACTCATAATAAGCCCATACTGCAGCACCAATAAGCCCCGCCCCCCAGAGCCAAAAATACTCACGTAAAAGTGATGATACAGCGACTAAAAAAGACATCGAGCCCCCAGAACCGGGCTCGACCATGGCACCAAATTTCGGAATAACGACCATAAAAAGAAACAACAAAACAGCAAAACAAACCCCCAACAGAAAAATAGGGTAGGTCATTGCTGACTTGATGTCCGCTTGCAGGGAGCTCTCTTCATCTAGGCGGTCAGCCACCAAAGCTATTGAGCCAGCCAACTCACCATTACTCTCCCCCAGACGCAGTAGAGGCACGGCATAGCGAGGAAAAGATGTAGGCACGGCAGCAAAAGCATCGGAGAGCGACATACCAGACTGCAACATATCCACAACATTTGCCCATGTAGCCTTTAATACAGAGTCCTCCGTTGTCTCAATCACCGCATTCACAGCCTGATCCACAGCCATGCCGCTACGCCGTAAGCTTGCAAGCTCACGAAGATTGACCAGAAGCTCATCAACCGGCACTTTTAGGGCAATCGATCCAGGACCCACCTTAACGGTAAAAGGCTGAACACCACGCCCTTTTAGCTGCATGACGGCCTCCTCTCGATCTACGGCCATCACCCAACCACTAATCAAACTGCCCTGATCCCTGCGACCAGAGAAGTGATAATGTCTCACCCCGTCACCCTTAATACTTCAGAAACTGTCGTAGCCCCTTGCGACGCACGAAGCACACCATCCTCACGAAGGCCACGCATACCCTTGCCTTCTAACAAAGCACCAAGCGTGGCAGGAGAGGTAGAGACCGCATGTCTGATTTCGTCATCAACGGCAAACATTTCAAAAATAGCCATACGCCCTTTAAAGCCGGAACCCAAACACTCTTCGCAACCTTCGCCCTGAATAAAGTTAGCATCAGTTAACTCCTCCAACTCGGCCAAGTCATAACCCAACAAGTCAGCATTGGATGTACCGAGTGGATCCGCAACACCACAGCAAGAGCAATTTTTTCGCACCAGTCGTTGCGCCAATACACCCACAACCGAGCTTGCAAGCAGGTAATTTTCAACGCCCATGTCCATCAAGCGAACAAAGCTACTGGGCGCATCATTGGTATGCAGTGTGGTTAACACCAAGTGCCCGGTGAGCGCCGCCTGAACCGCAATTTCAGCGGTTTCACGGTCTCTAATTTCTCCGATCAAGATAATGTCTGGGTCTTGCCGAAGCACCGAGCGAAGTACCGAAGCAAAATCCAAGCCGATTTCCGGTTGAACCTGTATTTGTGTAATACCCGTAGACTGATACTCGACTGGATCCTCAACGGTTATTATTTTTATTCCATCTGCAGCCAAGTGTTCTAAGAACGTATACAGTGTTGTCGTCTTACCGCTTCCTGTCGGGCCAGTCACCAATACAATGCCGCTGGTTAGCGAGAGAATATCTTTCGTCAATTTCAAGTGATCACTAAGCATGCCAAGGCTATCGAGCCCGCCCACACCTTCATCTTTATCCAAAAGCCGTAATACAATATTCTCACCAGCCACACCTGGTGTTGTCGCCACTCGGATATCAAGGTCTTTACCTGAGACCCGCGTACGGATACTGCCATCTTGCGGCAGTCTCTTTTCAGAAATATCCAGATTCGCCATCAACTTAATTCTGGATATAATTGCAGCCTGCATCCCCAAGCCAGGGCGGTCAATCTCAACCAAAACACCATCAACCCGAACACGCACACGGAAAATACCGCGGTAGGATTCAAAGTGGATATCGGAGGCATTAGCGTCCATTGCCCGCTGAATGATGTCATTTACAAAATGCACTACAGGAGCCCCTACCGCCAAATCCGCTAAGGACACCTCATCATCAGCACGGTTCTCGATATCCAGCAAGCCCTGCAACTGACGCAGCTCATGCCCACCCACCAAAACAAGCTTGGCAGAACCTGAACACCTAGCCCTGACAGCGGCCCCAACAAAATCATCCTCAACATTTTTTACCGCCAGCCAGTAAATACCGCCGACATACCCCAAGGGGAAGGCTGCCTGACGCTCCCACCAGTCAGGTTCCATCCCTAAAAGGTCACCGGCAGTCTCAACGGAGGTCAACTCATTTAACTCAAGCCACTGCTGCAAGCGAGGCAACTCAAAGTATTCACTTTGAGCGGATAACAGATCATCCTCTGAAAATGCTCCCTGCCCCAACAATACGGAAAACAGCTCTCCTCCCTGGCGAGCACAGTAGGCTTTTGCCTGCTCTAAATCCTGAGCAGAAAGGCAACCTCGCTCCGATAAAACATCCAACAAAGAATTCACAAACATATATCTCAAAAAACAAGAACGAAGAAAATAGACAATCTTCCAGCTACCCTATAATCGGCACCACAGAAAATCTAAGAAATATAAAAAGACTCAAAGCCCCTCATTCACCCGGTCGCGCATCTCCTTACCCGGCTTAAAGTGCGGCACGTACTTGCCCGCCAACTCGACCGAATCGCCGGTTTTGGGGTTGCGGCCCACGCGCGGGGCCCGGTAGTGTAGGGAGAAGCTGCCGAAGCCGCGGATTTCGATGCGCTCACCCGACGACAGCATGGTCGACATGTGGTCGAGCATTAACTTAACCGCCAGTTCGACATCCCGGACAGACAACTGATCCTGCTGC
>Ga0209396_1001686_pt1 | contig 24051 bp, 22 predicted proteins | sample GOMGulsemesocosm_6_FD_184638 | JGI IMG/M metagenome (GOLD analysis project Ga0209396, IMG submission 184638) | Methane-oxidizing microbial communities from mesocosms in the Gulf of Mexico - GOM8C Gulf of Mexico (SPAdes) (version 2) | ecosystem: Environmental > Aquatic > Marine > Cold seeps... | reverse complement strand
CCCGTTAGTGGATGTAGAACTAGACTATCAATTCTATCTGAAAGGGGTTTATTTGCACATTGTGGGTTGGCAAATGCAGCATTGCTCGCATCAACATTACTGACTCGAGCAAGCAAATCGGCAATGTAATCATAACGTGCCTGCATTGCGCTAACGCTTTTTTCTTGTGTATTATGTGTTTGAGTTACATTTACCGATGCTATAATTTTTTGATGAGTAACTGACATTTCATCGTTCATATTGGTAAGTGTTTGTTCAACTTGCGCTAAGGCAGTATTACTCTGGGCACTAATAGCAATAACAGGGCAACCTAGCTCAATCGATAATTGTTCAACCTCTAAAGTCGCATGTTTCTGAAGGTCACTTTTATTAAGCACCACGACCATAGGCACGCCAAGTTCCAATAACTGTGTAGTTAAGTAGAGCTGACGACTCAGTTGGTTAATATCAACGACGTTAACTAAACAATCAATATCATTTTCTTTTAAAAATGATTGGGAAATAGTGAGGTCTTTACCTTGTTCTGTGTGACGTTCCAGTGAACTTAACCCAGGTAAATCTGATAAATAAACTGACTGTTGCGCTAGGCTGAAGTTTGTTTTTTTAGCGGCAACTGTAACACCTGACCAATTACCTACTTTTTGCTTACTTTGTTTTTTACCGTTTTGTTTGTCACTAGACAACAAGAGATTAAATAAAGTGCTTTTACCTGAGTTGGCAAAACCAACCAGTGCGAAATGTTTTGATTGTGTCACTTAAGAATTCTTTTTGGTTGCGAATTATGAATGAAAAAGTTAATTAACTCATTTATTAGAGACTAACACCTATTTGTGCAGCAACAGTACGCTGAATACTGATTTTGGTATTATGGATGCGAAATGCCATCGGTCCATTAAAGGGGGCTTTATGCGCTAAGGAGATATGTGTTCTTAGGGTAAAACCTTGTTCAATCAATTGAGCAGCGATAACATCGTCTTTAGGTAACATGCTAATTTTAGCCGGTTTATTCAGGGGAAGTTCCGCTAGTGTCATGATTTTGGTCCAAAATTCAGAGTACATTATTCTCAAGAGTAAATCTAAGAGCTAATGATAATTACTATTATTTAAATAGTAGCATTTACTCAACCAAGACAACAGTAAAAGCTATGATGTTAGCTTGATTTTGATCAACTTAGCGTTGATAAAATATCCAAGCCAAACCAAGGCCAAGTGACCAATTACTGTGTTGTTTCACTAAAGGGCTGGCATCATATTCAGCACCAGACAAATAATAATAACGAGCATATCCGCCCAACCACCAATCATTCACTTTATAGGTAAGTCCAATCGAAAGGTCACTTCCCGCATAGCCGCCACCGCTTTGATAGGTTTGCCGAGTAAACTGTTGGTATTGAGGAGTGACACCATAATAATAGTTAATATATTGCTCATCTGAAAAATTAACATTAGCGCGGGCGGTAAATTCAAACTTGCCATTACCTTGATTAATAGCAGCACTTGAAAAAGCTTTTTGATAGGTGGCACTCGGCCCATAACGCCAGCCGACATCAGTAAACGAGCTAAAATCCGTGGCAGTGGCTTTACGAGTAAAAAACTCGGCATAAAAATAACTACTTTTTTGCGGGTCACCCGAAAAGTAATATTTAATTGAAGGGCCTAATTCAAATACCCAATCGAGGTCAGGCATGTTTTCACGGGCTGCATTATCTTCGCTATTAACTTTGACCCCACCTGATGCAGAAAGGTCTAGGTAAAAGTGATTATCTTGCCATAACTTACCGGTAAATTGATTACGGTCTATTTTAAAGTCACCATCAAGGTAGTAAATGTAAGGGAGAGGTACGACATAGCTATCTGATTGGTCAGAGCCCAGGTACTGCGGCAAGTGCATGGCAAACGCGCCAATGCCAATTTCGATCCTTGCTTCACTTTTTACCTTTGTTTGTACTTTTGCTAAGTCGTCGGCTGGTTGCGCTTGGCTCGAAAAAGCTAAGCACAACAATAGTGATAACAATAAACATAGGCTCCACTGACGAAACATAGCGCGAGTTAATCAGTATAGCGTTTGAAAATTAATGAGGTATTAATACCACCAAAAGCAAAATTATTGCTCATCACATAATCAGTTTTGATTTGACGACCTTTATCTTGGATATAATCTAAGTCGCCACAAGCGGGATCTATTTCAGTTAAGTTAATGGTGGGTGCAAACCAATTCTCTTTCATCATATTGATACTCGCCCATGCTTCGATACTGCCACAAGCTCCGAGAGTATGACCTAAGTAACTTTTTAATGAGCTAATAGGCACTTTTCCCATAACCGTCGCCGTTGCCGTTGTTTCAGCAATATCACCTTTTTCAGTGGCTGTACCATGGGCGCTAACATAGCCTATAACAGACGCTTCAATATTTGCATCAGCTAATGCTTGTTCCATTGCCACTTGCATTGTTGCGGCGGTCGGTGTTGTCACATGCATGCCATCAGAATTACAACCAAAGCCAACTAATTCGGCCAAAATGGTCGCGCCTCGGGCTTTTGCATGTTCATATTCTTCAAGCACAAAGGTGCAAGCTCCTTCGCCAATGACTAAACCATCACGGTTTTTATCAAAGGGTCTTGGTGTTAACTCTGGCGTACTATTTTTAATACTGGTGGCATATAAAGTATCAAAGACCGCAGCTTCAGTAACACAGAGCTCTTCAGCGCCACCGGCAACCATTAACTTTTGTCGGCCAAACTTGATTGCTTCATATGCATAACCAATGCCTTGTGAACCTGAAGTACAGGCAGAGCTAGTGGTAATAACGCGGCCTTTCAGACCAAAAAATACGCCTACGTTAACAGGCGCAGTATGCGACATCATTTGAATATAACTCGTTGCCGTAACGCCGTTCATGTTGCCATTTTCTAGCATTTGACCAAATGAAATCAGAGGCTCAGTTGAGCCGATGGACGAACCGTAAGAAATACCAGTACTACCATTAGTTAATACTGGCTCATCCAATAACTCAGCCTGTTCAAGCGCCAACTCAGTTGCACGGGTTGCCATCAATGATACTCGTCCCATTGAACGGACTTTTTTACGTTTATAGTGTGCTGGTTTTTCAAAGTGATTTACCGGCGCAGCCACCTGAGTATTTAAGCCATCCATTTTGCTCCACGAAGGCATAACCTGCACAGCATTTTCGCCCTTTTCTAGGGCCTGTTTAAATGTTGACCAATCATCACCTAAGGCGGTGATAGCTGACATACCTGTAACTACAACTCTGTTCATGATCTTTCCTGTAATATGCTTTTAGTCAAAAGTGTAGAGATGAAAATGTACTTGCCGAAGAGACGATGACTAAACGAGATAGTGTGATACTAACATTTTCTGAAAAACTAAAAAATATCTAGCTTTAATAGTTTGACATAATTATTTTGTAAATATTTGTATTTAAAACGCATAAAAATAGCACAAACAAAATAACATTAAAAATGATTAAAAACAAACACGAACCACATAACGTATTGAAATAAAATAACTTTACAACTAAAAACATCAAAATCAGCACACAATACAATACTAGCTTCTCGTATAAAAACAACACTACGCTGTATATATATACTGTTCAGCCAGTTACCAGTTCTTTACAAGTTCCCCTAATTAATAAAAAATAGCATTTAACAAGCCAAATCAAACAATTACCAATCTAAGCAAGAAAAGCATGATCGACACATCACGCTTTAATAGTTGTTATTCATTCAAGGGAAATTATGAGTCGCATTACCAATATTGAGAAAACTTTTTCAGAAGACATTCAGCTCGTTTCAATCACGGATCTTGACGGTAAAATTCAATACGCCAATGATGAATTCTGTGATATCGCTGGTTACACCTTAAAAGAGCTTGTTGGCCAACATCATAATATAGTTCGTCATCCCTCAATGCCTAAAGAAGCATTCTCAGACCTTTGGCATAAACTTAAAGATGCTAAGTCATGGCGTGGCATGGTTAAAAATCGTTGTAAGAATGGTGATTATTACTGGGTTGATGCCTACGTAACCCCTATTCATGAAGGTAATAAAGTTACAGGTTATCAATCAGTAAGAACATTACCAAGCCAGCAACAAAAACAAAAAGCCGAAAAACTTTATCAAGAAATAAATAATGGGAAATCTAGCGCTGATCTGCAAACAAATACCAAATTTAAACAAGTCATTGCTGCCCTGGTAATACTTATTGCAATAATGCTCACTGCAACTTACTCTGATTCAATAATTCCTGTCATCACCCTCTTGGCGTGTATTTGTGTACTCTCCATTGTTTTCTTCCAAGAATTATTTTCCTTCCCCAAATTCGTAAGCAAAACTAAAAAGAATTTTGATAGTCCTTCCCGGCTAATATTTAGTGGTAGCGGTCCACTCAGTATCATCGCCTATCCAATTGAGCTATACAAAGCTCGAATCAGAACAGTTTTAGGTCGTAGCAAAGACTCTGGGCGTCAGTTAGTCGCCATTGCTTCAGAGCTTGAAACGTCATCAAAAGCCATGCTTGCAGGTATTAATGAAGAAAATGCACATTTAGGGCAGTTATCTACCGCCATTACCGAAATGAGCGCAACCATAAGTGAAGTGAGTTCAAATACCAATCAAACTCATGATAGGGTATTAACAGTGCAAAACGCTTGCAATGATAATATCAAGGTCATTGAGCTAAATCAGAGTAAAATTATCAACCTAACCGATGATGTCGAACAAGCTGCAACGAGCGCATTAACTTTAGTAACAGATGTAAACAAAATATCTACAATCATGTCTGAAATACAAGGTATCGCAGATCAAACCAATTTATTAGCGTTAAATGCCGCCATTGAAGCAGCTAGGGCTGGTGAACAAGGACGAGGATTTGCGGTAGTAGCTGATGAGGTAAGAACACTTGCTGGCAGAACGCAACAAGCGACAGAGCAGATTCAAACATCAGTAGTTGAACTACAAGGCACCTTAAAGCAATGGAGCAATGTTATGCTCACGAGTAAAGCCAATGCAGAGCAATGCACCGCAGATAGCAGTGTTATTAAAGAAGCGATGTTACATATTATCGAGAATATCGGCGATGTCAGTGATATGACAGCTCAAATAGCAACGGCTACTGAAGAGCAAAGTGTCGTCGCTAACCAAATAACTCATAGCGTGCATACTTTAGATGGTCTATCCCAACAAAATGCCCTGCTAGCAGAGCAAGTAAATAAACATGGCATAGCAGTTAATACAAGTGCTGAAGATATTGATAAATTGAGCTCTACCTTTAAGTAGGGCGTCAAAGCTAAAGAACGTGGTTAGTAGAGTCAATATCTAGCTCAAAACAACAACTCTATTCATCTGCTTTTCTGTACTGTTTTATTTTTCGATTAGTTTTCTAACCGGAGCTAATATCTGAATCGAATATCGATAGTACTGACCTTTATGGTGTATGAGGTAGTTAACAGGCAAAAGCACGAGTTGACGCTAGTCAATGAGTGCTTTTAACGCATTAATTATCTCACTACACCGATAAGGTGAGTTATTATCAAGCCATTCCGCCGTTAACTGATATAACCTGTCGGGTTATGTAGGCGGCGCCATCAGACATTAAAAAGCTCACGGTATGTGCAACTTCTTCTGCTGATCCTGCACGTTTTAACGGGATCATTTTTTTTATTTCATCCATCGGTAAATCATCTGTCATACCAGTATCAATTAATCCTGGCGCAACACAGTTTACGGTGATTTTACGTTTAGCTAACTCTAGTGACAGTGCCTTGGTTGCACCAATAACGCCAGCTTTTGAAGCGCTATAATTCACTTGGCCACGATTACCAATAATGCCAGAGACCGAAGCCATAGTTACAATTCTACCGCCATTTCTTGCTTGCACCATAGGCATAACAAGGGGACGTAATACATTGTAAAAGCCGTCGAGATTGGTATGAATGATACTGTCCCATTCATCATCTGTCATGGCAGGAAAAGCGGTGTCAGCAGTAATACCAGCATTACAAACTACGCCATAAAAGGCCCCTTTTTGTTCAACATAACTTTCTAAAGCCGCTTTAGTTGCAGCTCTATTACTGACATCGAATTGCACTAAATCAGCCTGTCCACCTAAGGCTATAATTTCACTGATGGTTTGTTCTGCATCCGCTAAACCTGAGCGACAATGCACTGTAATTGCAAAACCATCTTGTGCTAGTTTTAGCGCTATCGCTTTGCCGATACCTTTACTTGAGCCTGTTACCAAAATACGTTTAGACATCATTATTTCCATTTGTTTATTTTATATCACCAGCTAATATAGCGATTCAAATTACTGAGTTATATCACTGGGAGGTTACGTTTGCTCGGCTAAAAAAGCATTAGCATCTTGTGGTTGAAATATATTTATTTTTGCCTCTGCAACACGTTTACCTTCATGTTCGATAAAACAATCAAAAGCAGATAAGCCCGACTCTTCAACATAGAGTTGCTCAACAAAAATATTAAGCTGCATATTTAAGGTAAAGTTACTAATAAATACTTTTAACTTACGACTACTGACTAAAAACCCTATCGCAACCTCTCCTCCTTGATCTTTTTCATTGGCATTGGCAAATGCTGCAATACTTTGCGCCATATATTCAATGGCGACATAGCTTGGCACACTTTGCTTAGTTTCATTATAAAAGTTGCTGTTGCTGGTAATATTGACGCGACACTGAGCTGAAATATCATTGTAGGCGACTAACGCATCAACAAGGATCATAGGGTGTTTGTGTGGCACAACCTGCTCAATTGGGTAACTATTTTTTTTCATGGTCATATTTTGCTTTCTTGAATTCAAGTAATAAAAGGCTTAGTTATTTCTATGGTGAGTGTTTGACGCTACAAGCCAATTAACACACTGACGTTATTACCACCAAAGGCAAATGAGTTTGATAAACAACTGCGAATAGGCGTTGCTTTTTTATCACCTATGGCAACAATATTCAGCGCAGGAAGTGTCTCATCAACAACATTATCCCAAACTTGAGGTGCATAGTCATACTGTTCTTTAGCATAGCTTTCGTCATTATCACCACTAAGTAACAACCAACACAAACCTACTTCGGTAGCACCTGCGGCGCCCAAAGTGTGACCAATAAGACCTTTACTTGAGCTACAAGGTGATTCGCAGCCAAAAACGTGTTCAACCGCAACGGCTTCCATAGCATCATTTTTTGGTGTGGCTGTACCATGCAAGTTAATATAATCGACATCGGCTGCTGTAAAACTTGCTTGGGTAAGTGCACTTTGCATCGCCACAATCGCGCCATGCCCTTCTGGGTGTGGTGCTGACATATGATGAGCATCACTTGACTCTCCAACACCTAATAAACGCACATTGCTTGAAGATGCGGACTTCTCTTTTGTCAAAATAGCTAAAGCCGCAGCCTCACCAATATTAATACCATCTCGGTTTGCACTTGAAGGCTGACAAATATCACTTGAAGTAGAGTTCAACGCATGAAAACCATTAATAGTCATACCACACAAGGTATCAACGCCGCCAACGATAGCCGCATCAGCCATACCCGCAGCAATCATTTCACTGGCCGTTTTAAAGGCTTTAGCACTTGAAGAGCAAGCCGTTGAAATAGTTAGACAAAGACCTGTTGTTGCCAGTTCAGCGCTGATGAATTCCGCTAGGTTATAAATCTCTTGTTGACGATAATCATATTGCTCTGGAAATTTACCTTGCTGTTGCAACACATTCATTGCTTGCTCGCCATTACTAATCCCTGAGGTACTAGTACCAACAACAATAGCGACACGGTCTGCGCCAAGCTTATTAATTAACGCTTGAGCTTGCTCTTTAATTTGAGCAAGCGCTAACGCTGCCAACTGATTATTTCTACTTTGCAAATGTTTGGGTTTATCACTTAAACTGGGCAAATCAATATTAACGTCAGCAACGGTAATAGGCCCTTCGAGTAATAAGTTATCAAGTCGACTTAATCCTGACTGTGAACCTGCCAACAAATTTTTCTTAATGCTTTTAGTATCACTGCCTAAGGCATTTACCAGGGCAAAATTATTAATATATAAGGTATCTTTCATAAAATTCTTTCTATTTGTTGCGTATTTAAAGCTTTTTCACTGTTGCTAAATCATGACTATTTAGTCGGGTAATAGTTAGCTGATAACCCGACTCTTTTTGTTCTAAATTAATATTATTGACTTGATATCGGATAATTATAATCACTTTACCTTGGTGATAAAAACGACGAACCTTTATTTTATTACCATCACCTTCATTGAGCATTATCTGTTCATCAACACTAAAACCTTTTATCAGTGCCGGCGCAATAAGGTTCACTGGCCAATGTACTATTTGTAAGTCGTGCAATACTTGCTTAGCATCGAAGTTTTTAGCTAGCGTAACCTCACTTTTGACTTTTTGATTGTCACTATTCCAGCTTGCTTGTGCCAATGGAATCCCGTCAAAACTCATCGCCGCAATATTAATACCTTGGTCGCTCAGTTCCGTTTGCAGTAACATGCTTTGCTTAGCGTATCGACTGACTTTATCGGATTTTTCTTCATTTTTTATTGGTGCAAGATTATCAAGTGAAAAAGTAAATTTTTCCAACCAAACTTTTTGTTGCAGATCACTAGGAACAGATAATAGTGGCATAACTTGCGAAGCATGCTTCTTGTTTTCTTCTTGGCTTAATAAACTACAAGCGCTTAGCAGGCTCAATACAGAATAAAATATAGTTAACTTTAAAAACCTACACATTGGGGCCGAAATCATACAAGGCTTTGGTAAGCTAACGAATGAAAATTTTAACATGAGTGACTCACTTATTTATCCGTTATTTATTACTTATCAACGACCAACGCAGAGGTTTCGTCTTGGCAAATTTCTGCCAGTACATCTAAACGACGCTTAGTATTACTAACATAAGGATTATCTTCATCCCAAGCATACCCAGCCAATATTGAGCAAATCATTGGTTTTACGTCCGTTTCTTCTTCAGAAAAGAAAATCACCTCTTGCAAGCTGGTATCATACCAAGACATAACAAAATGTTTAAAGGTCTCAATGCCTTTTGATAGCGGAACAGTATAGTCTTGTTGCCAATCAACTTTTTGTTTTGATAATTGTTTATCAACCACTTCTGCCGCCAGCATTGCTGAGTGCATAGCAATAGTAACCCCTGATGAAAATACCGGGTCGAGAAACTCACCAGCATTACCAAGTAACGCAAAGTTTTGTCCGTGTAATGAACTTACATTAGCCGAATAACCACCAATGGTACGAACAGGTGCAATTATTTCAGCTTTAGCTAATAACCCCGCTAAATTAGCATCTTCATTAAGGTACTGTAATAGTTTCGCCGCTAATTGCTCTGTAGTTGCCTCTGCTTGACTGCATTCGTCAAAATAGTGATCTTCACCGACAACACCAATACTTGCGGTACCATCACTAAAAGGAATAAGCCAATACCACACATCAGCCTTCGTAGGATGCACAGTGATGAGGATTTTATTCCGATCAAAATTCGCCCCTACTGGGGTTTGCTCGATATTATCTTTGAAATGGGTAAATATCGCTTTTCTGTTAGTTAAAATACTGTCTTTTTCAAGTTTTAATAATCGAGGTAGTACACGTCCAAAACCACTAGCATCTAGGGTAAACTTTGCTTTTATTTGATAGCTGCCGTCAGGGCTATCTACAGAGAGAACGGTACCTTCTTCAGATGAGTCAAAAGCGGTGACACTATGGCCATAACGAATCTCTGCACCTTGCTTTTCAGCTTCATCGGCAAGCAATTTATCAAAGGGAGCTCGCTTAACTTGATAGGTTGTTCCTGGACCTTGGGTGAATTTTTTAGTGAAATCAAAATGACAATCATCACCATTGCGATGAAATGCAGCACCATTTTTATATTGAAAACCTAGTTCATCCGCATTCGCTAACAAGGCTTCTAACATTCCAGCTTGTTCAATCATCTCCATACAATGGGGCAGCAAACTCTCACCAATAGAAAAACGAGGGAAATGTTCACGTTCAAGCAAACAAACTGACCAGCCATTTTTCATTAATAAGCTGGCTGCAATAGCACCAGAGGGACCAGCACCTATAATGGTGATATCAAATGTATTAGATTTACTCATTAATCTTTTCCTTGTTAGCTTTTAGAGGCCTTAAACTTTCCATTGCTGAAGAATTAGCACCCATGAAGGTGGTAGCAGATATTGTAGTTTACTCACGATGTTTACTATCCTTTTTCTTGTTAGCTTTTAAAGGCCTTAAACTTTCCATTACTGAAGAATTAGCCCCCATGAAGGTGGTAGCAGATATTGTAGATTTACTCACGATATTTACTATCCTTTTCCTTGTTAGCTTTTAAAGGCCTTAAACCTTCCATTGTTGAAGAATTAGCACCTATGAAGGTGGTAGCAGATATTGTAGATTTACTCACTATGTTTACTATCCTGTTCCTTGCTATATTTTGAGGCTTTTGACTGTCCATTTGCAAGCGTGACTATAGGTGCTAAAACAAAAGTAATTAATACCCCAATGAACACGGTTAAACCAAAACTGCTAATTGCACTCATACTACTTAACATCAAGATAGCAAAAACAAAGACTGAGCTTAATGCTGAAGTTACTGTCGTTAGAGTCACTTTTTTGTGTAACCCATGTTCCGCATAAAACACAGAATAATCAAGTCCTAAAGCTAAAATCAAAATACCTGCAACCAAATTAAATATGGTTAAATACGTTTGCATATAGAAGCTAGCTAATAACGCCAGCATCAGTGAAAACAAAGGTGTAGCAACAGCTAACAAAGCGACTTGAGCACCATAACGACTGATAAAAACCAATAAAGCGGCAATAACAGCGGCCAAAATAACCCATATTAAGTGTCGACTAAATTGTGTCAATTGCGCAGATATACTCGCCGCCTTATCAATTAAACTTACTTTCCCTAAATCGTCAGAAATACTAGATAATTCCTGTGAAATGGCAGCTAATTCATTGGTGTTTTTCACCCCAGCCAAACGAACTACTGAGTAGAAATTATTATCAAAAAATAACCACTGACTCTTATACATTTTGCCCAAAGGACTTTCAAACCACTGTACTGGTAATATAGGAGTGAAGGTTTGCTCAACGTGCCAATCACCTTGGCTAATCATACTTTGTAGTTTTGCCATTCTTCCTTGCTGCACAGCTTCATTTAGTAATTTTTTATTGGCTTTTTGCTTATTTATTGAAGGCAGCCACTGAGTGATTGCTGAAAAACCTGCCAATTTTTCTGTACTTACCTGCGAGGCGAGCTGCACCACTAATTGCTCTTCTAACTCCAATAAAGCTTGCTCTGAGTTTGCTTGTACCAAGAAGTACTGTAAATCCCACTTTTGTTTTAATACCGATTTGACCTTATTTTCATTGGCTTTTAGTTGCTCATCAGCAGAGTAATAGCCACGAATGTCATTATCAAACTTAACTAAGTTCATCGAACCCATAGCACCTATAAAAATAGCCATAGCGAGCCACTTATATTTAGCAATAACACCAACAAAACGTTGTTGTAATTTATTCAAGTAATCTGCAAATATTGGCATAGTAGCTGATTGACTACTATCACCCTTATTATTCTGAATAAGCAGTGGTAACAACACAGGGTAGAGTAATAACACAGTAGCTAATGCACCAAGCAAACCAAACAAGGTAAATACCGCAATATGTTTGAATAAGGAAAATGGTGCTAATAGCAATAAGGCATAACCCGCCCCTGTGGTCAGATAACTCATTAACAAGGAGGCTCGTATGTTTGCAAGCGGTTGCCTAGCCTCGCTTGAGCTAAACTCAGTGAACTTTAACTGTGTTAAGGCGTGAAAGCTATAATCTGCGGCAATGCCAATGAGCGTGACAGAAAAAATAAGCGCAATAATACTGATTTCTGTATAAAACAGCGATAATGCTAAATAGCCATAAACAAAACTAATAGCAATAAGGGTAAATGTCGCCATTATTGCTATTAAGTTACGATAGACAAATGCAATTAACAGCAAGGTGGCCAATAATGAAATACCACCATAAAGCATCATCTCACCTTGCCCAGTACTACTCGCCTTGCTGGTATAAAAAATAGCGCCAGTATAAATATAGTCAAACTCAAGCGGCACAGCATTTCCTTGGTTACTCAAGCGTTGCTGACTGTTTAACTTCTCATTGTCCACTAACTCAATAAAGTCAGCTGAAAATTGTTGGGCGGAATCGACATTAATACCATCACTTTCAGTGCTAAAAGAGACAAATACATAATGATTATCTTGATATTTACTAACTAAGTGCTCATTTTTCAACGTTAGCGCTGAACTACCATAGAGTGACCTTGACAAAAAATCAGCTAACGCTAATTCTGGCGCTTGTTCAATAGTTAGATTAATCGCTTGATTGGCTACTTGATTTAATAGGGAGAATTGATAACTAAATATATCTTCATTGCTACCATGAGCTAACACCTTAGTCATCTCGGCACTAAGTAGCTGCTGTTTGAAAGGCATATATTGATTGCTGATGTCACTTAATTGCGCCATCGATGAAAAGTTAGTTTGTACTGAAGAGACTAGACTTAATTTGCTAAGTTTATTAGCAAACATATCCGCTTGTGAGATAGCTGACTCAAGATCTAATGCGCCAACTAAAACAATATTCTGACTACTACCTGCCTGAGTTATTTTATCTGCTACCTGTGTTCGGGCTTGCTTATCGCGATCAACGTCATTGTTAATGCCACTATCAAATAGAGAAGTTAAATCAGCATTTAACTTGAGTGGCTCCCCCAAGAACTTGTTACTATCAAACTGACTCAATACTAGAAATGTGAGTACAACAATAAATTGTAGACACCATAGCTTGGCTTTAGTGTTAATGCTAAGTGTTAGTAACTTAGCGGTCATTTACGTTTCAATGCCTTGGAATCGCTAGGAAGAAAAATATCACTACTTAGCGTCATCGTTATCACCGTTTTATCACCGTTACTATCTGTTAAAGTGATCTGCCTAAATTGTACTTGGCTGTCATCACTTGATTTTACTGCTGATTCATTCGCTTTAGCTTCACTCACTAAACATAAATCAACTTGCTGAAATAATTGCTTTAATTGCCCTGACTTAGGGGTTAATTCAAGGCAATCACTATCAATGCTACTATTTAACAGCCAGTCATCAGCATTAACTTTACCAGTAAAAATAGTTGATAAAATGCCAGAAAACTCAGCGCTGTCCGTCAGCAGTTGGTAACTATCATCAAGAGATAAGCGACGATAAATAGCGTCAGACGTTAACAATAACGCAGAAAAAACAGGTTGCTGGGTTTGCCATAAGGCTGATTGCCCTTTAACAATAAAATTCCCGGTAGAAGTGATAGGTACAGACATAAAACTAAAGTGCTTTTGTTGAACAAACTGCCCTTTCCCTTGGTTTATTGCTAGCTGTTCAAGTAAGTTAGTTACCCGTACGGATGGGAGTGAGTTAGCGCTACTAACAGTTCCGTTAGTTGGTTCAAGTGTTTCTTGGGTCAGTGCTTGAACAACCTCTTTAGCCATTGATGGGCTAGGTAATAAGCTCACTACTAACAAAAACACCCATATAAAAGAGGAATAGATAGAACGAGAGCTCAGTATCATTAGGTTTTACTCACTTGTTTGTTTCGAGCTTATTTGTTTCGAATTTAGCTGGGCGGTTACTTTGTTAATAAAAACATCAGGGCATTCAAATTGCATTTCTTCTGATTCAATATCAACAGCTACTTGTACCGTATGCGCTTTATTCAGTACTTGTCCAGTCGCGATGTCATAGATCTCATAAGCAATTTTCATACGAGATTCATACTCCACTAAAAAAGCATAAACACGAATGGTGCCAGCAAACTTAGCAGACGCAACATATTTAAGACGCATATCGACAATTGGCCAAATATAACCAGACTCTTCCATGGCAAGATAGTTATAACCTAACTTATCAAGCAATTCACAACGGGCATCTTCAATATATTTTACATAATGCCCGTGCCAAACAATACGCATTGAGTCAACATCATAAAATGGCACCTTAATATCAATATAACTTGATACCAAGGCCTTTTTAGCCGTTTTACCAAGCACTATTTTACTCGCCGAGTTTAGTGTTTGGTTTTGTGTTGCCTCAAGCTCATTAGGCGTCATACAACGACCAACGCTGTGCTTGAATATAACCAATGGTTTGTCTCAACAAGTTATCTGTTGGACGATCTTCTTCAAGTAACTCAAAGAACTCACTGATGTCATCAATCATGGTGCGAATGTCTGGTGTTAAAGATGTCTCATCAATCTCACCATTAAGTATGCGAATACGAATACCTTGTACGCTGGCTAATAACGTTGCCGCAAGTACTTGCTCGGTAAGCTCTAGTACTCGTAAACAGTCACGTGCAGCAATGGTTCCCATGCTGACTTTATCTTGGTTGTGACATTCAGTAGAGCGCGAGAATACACTTGCTGGCATAGTTAATTTCAATGCTTCAGCAGTCCATGCTGAACAGCCAATTTGAATCGCTTTAAAACCATGGTTAATGTAACGACGCTCTGCCGTTGCCGCACTTAAGTTAGACGGTAAACCATGATTCATTTTAACATCAACTAAGGTAGCTATTTGTCTATCCGCTAAATCTGCTAAGTTGGCAATACAGTTTTTCATTGAGTCCATTGCCATAGCAATGTGACCACCATAGAAATGACCACCATGTAAAACATGTTCACCAATACCATCAATAATAGGATTATCGTTAGCAGAGTTTAATTCATTCTCAATCATGCTACGTAACCAAGGTAGGCTATCTTCTAACACACCGATAACGTGAGGCGCACAACGGATAGAATATCGATCTTGTAAACGATGAGAGTTACGTGGATGCTCATGATGATTCAAGTCATTTTGAATACGTCTTGCAGTATTAATTTGCCCTGGATGCGGCTTAACACTAAATAAAATATCATCAAAATGATGGCTATTACCTTTAAGCGCTAAACTTGATAACGCTGTAATACGTGTCATTAATTTACTGGCATATTGACCACGGTCGTAAGCTTGACAAGCAATTGCTGTCATAACCGCTGTACCGTTCATAATCGCCAAACCTTCTTTAGGTCTTAGTTTAATAGCCTTTAATTCTTCTTGCTCAAACGCTTGCGCTGAATTAACCACTTCACCTTTATAATACGTATCACGTTCACCAATTAAAGCGCCAGCAACATAAGAAAGTGGTGTTAAATCGCCACTAGCACCAACAGAGCCTTCTTCGGGGATCACTGGTACAATTTCGCGGTTCAGCATTTCAACCAGTAGGTTAAGTAAGTCCCAGCTAACGCCAGAGAAGCCCTGAGATAAGGAAGCTAACCGAGTCGCTAGAATCATTTTTCCTTGGTCTATCGTAAAGAATTTACCTAAACCACAACCATGAAAGCGGGTTAAATGCATAGGTAACTCTTCAACTAAAGACATAGGTACTTCAACAGTACATGAGTCACCATAGCCGGTAGTTACACCATAAATATGACCCTCTTCTCTTAAAAGCTTATCTAAAAAGGCGACACCTTTATCTACCTTTTCATGAAAATGCGCATCGTCACTCAAGCTTACTTTGGCATTATCTTTCACTACGCTAACAATATCTTCGATGGTCAAACGACCATGACCAAATACAAGCTTATTTTGCTGTGCTTTACTCACGTTTTTCTCCACTTTGGCTTCAACTGCCAAATTATTCATTGTTTGGTTTAGGCTTTTCTAGTGGCTGCTCTATAGGCTTTGCCACTGTCTGCCAAAAATTAAAAAAGTTATACCACTGATAAGGGGCTAACAGAACATGTTTTTCTAAGCGCTTTGCAAAGCGTTCAGTTAAGTCATTAAAGTATTGCTGTCTCTCTTTACGCTTGACCTTGACCGGATCAGCAAGCTTTTCGATATAAGTGCGATAACGCCCTTTTTCATTGAGACAGAAAATAGTAAATACCGGACAATCCATGATGGTGGCTAAGGCAAAAGGTCCTATAGCAAAAGGAGCATCTTCCCCTAAAAAGGGTGCAAAATTAACAGAGTTGGGATTGTTAACCGAGGTTCTATCGGCAAAAATAACTACAGCCTCACCATCTTCAATTTTTTGCTTTAACTTAATGGTATCGTCTGGACCAAAGTTATTTATATGAATAAAGTTAATCGCAGACTCTGCATTTACTTTCTTTAAAAAGTTATTAAATGAAGGTGTATGTTCATTGTAGGTAATGACATTCAGCGGCTTTTTATTTTCGCCATGACTGAAAATAGCACGACACACTTCCATATTTCCTAGGTGCGCACTAAAAATAACTGCACCTTTACCTGAAGAGAGTTCTTGATAACCTTCATCACCAACAATATCAATATCTTCAAAATTAACCTTGCCAAGCCATGCATCAAACTTATCAACAATGGATAAACCAAAAGAGAAGAATACTTTAAAGCCGTCATTAAACTTGGCCAAGCCCTTCTTTTTCGCTTGTCCTTGGCTAGTATGGTAATTATCTAAATAATACCAAACCGCCTGCCTAGCACTGCCGCCAGTCAGGTAAAAATAAAACATAACGGGTGTTAGACACACTTTAAATAAGCCTTTACCAAATATCTTATAAATAAAGATTAAGGTTTCAATGCCTAACATTGAGCCGCGCTCAGTCACTTTTGACCAATGAAGTTGCTTTTTCATTTAAGCGACGTCCTTGTTATTACCAAAGAGTTTTCTAAAAAGTAATTTAGGTAAGCGCCATAACATGCCAAAAAACAATCGAGTATGCATTAATGAAATCAGCACATTATCGTCAAAAACATTAAAATGAGAGATACCATCTTCTGGGTAAAGTACCTTGGTTTTGACAAAACGCATCGGTACACCTTGCCAATGCAACTTCACCATCACCTCAATATCAAAATCCATTTTATTGCCTAAATGGCTTGATTGACTTAATTGATGGTATGCCGCCAGAGGATATACTCGAAAACCACACATAGAGTCTTTTATATCTGTCGATAAAGTTTCGACATAAACCCAAAAGTGGGTGATAAATCGTCCGTAATAACGACCTTTAGAAATACTATCATCATAAATGGGTTGGCCACTTAGCAATGCCTGTGGTGAAGTGATTGATAACTTAAGCATACGGTCGACATCATTCAAGTCATGTTGACCATCAGCATCAACTTGCAAGGCATGACTCCAACCTGCTTGATAAGCCGCAGCTAACCCCGTTTGCACCGCTGCACCTTTGCCACCATTTTGTTCACGGCGAATAAGCGTAACTTGATGGAAGTTACTGTCTACATCAGCTAATACTTGCTGGGTTTCTTCATTACTACCATCATCCACTAAGATGATTGGCAAACCAAAAGCCACTAAGGATTTTATAGTCTCTGTAATAACCAAATGATGATTGTAATTGGGGATAACAAAGCCATAAGACAAGGTTTTGCTCTGTCCGTTACTAGGTACCTGACTATGTATATGACTAGGTGCTAGGCTAGGTTCTTTTTCAGCTATGTTACTCATTAAGCAAAAACCACTTTACCCGAAGCATGTTGACCATGACTCGAGAAATAACTAAAAGCGTATTTATTGTCTTTAACTTGCTCTAACGTTAAAGTGACTCGATAACCCGGTCGAACGATATGCTGAAATTTTAGCGCATCTACGCTGACTAGCTTTTCAGTATCCGTTGCAAAATACTGCGCAAGGTAGTTCATCACCCAATCTAGTTGAGCTACTCCGGGAAGAATCGGTGCTTGCGGGAAATGACCTTGAAAATAATAAAGATTTTCAGGAATGGTTAAGCTCAATTCAACACGGCTGTCCCTCTGCTCAATTAATTCAAGCTCCGCTTGATAAACAAAATCAGTCAAACAAACTCTCCAAGTATTTTTTATTCAATTTACCCTGACTATTGTAGGGCATTTGCTCAAGGTATCGAAATTTTCTCGGCACAACTATCGCTTCAAAGTACTGCTTAAGATGTGTCTTTAATTGTCGATCAAAATTAAACTTTTTGTCGCCAGCAAAGGCACGTTTTCCTTCGACTGACAATTCAGCCACTGCCGCTAAACAGCGTCTTTTTCCAGCCTGTTCATCAACAAGTACATAAGCATATTCAATCCAGACATGCTCGGTTAATCGTGTACCTAGCTCATCTAATGAACAGCGTTTTTCTTCAATTTTGACAATTCTATCAGCCCTACCCAAGAGTTTAAATCTTTGTTTATCGATTAACTCTACTCTATCATCGGTTTGATACCAGTGTTCACTATCTACATAAGGGGATAAGATAGTTAGTCGTTGCGTTTCTTTCTCTGCTAGGCACTTTATTTCACTAAATACTTGCCAATTTTCATCTTGTATTGAGCTACGTTGACGCCATGCTATACCGCCAGTTTCAGTACTACCAAAAACTTCAATTGGCGTAACATTAAGTGAATTCTTCAAGCTTATTACAGCTTCTGCATTAAGTGGTCCACCTGAAGAAAAAAGTACACTTAATTGTTCACTTACTTGTGTTAAAACATTATCACTGAGTAAACGATGGTAATAAGCAGGACTTGAAATCAGACAAATATCACGATTTTGCAATTGCTTTATTTTTTGCACTAAGTGCTCTGGATATGCAAACGAGCGTAAGTACAGATCTCGCCCCGACCACAGTGGCCACAACAACTTAAACAGCAAACCATAAATATGTTGGTGAGAAACGGTTGCCATGACTAAGGTCGATTTGTCCTCATTTGCATCAAGGTACTGGGCAAACGTTTTTTCTAATTGCTCAACCTCAATAATCAATTGTTCAAAGGTTTTATTAATGGCTTTGGCATGTCCACTTGAGCCGGAAGTAAAAAATATGATTTCACCCTTGGGGCTAAGTATTAGGTCTTCACATACTTTTGAGCTGATCGCTTGTTTTGCTAATAACTCTTTTAAATTTGGCTTGGCAAAATACGGAAATGTTGGTAACGAGTCCTCTTCTTCAGATCCTACTGAGTCAGCTAATTCACCTAAAAAGATATCCGCATGTTTCATACATTGCTGCAACTGCAACGGTTGTCCATTTGGTGGTAAAACAATGCGTTTTTTAGCCGCAATAAGGGCGAAGAAATATAGAGAAAAAAGGTAGCTATCTTGGCAAAATAGCAACCAAGTTTCTTGGGGTTGCTTATTAAACAAATCACGCAAGCAACTCACTTGTTGCTGCCATGTAATACAACTTACATCTTGCTCGATAAATGTTGAGGATTGCTTTGGAAACTGCATATTTGAACTTGTTTATACTTTATTGGGAGTTCTAGGGAAGTGCCGACATCGACGACATAACACTTAAGTAATCTTATTTTACCTTATTGTTACAAATCATTCTTCATGTCCTATGTTTTTGTTATTTGCTTTTAATTTTTTTACCACCATACGCACCGTAAACTCCCCTGCCATTAATAGACCCATTAATACATATGAGATAAGGCCATTATAAAGCACCCATACTTGTTCATTCTCATGAAAAATAGTACCGGTAGCAATGAGTGCATTAATAATAAAAAAGCCGCACCATACTTGTGTGACACGACGGGTATAAGCAATACCATCGTCATCAAGCTCTTCATGTAATCGAGCTATGACTTCTACCACGCTCGGCGGTTTATATAAGGAATAGCCAAAAATAGCTAAAAAGCTTAGGCTCATCACCACAGGATAGAACTTTAATGCTAAGGCTGAATTAAAGAGAATACTAAAAGCGAGTAGCGATAATACCGTGATTAAAACAACATTGGCATGAGGAATGGTGCCGCGCTTAGCTGGTGAGTTGATATGCCGAATAACAAATACTATGGCGAATATTGCCGCTAAAATTCCAGGCTCTATATATTGCAGTCCAAAATATACAGCTATGGGGTAGGTGAGTAATAAAAGGGCAAGCAGTAAATTTTTCATAATTTCATGCTACCGCTAGCGAATACTAACCAACGGCATAGTCATCAATTAATCTAATAGTTTTTTGATAGCAACAATAACATCTTCAACCGTGCGCACTTGTTTAAAGTCATCCGGCTCAATTTTCTTGCCTGTTTGCTCTCTTAATTTAACAACAAGATCAACAGCATCAATACTATCTAAGTCTAGATCTTCATATAAATTTGCTTCAAGAGTAATATCATCAGCTTCCACTTCAAAAGCTTCTTCTAAAATGTTACTAAGCATGGCAAAAAGTTCTTCATTGGTCATAGCATTACTCACTTAATTACGGCTCGCAGCAATAAATTCACATAACGTTTTTACAGAATAAAAGTGCTTTTTACTATCGTCAGAATTGTTATCAATCTTTACATCAAAGGCTTTTTTAATGGCTACGCCCAGCTCTAATGCATCAATTGAATCCAAACCTAAACCATCAACAAAAAGGGCATCTTCATAATCAATATCTGCTGGCTCGATATCTTCGAGGTCTAAGGTATCAATAATTAACTGTTTTACTTCATCGATTAAATCATTCATTTTCTGACTATTCCTTTAACAACCTTAGGCCAATGTTACTTGCTTACAGTTCGAGTAAGCTGCCATAAATGACGTTTACTACTAACATTAGCCTGTTCATTATTACTGTAATAAAAATTTAAAAAATCCAAAACCTGCATGTGCTGGCTTTCTGATTGCTGATTTTCTGTATTGGCTTGTAAAGTCAGCGTATATGCTTCTTCACCCTGCTCTGCCGCTCTTAATAAAAGTGCGCAAGCAATATTGACTTCTTCTTGAGCAACATATTCTTGATATATTTCAGGTACAACCGTCTCAGTGAAAACCACTAAGACTTGCGAATATTCATTCGCTGAAAGCTTACATAACGCATCAATAATCGCAGTAAAAAAAGTATCTTCACCTGCGGATACTGCCGTTAATGGCGCCTTATTACCGGTGTAAATACTAAATAAACCACCAACGGCGTTATGAACAGATAAGCCAAACTGAGTTGGTGATAACACTTCTTCTGCGGCAACATCACTAATAAGTTTACTGGTTTTAGCCAGGTCGCCATGACGTGATGCAAAAACACTTGGCACTGTCGTTAAACACTCATCTGCTGCATTTAAAGCACAGTGTAGAGCTAGTTTAGCAAAAGGGCTCAAGCGGCGACGCTGCATAGCGGGTATTTGTTTTAATGCTGGCAATTCTTGTGAATCACTCAGTACTTTTTCACCTTGGGCATAGCCTTGCCAATCTTGAGTGGTAGTTAAACCGCCCCCCCAAGCAACACATTGTTTAATGGAAAATTCCAAGCTAAGCACTCTTTAAACCACAATAAAATATAACGATGAATTTTACCTAAGCAAACAAAGTGATTCAAGTGAAAAGCCTATTTTAACGAAAGATAAATGCACATTCCCTGCTTTATCTATCATTTTTTGCTTATATAGCCCCTTAATACTCGATTAATCTATTGAAATAGTGGCTATCTTTGCTAATACACAATCTATTTGTTAGCTTACACTGAGATTATTAGCTTTCATCACTTTAATAAAAACAGTTCAACTTACTAACTATTTAAAACGCTCTATTTATTGTTGTTAATAAAAGATGAATTCTATGAATAAGATCAAAAGATAAAGCTTTAATCCTAGTATTATCAACTACAATAACTAAGTTACCTTATATTCTCTAGATAGCGTTATGGGGCATTGAACTTATATTAATAAACTCAAAGTCAGATTAAAAAGAGGCAAGTAGTGACAAGTACTCTAGCGATAACAAGCATAAAAGAACATATCCTTCAATTTCTTAAGCTACAGGCGATTATGTTAGCTTGTATCCTAAGTGCTAGCTTAAATTGCTATGCCGACTCCCTTAATACTAATTCAGCCTGGATACTCCCCCCTCTTGAACAAATTGATGAGTTAAATAAGAAAGATCCGGCACTCGCTTTATCCTTCTCAAAGAAGTTATTAAAAAGTAGTCATCAAAAAATGACCTCTTTTGATAAAGCCACATTATTTGGCAAGATGGCACGCCACAATTACTTTTTAGGAAATTATAAGGATAGTCAAAAAGACTTAGATCGTGCTTATGCTTTGAACGTTGATTTATCATCTAATCTCGGAATCTCATTGTTATTAACTCAGGGGGGTGTAATAGGTGAAATAGAAAATATGGATAAAGCAATGGAGAAATTATTGCTTGCTGAAAAGTATGCCAAAGCAAATGAAAACTTAACATTACTTGCTGATACCTATTCATACATGGCTTATGCATACTCAAATGAGCATAACGATAGTGATGCCTTAAAGTATTATCACCAAGCCTATTTGTTATTTGAGCAATTAGGTGATGAGTTGAATATGGCCTATCTAAAGGCGGAGATGTCTAATTCCTATTCACTGCTATTTGATGATAATAAGGCAATAGAATTAGCACAGGAGGCTAGTGAGTATTTTAAAGCACATCAATATTACTTTGATGAGTTATTTGCTCAGAACATCTTAGCCAAGATTTACCATCGAAAAAAAGATTACTTACATGCGGAAGCGAGCTATCTTCGCGTTATTGAGCTAACAAAAGAGGCCAATCAAGGACGGTATATTTACCTAGCGTATTTAGGCTTAGCCGATACTTACCATCACTCTCAACAAAATGAAAAAGCAGCTGTATTTTGGAATAAATATGTAGAACACCAGCCTAATTATGAAAATCCATTAGCGAGAACTAGTGCAATTATTTTGCAAACAAAACTTGCGCTTGTAGATGAAGATATAGCAACAGCAATAGAAGCCTTAACAGAGCTTGAAGCACTAATTACTCCCTTAAAAATGCAAAATGCACTCAGCTGGTACGTACAGTTATTCGACTTACAAGCTCAACTTGCCGTACTTCAACAAGACTTCCATAGTGCCTATTTTAAACAAAAAAAAGCAAGAGCATTACAAAAGGATTATTACAAGTCTGAGCGAGAAACGGTTCGTTCCAAACTTAAAATCATGTTTGATACAGACCAAGCCATATTAAAAAACAAGCTGTTAGAGCAAGAAAAAGCACTAAATAAAGCAGCGCTGGAAGCGGCAGCACAAAAACAAAAATTACAAAATATAATCATCATAGTCATTTCATTATTTTTATTAATACTTTCCTATTTTATTTACCGACAAATCCTTAATAGTAAAGCGCTCAATAAAATTGCCAACACTGATAGCTTAACTGAACTCGCTAATCGCAGGTATACCTTTATCTATGCTGAGAAAATGCTGTTACAAGCAACAAAAACACAGCAAAAATTTGCCATGGTTGTCTTTGATGTAGATCATTTCAAGCAGGTTAATGATAATTACGGCCATGGGGGTGGGGATATTGCTTTAAAGGAGCTTTCATCAACAGCCAATAAATATGTTCGAAATCATGATATTTTAGGTCGTATTGGTGGTGAAGAGTTCCTACTTATTTTACCCGAAGCCTCAGCGACTCAGGCATATGAAATTGCTGAGCGCATTCGACAGGCTATTGAAGAAAATAAGATGACTATACAGGGTAAGACTTTGCAAATTACAGCAAGCTTTGGCATCGCTGAGTTAACAGAACAACTCCTCAGCGTGAATCAAATATTTAACAGTGCTGACACCGCTTTATACCAAGCGAAGAATCAAGGTAGAAACCAAGTTATCATCGCAAAATAAATTGACTTAATCTGGTATAATATAATTGAATATAACTTGGTAAAGTGGTGCTCGAATAGTGGGGTTTAATAAACGATTAATGCTTAATTAAGTCTAAAAAACTGCCTTCATCAGTTAATTTCTTCTTCGCTCCATAAGCAATACGATGTGTTCCATGACAACGTGCACACGCTAATACAGCTAAGGTACCGAGATCCCTCCCTTGCCGCTTCGCAGTGCCCGATGTTAATGATTGTTCTAAACTAACTAGTGTATTTTTCATTGCTTCGTTAGGGTAGGGTTTTCGATCTTTTTT
>Ga0209396_1001685_pt1 | contig 24056 bp, 18 predicted proteins | sample GOMGulsemesocosm_6_FD_184638 | JGI IMG/M metagenome (GOLD analysis project Ga0209396, IMG submission 184638) | Methane-oxidizing microbial communities from mesocosms in the Gulf of Mexico - GOM8C Gulf of Mexico (SPAdes) (version 2) | ecosystem: Environmental > Aquatic > Marine > Cold seeps... | reverse complement strand
TTGTAATGTCAGTTTATGCATTCATTGAACTTTTTGGTTTATTTGGTTTTAATTCTGCGCTTATACAAAAGACAAGTCCACTAAAGTCAGATTATGACACTATATTCACGATCAATTTATGTTTCGGCATTATTGCATCAAGCCTAATGTTTCTGATGGCTCCATATTTAGCTAATTATTTTCAAGATGAGCGATTAACGGAAGTATTTAGGTTGGTTGCGTTAATGTTTTTATTTAATGGGTTAATAAATATTAAGGTTGTAGACTTTCAAAGAGATATGGACTTTAAGAAAGAATTAAAATTACAGCTTATTCCAAAATTATTTAGTTTCTGTATTACTTTATTCTTAGCTTTGCATTTAAGGAGTTACCTGGCCTTAGTGTACAGTATGATCATGTTATCTCTTTTCAATGTCCTACAAAGCTATCTAATGAAACCTTACATTCCTTCACTTTCTATAAAGGGCGGCAAAGAATTATTCAAATTCTCTAAGTGGCTAATGATAAATAATGTTTTTTATTATATTAATAATAAAAGTATTGATTTGATTGTTGGCAAGATGATCTCTACTAAGGCCGCTGGTTTGTACTCTATTAGTCAAGAAATGGCCACTTTACCCGTTACAGAGATTGGCGCACCAATAAACAAAGCATCCTACCCTGCCTACGCTAAAGCAAAAAATGATTTTAAAAAATTAGCACAATTATTTTATAGTACATGTTCAATGATAACAATTTTAGCACTGCCCACAGCATTGGGGCTCTATAGTGTTGCAGAGTTTTTTGTCCCTGTAGTATTAGGTGATAAATGGATAGGAGCTATTGAAGTCATTCAATTATTATCTCTGGCAGCATTCATATCTTCATTATCATCAAATAATGGCTATGTATTTATGGCTATTGGTAAACCTAGAATTACGACTGCAATATCAGCCATTAGAACAGTTGTTTTATTAATTCTCATGTTTGGTGTTATATCCTTTAATGATATATCAAGTCCTGCATTGGCATTGCTTTGTAGTGCGATCATCAATTTTTTTATTTCATTTGCATGGTTAAAATTTGAAATTCATATTTCGTACAAAAATATGTTGACCATTTTGTATCGGCCCATTTTATCCTCGTTAATAATGAGTATGGTGATATGGTTAACGAAATTATTTTATTCTATGCGTATAGATCTTTATAACTTGGTATTACTGATTTTTATTGGTGCCATTACCTATTGTGCATGTATCTTGTTCTTTTGGTGGGTTGCAGGAAAACCAAAAGGTATTGAATTACAGGTTTTCAATAAATTAAAGTTAATCAAAGGATAAAAATGGAACAATACAATTTTATCGTGCTAGCTCCTAACCGTTGGGATGATGTTTGGATGAATCGGCAGCATCTATTCTCAATTATGGGCAAAGAGCATAATGTTATATATTCAAATGCACCTTTTTATTATTGGGATAGAAATTTACCTAGATTTATATCTGCTCCGTTTTTTGGTAAAACTGTTAATGTAAATAATATCTGCAATATTGAATTCCCTAAATTTTTATTACGTATTCCCAAGCTAACTTTGTTTGACAACATCATAAAAAAAATATTTATAAATAAAATTAATAATAATATTGAACCTACTTGTAAAACTATTTTATATGTTTTTAATCCTATTTATGGAGAATATATAAATGACATTCCCCATGATTTTATTGTATATCATCCATATGATGACTTTGAGCATTTATATTCTGATAATATCGCTAAAAAAGGAGAGGAAAACTTGTTAGCAAATGCTGATATTATGTTCACAACATCAAAATTACTTCAAAAAAACTACAAACTACGGTTCCATAATCCAAATAATGTACACTTTGTTCCGAATGGGGTGGATTTTGACTTGTTTTCTAATATTAACAGCAATGTATGTGGTGTTGATAAGGCTAATTCTAGATCTAGAATTGGTTATACAGGTTCAATAAATTCAAAAATAGATGTGTCCCTTTTATATCAGATTTTTAATGAATTAAGTTATTGTGATTTTTATATTACAGGTTCTGAGGGAAAAATTGACAGTTTTCAATCTGACGACATGATTAACTTAAAAAGTCTGTCAAATGTATACTTTTTAGGAAATAAAAAACTAAATGAAGTTCCTAGTTATATGAACGCGATGGATATTAATATAATTCCATATCGAACAGATCCTGACTCTTTTGCTAATGCAGGATATCCACTGAAATTGCATGAATATTTAACTGTTGGTAAGCCCATTATTTGCTCGCCTATTGATAGTGCTTTTGAGTTTGAAGAAGTAATATCAATAAAAACTGATGCGACCGAATGGATAACAGAAATAAATCGAATATTAAATTGTGACGGTACATTATCTACTTCTAGTAAAGAGCATAGAAAAAATATAGCTAAAGAAAACACCTGGAAAAAGCGAACGGAATCAATATTAGAAACGATATCAAAATCTATTTGATGACTGTAAATTTAGTAAATGGAAGAAGTAATGAAAAGTCGTTTGGAAGTTTTAGATAGCCTCAGAGGAATCGCTGCTTTAGGTGTGGTACTACATCACTTTATAATTAATTATGGAATTAAATATGGCTTTGGTAATACAACATTTCCAGCAGATTGGCTGGAAATAAGTATTGGGCGATATGGTGTAGAACTATTTTTTATTATAAGTGGTTTCGTTATTTCTTTAACATTAGAAAAAGGAAAAAATGTTACAGAATTTGCTATTTCTCGGTTTTCTAGGTTGTTCCCTACATATTGGTTTTGCTTAATATTTACAAGTCTTGTTTTGTACTTTTCTCGTAACGGTCATGTTTTTGATTTTGATCAGTTTTTGTTTAATTTGACAATGGCTCCTCAGTTCTTTTGGAGAGAGCCAGTTGATGGCTCGTATTGGACGCTTATGTATGAATTGTTTTTCTACTTTATTATTGCCATTATATTTGGTAAATCTGGAAAGATTACAACAAGACCATTGATATTAACTTTTGCTATTTTTACCTTTATTTCTCTGTATAATTTTTTCTATCCAATACATATCAAGTTGCAATATATTTTACTATTCCCTCATTTTAATTTATTTTTGGCTGGCATAATATTTTATAAAATATGGAAATGTAAAAAAGATACTGTGAAATGCTCAAAAGCTAATTATATTTTTTTGCTTTTACTGTTATTTACACAATGGCTGATGTGTTTATTTGATATAAATAGGGTTAACATCTACTCAACTATATTGGTCACAATCTATTTTTTATTATTTTATTATTTTATAGGTAATAAGTTAACAGCTCTAAATAATAAATACTTAGTTGGTTTAGGTACCATTTCATATTCACTATATTTAATACATCAGGAAGTAGGTTATGTTTTAATTGGATTTATGTTTGAAGTTTCCAATTCAATGTTTATATCTATTTTTTCAAGTGTCCTAGTTTGTATTGGCTTGGCAATAATTATTAATAAGTATGTAGAAACTACTTCCAACAAAATTTGTAAACAATGGCTGTTAAAATTAGCCACAACTAAAGAGAATGTAAAAATCTAATGTGCGGTATTTTAGGGATTAAAAGTACAGCGGCTGCTGTCGATAGTAATAAATTATCAAATATGCGGGATACCATGCCTTATCGTGGCCCTGACAGTGTAGGTCTATGGTTTGATGACGAAGATAAAATAGGCCTTGCGCATTTACGTTTAAGTATTCTTGATCCAACTCCTGCAGGCCACCAGCCCAGAGAAGAAGCTAGTCATAATTGTGTTATTTCTTATAATGGTGAAGTTTATAATTACCTTGAAATTCGTGCCGAATTAGAAATGAAAGGTTATACCTTCGAAACAGGCTCAGATACTGAAGTAGTGTTAAAGGCTTATATTGAATATGGCCATGATTGTTTAAAGCACTTTAATGGCATGTTTGCTATTGCTATTTGGGATGGTAATAAAAAAGAGTTATTCCTCGCTCGAGACCGCCTCGGAATAAAACCCCTTTATTATTTTCAAAATGACGATGAGTTTATCTTTGCCTCTGAAACCAAAGCGATTTTAAAGGGCTTAGATAAAAAGCCTGCGCTTAATGTTCAGTTAATAGATAGTTACATGAGCTTTGGTTATATCCCCGGAGAGAATACCTTACATCAAGGTATTAAACGCTTGATGCCAGGTCATTATGCTGTATTCAAAGATAACCAACTATCTATCGCCCAATACTGGGATTTAAAGTTTGATAATCAACAAGACAAGGGCTTTGACTATTATGTTGATGGTAGCAAGAAGTTATTAGACAGCGCCATTGATTTACGCTTACGCAGTGATGTTCCGCTTGGTATATTCCTTAGTGGCGGCATTGACTCTAGCGCTGTGGTTGGTTTATTGGCTGACAGAGTTAAAGAACCCCTTAAAACTTTTTCTATAGGTTATGATTTTGGTAAAGGTTTTGACGAAACCCCCTATGCACAAATTATTGCTGATAAATTTAAAACCGACCATCATGAAATTAAAATAACACCTGCACAATTTAAAGAGTTTATTCCCGAATATATTGCCTTGATGGACGAGCCCGTTACTGAAGCTGCGGCTATTTCGTTATTCTTTGTTGCAAAATTAGCAAAAGAAAAAGTAACCGTGGCTTTGTCTGGTGAAGGTTCAGACGAAATTTTTGCCGGGTACGATTTGTACCAGTATATGAATGTATTAGACAAATATCGAGCGGTGGTCGGACAAACAGGCAGTAACTTCTTTGCAGGTATTGCCAATAAAATGTTCGGGAAAAGCCATAAGGTTTCAAAGTATTTAACCATGGCAACACTACCTATAGAAAAACGCTATAAAGGTATGTCTACTTACCCTGACCATGAAAAAGAAGCACTATACAAACCAGAATTTAAAACAGAAATAGAACAAAGCACTCAAGTGTCTAGCCGTGACTATACCAAAAGCCTTTTCGATAAAACCAAAAATGAAGACGCTTTAAGTAAAATGCTCTATTTTGATACTAAAACCTGGTTAGTTGACGACTTATTAATAAAAGCCGACCGTATGAGCATGGCGGCATCTCTTGAGCTTCGTGTACCATTTTTAGATTACCGCTTGGTTGAGTTTGCTGCGACTATACCAAGTAAACATAAAATTAAGAAAGGTGAAGGCAAATACCCATTAAAGAAAATGATGGAGGGTATTCTACCTAACGATATTATTTATCGTAAAAAAATGGGTTTTCCAACGCCATTAAAGTTAATGTTTCAAAATGAATTAAGAAGTTATGCAGAAAACTTATTATTATCGGATGAAACTAAGTTACTTCAATTTTTCAAAAAATCGCGCATAAAACAACTTATTGAAGAGCATAACAATGACAAATTTGACCACCATAAAACATTGTGGCAATTAGTTGTTTTAGAAGAATGGCTACGGAAAAATACTGACTAAACAATGAGTAAAATTAATAGTAGTTACTATTCGCATATCGATTCACTGCGAGCAATCGCAGTGTTTACAGTTATACTATTTCATATAAACCATGAGTATTTGCCTGGTGGTTTTGTTGGTGTTGACATATTCTTTGTGATCTCTGGTTTCTTAATTTCTAGCCAACTTTTTAAATCTGTTTCAAATAATACTTTCTCAATAAAAGACTTCTATGCAAGGCGAATTAAACGTATTTTGCCTGCCGCTTTTTCAGTGATTTTTATTACTGTTTTACTCGCTCAGTTTTTATTTTTACCAGAAGACTCTAAAAGTGTCGCAAATTCTGGCATTTGGTCAGCCTTTTCTTTATCTAACGTTTACTTTTGGAAGTTTCAAGATACTAGTTATTTTGCTGCAGGCAGTTATACAACCCCTCTTTTGCATTACTGGTCATTAGGGGTAGAAGAGCAGTTTTATATTTTTTGGCCAATCATAGTATTATTGTTATTGCCTAGACTCAATAAGTTCGCACTTATTACCCTCTTGATTCTAACGATTATTTCTTCTGCAACAATTGCACAATTTATGCTGAAAGAGCACCATTCTTTTGTTTATTACATGTTACCAACACGCGCAGGTGAGCTTTTAGTTGGCGCTCTTTTGGCTGCATTACTGCATTTTAATTTGATAAAAAAGCCTAAAAATAGCAGCCCACTATTTATTGTCTCAGTTATTGGTATTTTTACATCTTGCTTTTTTATTACATCAGATATGATTTTTCCTGGCTGGCTTTATTTCGTGCCTACTGTATTTGCAGTATTATTTATTTGGTCTGGCTTTAATCAAACATCCATTTTATATAGTTGGTTAAGTACTGCCCCAGTGTTATGGCTAGGTAAAGTATCCTATTCTGCTTATTTAGTTCACTGGCCACTGTTAGCGTTTTACCGGTATGGATATGGAGAGCCAACGCCTGTTGCTTCAATCTTATTATTCATATGTATTCTGGTTTTATCATGGTTAAATTGGAAATTTGTGGAAGAGCGTTTCAGGTATGTTAATCTTTCATTTAAGCAGCTTACCATTCAGCAATTTATACTACCTTCGTTGGCTATTATATTAATCTCTGGATTTGTGATTAAAACTAATGGTTTAAGTGTACGCACTGATAATTATCGAATAAAGCTGGAAGAACTCAGAAATAAAGCAAAGACAACAAATACATACGGTTATATTTGTCAATATTGGGTAATTGAAGAGAATCATTTTTCTAATGATGATTGTGTAATCGGTGCTAACAAAAATATAGATGTTTTATTGTGGGGAGACTCAAATGCAGCCCATTACATAGGGATTTTAGGAAGTATAGTTAAAGAGCAAGACTGGTCATTTAGAAATATTTCTCATGCAGCTTGTCCTCCAATATTTGGGGATGTAGAGCCTTATGTTAAAGTCGAACGCTTAAGTGGTTGCCAGAGTTCAATTGACTTAGTGAAGTCTAAGCTAAAACAGTATCAAACGATTATAATATCTGCGGCTTATGATTCTTACGCTAGAAAATCATCGAGTTTCATGGATGCTTTTGAACAAACTATAATAACTCTCGCTGAAAGAAACCATAAAATCATAATTATAGGTAAAGCTCCCGTTTATAATAACTTTGACCGACATTGTTTAGCAAAAAGTATTACCTATCCTTGGAGAAACTGTTCTGAGTTAAGGCAAATCAATAAATTAGAAATCGACGCTATCAACACTAGGTTGCTGGCGTTTTCACAAACGCTAGCTAATGTTGGCTATTTAGATTTCAATGAAGAATTATGTAAAGGAACTTGCAGCCCTTATAAAAATGGTAAACCTATATATTTTGATCCAAGCCATATAGAAATACAATCTTCATGGAAGCTTGGTGAACAGCTAATTAAAGATAACAACATACCCAAGCTATTTGAAACTTTAGTTTCTACGAGAGAGTAAATGCCAACTAGATTAAAAATATTAGCCATTAGCTATTTATTCCCAAACTGTAATCAACCTAATCATGGCATATTTGTGTTGAATCGTTTAAAAGCGATGAGTAAATATGCTGATATTACGGTGATTAACCCTATTGCTGATTCACCGTTACATAAAAAGATAAGTAAATTTTCTCACCTTGAAAGTATTCCTGAATTAGAAAACATCGGTGGTATTAATGTATATCACCCTCGCTATTTTTCTATTCCTGGTCATTTAAAATCAATTGAAGTATTAACTTACCGACGAGCGGTGCAAAAAGTGCTTAATGAAATAGGTTATGACTTTGACTTGATTGATTTGCATTGGACCTTTCCTGATTTACCATGTGGTAATTGGCTCTCTAACAAGATTAATAAACCTTTCAATGTAACGCTGCGTGGTATGGAAGCATTTCACCTTCAAGACTCGGGTTTAAGAAAACATATTGTCGCTCATTATCTTAAAAAAGCGCATAAAGTAATTTCACTAAGTGAAGAGATGGCGCGAAAAGCCGATGAATTGTCGAATACTGCAGCCAAAACGGTGGTGATAAGAAACGGTGTCGATACCGATAAATTCTATTATTTAGATCAAAGTGAATGCCGAGATGAACTCTCTTTGTCACAGAAAGAAAAAATTGTATTAAGTGTTGGCGCGCTTATTCACCGTAAAGGCTTTGATTTGGTGATTAAAAGTTTAAAGGCAGTAATAGCAACACCTGAATTAGAAAGCACTAAATTCTATATTCTAGGCGCCCAAGGGCCTGAAGGCGATTACCGCAAAGAGTTGAATCAATTTATTGCACAACATAAATTACAGAATAGTGTTGTTTTTGTTGGTGCTGTTGAGAACAGCCAATTGATTACTTGGTATAACGCCGCAGATGTTTTTTGTTTATCTAGTCGCGGTGAAGGAAGCCCTAATGTGCTTACAGAATCCTTAGCATGTGGTACTCCTGCGGTAGCTACTAATGTGGGTAGTGTACCTGAAATTATGGCTAGCGAGGAAGCACTTGGTTATTGCGTAGAAAATGAAAACCAGCAAATGATAACAACTAAGTTGATTCAATTGTTGCAACAACCACATGATAGAAAGCAACAAGCAGCTAACTTTAATAAATATACTTGGGATTGGTGTGCAGGCGAAGTTCTAAAGCACTTATAAAACTTTATGCCTATGCCTATACAGATATCTCCAAAATATAATTAAAAGGACAGTCATTCTGAATTTGCCTACATCCATGTAGGTACTGAGGTTTAGTCAGGAACAATAAACCTGTATTTCAGTATGACGGTTTTAGTATCAGCATGACGAGGGAATTATTAATTTTTGTTAGTTCCTTAATGAACTAAATAGGCATGTAGGCTTTAATAATTAAACGATAGTGTGATTTTTATTTAAGGATTTACATTGATAAACAGTAATTTTTTCACTTTCATAGCCTCTTTATTATTTATTTTTCTTATTTCACAGGGATGTAGTGAAAGTAGTCCTGATGCATTTACTACTTATTCTTTAATCGATATTGATCCCAGCAAAAATGAAGTCACAGAATTATTAACTAAAAATGGTGAAGAAGTAGGGCTAACCATTTCTACGTCTACTTCATACCAAGTTAGTTTTCAATTGCTAGATACTGCAGGCGGACGATTTAGTATTGATGAATCTACAGGCATTGTTTATTTAGCCGACCAACTGTTATTAAATGCTCATTTGTTACCCTCTCATTCTATAACTGTAAGAGCGAATTTTACTGATGGTTCATTTAAAAGCGAAGTGTTTGAAATTTCAGTGATTGCTTCTAGCTTTGACGCAGAGGTCAATTTTGATTTAAACCACCAAGTTAGGTCCATAACAGAATATGGATACCCTAAAAAGAAAGTCGGCAACTCTAACACAGCTAACCCTAGTGGATATAACAATGATATCGCTAATGTTAGTCAATACAATTTATTGCTAGGTTGGAACGAGGGTGATGGTCAAAGGTTTAACGGCTGGACTTGGTTAGATGATGTCGCTTATGGAAATCCTGGATGGTTATTAAAAGAAAAAGGCCCTTTAGGTGGCGGTGAGAAATATGCCTGGGGTTGGGGAGTTAGATCTTTTAATAAAGGTGATTATGGCAAAAAAAATACAGCTATTGTTGATACTCACAATCGATCTCCTTCAAGTGCTTCTGGCGGCAGTTTAAAAGTAATGGAAACCGCTGACAGTAAAGACCATAGGAGTACATGGTGGCTATGGTACGACGGAAAGCCGCTTTCTGAACGAGGCATAACAAGCAATAAAACAGATCGTATGGGCTTCTACCTTAGAACTGAAGGTATGAATAGACTAAAAGATGATGGTGGTAAAGAGAGCATTGGAAATAATTTTCATATTGGTACTTATTTGTGCTGGAAATCAGGAAATTCTTCTTATGGTACTGGCGATGGTTGCCCATATGAAGGACCAGGTAATCAACATTATTATCATTATTTAGCGGTAAACCCTGGGGCATGGATTCATGTTTTATTAGATCAACATCCACAACATCTGAGGGGCCGAAAAAGTAAACTAAAAAATAACCCTTCATTTATCTCACATCAAAAAAATTATTTTGAACAGCTTAGTCGCCTCTATTTTGAAATTAGAAACCCTAATAAAAATAAAACACACTTTAATGTTGATGAACTGCAGTATTTTAGTAGTAAAGATATGGTCGAACCTGAGCAAAATGAGGAATCTATATCGTCTTTGTGGGTTGGCTATTGGAAAAATAAAGGAGTCTGGGAAATTGGTTTTCATGATCAGTCTCATGACACATACAATGATGATAACAATTCAACCTTTGAAATTCGTTGGTCTATATCTCCTATCACTAATATAAATTTTAAAGAAGCTAACTTAATTGAACCTAAGTTTTATAATGGCGACAAATATGTAGGGAAAAATGCTGATCATTTGATTCGGCGCCCAGATGGTTGGAGATCAAATGTATGGACTCGATTTGAGTTACCTGCCGAAATTACAAAAAATTACATGAAAGTATTTTTCGCCGTTAAAGATGTATCAGTAGCAGGTGAGCATATAGGAACTAATTGGCCATATAACAAAGGAGATGGTCATGATGCACCAACAAGTAATATAAAAATAATTGATTATTATTTGAGGCCACCAGCTAATTGATTCTGTATATATAGGGTATAAAAGTCGAATTTATACTATGCTAGCTGCTTGCATAATATTTCTTGGAGGTAACCAGCCTTACTTTCTCTATTGTAACTTGTAAGTGCCCTATCAATATTTTCTTCTGTTCTATCGAGCAGTTGCTCAATTGCACTATTTAATTCGTTAGCGTTATTTCCGGAATAAACGGCATCGAACTGACTTGCAAGTCTATATGTTTCGCCGTCAGTATCTGCTTTCAATAGCACAGGTCTTTGAGTTCGTAGATATTCGTAAACTTTACCAGGTATCTGTTTATTGAAACGTTTATCTTGGATCAGTAATAAAGCACTTGCTTGGGTCATATTATTTAGGGCTCTAATAAAAGAAACGGGCTCTACAAACTTAACAATATCTTGAATGTTTAATTGAGTTAATACCTCATTAAACTCATCACCCGTTCCAGCACCTTGAAAAACTAATTCGAAGTTCGTTTTGTTGATCTTGTTGTTATTTTTTAATGCTGACAATGCTTCAAAAACAGGTACTGGGTCTCTGCCATTAGGGTAAAGTACACCACTGTAATAGAGGGTGAATTTACTATTATCAAATGGTGTTGAAGTGTCTTCGAGTAACTTTAATTTTTCAAAATTTGCTTCGTCGTAACCGTTTTCAATTACGGTGTTCTTTTGGTAGATAAGTGTTTTATATTTATCTACATATAAATTTTTAACACCCGTTGTTGCAAAGGTTAAATGAGTCGCGTTTTGTAATGTTGTTTGGTCAATTCTTTTGTGAAATTTATCTAACCATTTTCCTGCAGAGCCATTCATATAGTGAAAAGGGTCTCTATAGTCAGCTACCCAAGGGGTAGTAAACTTTTGTGATAGATGGTTAGCGATAAAATGCGTGCTAGGCGTTGGCGAAGAAGACCAAATAACATCTGGCTGATATTGCTTTACCAGTTTTCTGCCTTTTAAAATTGCAGAAGGTATCCAGGTAAGGCCCCATCTGTCTGGTGTTGCCATTACTTCTAAGTATTTGCCTTTAAAAGAAAGTTGTCTTTGTACGTCAAGCGCCGTTGTTCTATATATAATGTCGTCGGTATTGTCTTTATGCTCTTTATTAATATTTACATAAGCATGCGGTTTGGCGGTTAGCACTATAACTTTCCAGCCCCAGGTTTTTAAATAGCGATAAAAGCTTTCTATTCTAGGTACCGATGCACCATTGCTTGGTGGAAACTCAAATGCGATCATTAATAAAGTTTTAGACATGTTCACCTGCTATTTTAGCAATGGAAAGTGCGAATAATGGAAGTTGTTTTCTATATGGCATAAAGCGTGGTATTTGATATACGTTTGTAGAGTTTACCGCACCGCCATCGTTGGTTGAAAACGCGGCAGTAAAGCCAAGTTCTTGTGCCAAATCACAATGTTGTTGCTTATAATCTCGGCCGTATAGGCCGTTAGGAAATGCCAAAAAGGTTACTGGCTCATCAATAATTTGTTCGAGTGATTGCTTGTTTGCTAATAACTCTGTTTGGCTATTTTTGTTTGTTTCTGTAGAGAGAATGGTATGGCTATGCGTATGTGCGCCTATAGTAAACCCACGTTTGTTTAGATCGAGTATTTGCTCTTCATTCATCATCGTTTGCGAGTATTCACTCACTTCTAGTTCTTGAGACAATTGTTGTATTTTGTCACTCCGTTTTTCATTACTGATAAATTTCAATGAACTTACCAATTGATGAAACGCCGATATTTTTTCATTGTTAGTCGTTATGCTGATTGCTTTACCTATAATACCTTTTGATATTGTTTTTACCTTGGTGTTTTTTAAGCTTTGTTCTATTGCATCATTCCAAAGATAGCCCTTTTCAACACCTTGTGTAGCAACAAAAAAGGTAGCGGGGCATTTGTGCTTTTCAAGTATAGGTGCAGCGGTGGTGTAATTGTCTAAGTAGCCATCATCAAAAGTGATCACAAGTGACTTTGGAGGCAGCTTTTTTTCAATTAACAATTGAATGGCTTGCTCAAGCGAAAGTAAGTTGAAATGTTTAGATAAAAATTCAATTTGTTGATCAAATTCTTGCGCGTCTAAATCGTCTAAATGATATGGGTTCTTCGTAGCAAAAACATGATGATAATACAAAATACTTAAAGGGTATTCCCCTAACTTAAGTTTATTATATTTGTACATCAGCGTGAGTAATAGGTTAAGCATATTTTGTTTGGCAATCTGCAAGCTTTAATGAATATAGTTAACGGAGAAATTAGAGTTTTTTCGAGAACTATCGTAGAGTGAATGTAACATGCTTTAAAAGGTAATGTTAGCTACTCATTTATATTTAGTGCGATGAATAATAATCAAATTATGGACGCAATGAAAATGATTCCTCCAATTCTATTATCAAAAATTGTTATGCCTTTAGTTGAACGTTTTTCAAGCTCTCATTGTTGGTCAATTTATAATGATCTGAAACGTTGTCAGAATGAAAGCTATACGTTTCGCAATAATCTACAAAGACATCAGTTAGCTGAACTTTTAAAGCTAGCTAGTGAAAAAGTAGAGTATTGGCAACAAGTGTTTTCTGATTTAAACATTTCCCCAAATGATATAACGCCAGAAAATGTACTTTCAGTATTACCTTTGTTACCTGTTACTCAAAAGTGTGATTACAGAAGCGGTTTTCCAGATAAAGTAACCGTGCAAGGTGATAAAAATAATTGGCAGTATTTATCTTCTTCTGGCACCTCAGAGCGAATGACGGTAGTCACTGACTTTAACAAGCGAGACTACTTAAGGGCAGCAGAGTATTTAAATTTATATTTTGCCTTAGGTAAACCATTAGGCCAATGTGGAATGGATATTCCCCCTAATGCTTGTAATGTAGTTTGTGGTTTATCTGACACTGCGCCAGAGCCTATTTTTGAGTTTATCTGGAGTAAAATTAAAGATAAATCACTCTTTTCTGATGAGACGATTTCTGATCTTCGAGGGAGGGTTGAACGTCAAATTATTATGAAGCGAAAAACGATGCTCCCCATCGATGTCGCTTCATGGGTAGACATGCAAAATCAGCTAGATAAATACTTAGATGAGATAATGGCGTCGAAAATAAAAGTACTACGAGGTTTACCTCAGTTTTTGTTTTGGTTAGCTAAAAGAGCTCAAGAAAGAAAACTAACTTTTAAACATATTAAAACGATATTGCCTTATGGAGGCTTAGCATGCGAAGAAGTGGTTGAAGTGGTCACTGGCGTTTTTTCAGCCTCTTATGTTGATGTTTATGGAACAGGAGAGGTTGGTGCTATAGGCTGCACAATTACAAAAGAAAATTTCATCGACGTATATCAAAACTTAATTTATGTTGAAATATTAGACGATAACAACTTACCCATTGGTCTAGGTGAAATAGGAAAAATAGTCGTTACCGATCTGCGTAATTTGGCTATGCCAATTATTCGTTATGCTATTGGTGATGTCGGTATGGCTATTTCTTGTGAAGGAGAAAACAATCAGCTTAGTGTCATTAAGGTGCTAGGGCGGTCGCAAGAGATGTATAAGAATGCTCAAGGGAATATTATTTCGGTTAGGGCGTTACAAAACTTGTTTTATAGTTCTGAAAACATTATTAATTTTAAAGTAGATGAAGTGATTACTAATAAGTTTAAAGTCGCAATTGTTTGCAAAGGGGCTGTTGATAAAGCTGTTTTGGCAGATAAACTTATGGAATTATTATCGACAAAAACTAAGCCCTTAATAAAAGAAGTTTCATTTATTATGCCTGAGGCCAGCGGTAAATATTTAGCCTTTAAAAAGAAGAAGGAAGCTTCGTATGCTTAGCTTAGAAAAAATATCGGCACAATTTCCTTTGCTAAATCGTTCTGCCCCTTGCGGTACACCTGTTATTTATTTAGATAGTGCAGCTACAGCATTAAAACCACAATGTGTGATTGATGCTGTGAATGACATGTTAATAAATCATACGGCTAACATTCATCGTTCGGTTCATTTTCTTGGTGATGAAGCCACAGAGGCTTACGAGTCTGTTCGCGATATTGTTGCTTATTTCTTAAATGCAGAATCAAATGAAATTGTTTTTGTGAGAAATGCTACTGAAGCGCTTAACATTGTTGCAAACGGCTTTAATTTGAATGGTAATCGCATTATATCGAGTTATGGAGAACATCATTCAAATTATTTGCCTTGGTCCGACAACGTATACAGACTTAGCCTTGATGCTTTAGGGCAAATCAACTTAGAAGAACTGCAATATGAACTAGCGAAGGGGGATGTTGCTTTAGTGAGCTTGTCGCATGTATCGAATGTAACGGGGAATATTTTTGATATAAAAGAGATCATTAAAATTTCTCATCAGCATGGTGCTAAAGTAATGATTGATGCTGCGCAATCAGCTTCACATATTCCTATTGATGTTGCTGAACTCGATTGTGATTTTCTGGTGTTTAGTGGGCACAAGCTTGGTGCTCCTACAGGAGTTGGAGTGCTGTTTGGTAAGGCACGGCTATTAGAAGACATGGGCTTGTTTATAAAAGGTGGCTCCACTATTGAAGAGGTTACATTATCAGGCTTTATTGTAAAAAATGCTCCTTGGAAGTTTGAGGCTGGAACACCTGCAATAGAAAGCGTAGTAGGGCTAGGGGCTGCGATTAATTTTTTATTAGAAATTGGCATGGAAGAAGTTGAACGGCATTTTAAACAGCTTTCAATATTCACTGAAAAAGAAATTAAGTTAAAATTACCTGAGGCGGTAATTCTTGGGGATACAGGCGCTCGTTCAGGTGGGCCATATAGCTTTAATTGTGGTGGTATGTCACCTCATTTGTTGGCTCGTGGATTAAGTGACAGGTATGGAATTTGTGTGAGGTCAGGTTTTCATTGTGCCCAACCCTTACATCAACAATTGAATGCCACCGCATCATTGAGGATATCTTTTTGGATTTACAACTCTGAAGCTGAAATTAGCAAAGCAATAGACGGAATAGCTACATTGCTAGATGTGGCTAAGCGATAAAATAACTGGTTTGGTATTTAGTATGAAAATTTATAGTAGTGTATTATTGCTTTGTTTTTATTTGTTCAGTAATAAGGTTGGAGCACAACAAGTTTTTGTTGATGGGTTAGAATTTCAATCTTTACAAGAGGCAAAATCAGTAATAAAAGATGGTAGCCAAGTTTATTTAAAGGCTGGTCTTTATACTCAAGGACTTTACATAAAAGCGAATAATATCAGTATTATTGGTGAAAAAAATGTAATTTTTGATGATGCAGCCGTTGATGGTAAAGCTGCCTTGGTGCTTACTGGAAATAATGTGCTCGTTGAAAGTATAGAATGCCGAAATATTTATGTTAAAGATTTAAATGGTGCCTGTATACGTTTTGAAGGAAAGAACTTAACCGTTCGAGGGCTGTACGCGCATGACAGTCAATCAGGTATTATGACCTCACATAATTATGATGGTTTTTTACATATCGAATTTTCAAAATTTGAGAATTTAGGAGGTAAAGCTACTGGCCGTGGTTATGCTCATGCTATATATGCCAATGTAGGAGAGTTTATTTTCAGTGATAGCCAAGTACTTTCTGTGGGTAAAGAAGGTAGTGGTTTAAAATCACGCTCTCGAAAAACAATTGTTATAAATAGTATTTTAGCGTCTCTTGACGCAAAAGATAGTCGATTAATTGATGTTGCAAACTATGGTGAACTCATAATAAAAAATAGCATTTTACAACAAGGAAATAATAGCTCTAATAGCCAGTTAATTGCTTATGGTCTAGAAAATATGGAAATGAATTTTAAGATTAATCGAATAGAAATCTCTAACAATCTATTTTTATTAGATCGTGAAAAAGCTAATGTAATTATTTCACAAAAAAAAGCAGATAGCTTAGAAATATATGATAATACAATAATTGGTGACTTCTTATATTCTGATGCACTTGAAAAGCATAATGCTTGGTATTTAAGTAGAAAGAATGCAAAACTCAACCCTTATCCGTATTTGCCTGAAATATCTGATTTGAATCAACTCATTCATTCAATCAGTATTGTTGGGAAAAGAGAATAGCTGGAATATTACGTCATTGCAGTGGTGTTTTCGGCTGTAATCTATGTTTAAATACTATGATTCTTTGACCATAGACCTCGAAGATGACGCTAGGTGGACTTCAACGATGACATTTGGAACACCTCTAAGGTGAAGTTTCCAATGCACTCCAGGGTAACTACATAGTCACGTCAACTAATAACAAATTAGGGATTTTAAAAATTGAATATTACCGTTCATTCTCTTTCACCGGATGATTTTCAACGTTGGGACCAATATGTTAATCAGCATAAGGTGGCTTCTGTTTATCATTTAGCTGCATGGAAAACTCTTATTGAAAATACCTTTGGTCATAGGTGTTTCTATTTGTATGCACAAAATGAAGAGGGAAAAATTTGTGGTGTGCTACCCAACGTAAATATTAAAAGTAAGTTGTTTGGTAACTTTATCGTTTCAATGCCGTTTTTTAATTACGGTGGGGCCCTTGCTGATAGCCCTGATATTACGAAACAATTAAATAAAAAATTACAACAACAAGCTGAAGAAGATAGCGTAAGCCATATTCAATATAGAGAGTCTGCTGAACGCACTGAAAATGTGCTGCCAGTCTCTACAAGTAAAGTAAATATGGTATTACAATTACCTGAAACAGCAGACGCTTTAGGTAAGTTAATTGGCTCAAAAAGAAGATCTCAAATTAAGCGCCCAATAAAAGAAGGGGTTAGTCATAAAATAGGTAAAGCAGAGTTACTTGACGATTTCTACCAAGTGTTTTGTGAGAACATGCGAGATTTAGGTACGCCTGTTTACGGAAAGTCTTTTTTTGAAAATATTTTAGAAACGTTTAAAGAACATTGCACTATTTGTATTGTGTATTGGCAAGGTAAGCCTGTATCGGCCGGGTTTTTAATTACTTATAAAGGACGTATGGAAATACCTTGGGCGAGTACTTTAAGTTATGCAAATCGAATTTCAGTGAATATGTATTTGTATTGGCAGATATTGTCGCATGCCATTGAAACTGGCTGTAAAGAATTTGATTTTGGTCGGTCAACTATTGATGAAGGAACTTATCGTTTTAAAAAGCAATGGAAGTCTGAACCTCAGCAATGCTATTGGTATCATTGGGTACCAGAAGGTGGTGAACTACCCAATTTATCTCCCAGTAATGCCAAGTTTGATTTAGCCATTAAAATGTGGAAAAAATTACCTTTGCCTATCGCTAATACTTTGGGGCCATTTTTGGTTAAGAATTTGCCTTAGTAAGGGGAGTACACACTATTTGTCGAAATGATGCTTACCGAATATTTGATCTCTAATTGAGAAAAATGATTTGGTAAGTAAGTGCGGTATCAGTATTTTTAGTGGCATTTTTTGTAAGTGCCCTAAAAGATAAACAATGTTAATAGCAATCTTATGTTTTAAAGTTTGCACTGCTGGTGAATGAGGTTGCAAAGCAAAGTAATAAACGTAATTTAATAAAAAGTTAAGTTTACTATTATTCTGCTGTACACTAAAAGTCAGCCATACGTCGTTAGGAATAGTTAAATTAGCGTATTTTTTACTCAACGACAACGCTAAATAAAGTTCGTTATTGAATCCTAACTTTGATGCTAACAACGTAATTTCTTGCCAAAATTCAGGTGAGTCATTTTCTTTTATCAATGTTGTTATATCTAAAATATCTCTATATCCGTTTGATACATCTTCATTGATAATTAAGTGAACAATACTATGTAATATAGTAGCCGCATAACCTAATACAGTATAACCACCATCAATGCTTTGGCAGTTTTCTGTTAATAACTCAACATTAACTTCTCTGCCACTTATTGGTAGTAAAATATTATGGTGAAGATCTAATACGGTACCCCGGTGAATGTTAAACATGGGGGGGATTTCATGAGACCACTCACGATAATAATTATTGTCGTATTCAGACACTTTTTTGGAACACCAAGCATGCTTGGTTAAGGCTTGTTCAGCCTTGGAGATATCTTTTTTTGCAACTAATAAATCAATGTCGGAGTAAACTCTGCCTTGTGAGTTTTTACTTTTGCGCAGCGTGTAACTTGCCCCTTTAAGAAAAACTGAAGGTATACTTTCAGAGTCTAAAATTTTTTGTAAAAGCTTACATTCAAAAGTTACTTGCTCTGATTGTCGTGAGCTATATACAGCTGCAGACTTCATGTGCTTAAGTGCGAATGACGGCAGTAAAGTGAGTTTATCTTCTGTTTCTAATCGAAAATAACATGCGGCAAGTAAATTAACTTCTCTAAGTACATGAATTATACTTTCCCATTGTTTAAGTTCAATAGTGGGAATTTCATTGTGAAATACAAGGTTCTCAATATCGCTGTATATTTTTTGTTTATTCAAAGAGTAAACTCGCTCGTTAATAAATCATCAACATCAGACAGGTCATTATAATTCATTTCTACTTGTTGTGTCTGTTCAACAAGCCTTTGAATAGTATCAAAAGCCGTATTACCTAAAATGTTGTAATTGAAACTGTTACCCGCCAATTTTTCAAAACCAGCAATTTTACTTATTTTATAAGGCTCTGTTTGTGAGTTCTTTTGGTATTTCGGAAATACGATTGCTACAACATCGACCGGTGAAAATGTCTGGTATTCTGCGAAGCTATTAACCCTTAAATGTGCCACATCACCTTTTTGAGTGTCTTTTGCTATACCTGTAAATATAGACTGTGGAAACCATTTTTTAACCAAGGAAATTGATTCATTCTTTAGACAAACAGGGCGAAATAAAGGCATTACTTGCAAAGTATCCAAATCAATAATTGCCATTTCGTCTGAATATAGTTTCCAGCCACTTAATGCAAAGTATGCCGACAATGTGCTTTTACCCGAACCTGGCGTTGCAGGAAAAACAATAGCTTTGTTGTTTTTAACTAGAACTGCGGCATGTACGATTAACCTATTAAAGTCTGTTGCTGCAATGCACCAGTTCATTCCCCATTCCATTACAGGGTATGATTGCGAAGCCGGTAAAGGCTTGAAAGGGCTATTGCTTCCTAGATAAAAGGTAACTTGAGGTTTTAAAAATTTTCGCAGTAAAGAATCATGCTTTAATGAAACGGTGAAATCGGCCGGGGCTAAAGAGTCCTCAATTATGGCGTCGCCATACATTAAATCTAAATTATTTTTAACAATTGAGGGAGCAGAGTTTACTCGGAATAAATATTGACCTACATCGATTAACATCTACGTGCGCTTATTTTGGGATATTATGTTGTGCAGTAATAGTTTATCAATTAACTGAACTGCATCCGGTAACTCACAAGCAATTAACTGCTGAAATTTGGGAAGGTCAAAACACTCCAACTCAAACAGTTTTTTTAGCTTGTCGTTCGGACCCTGAAAAAAAATAGTATCTCGAGAGTCCGTTTTAAAAATAGCAACTCCATAGCCATCTGTGGGGTAGTAGGTTTTAAAGCTATTTTCTAAGTAGTACATATTCTTAGTCAAAATTTATTTAACAATTACTACCAGTTGCTTGATAAGTTGTAGATCCGTCAGTAAATCCAAAATATGAATCGCTATCACCAAAACCATTATTAATAATATCTAAAGCAAAGAGATGCGATATTAAGTCCGCACCATTATTTATACTATGGCCAGAACTCAGGGTTACAGGTAAAGATGAAGAATAAAAGCCAAATTCAGCATTTAAATAAACAGCAGCAAGATTCCAAGCAATATGCCCACTACTTGCTAAGGCATCTTTAATATTGATAGTAACTGCTTGGCCATGTTCATTGTTTCCTAAAGGAATTGTGATATCTTGAGCAGCAAGAATAACACTAACTAAATGTGATTTTTCGCATTCGTATCGAGTATTGTCTGCATTCGGACCATTCTGCTTGTAATCTTTCAAATAAGGGAAAGCCGATGCAATTGATTCACCAGTAAGCATGTCATGCCATTTTCCTGGAGAACGACCTCCAATTAGTGAAATCGTAGTACAATCATTATTAACTTTTGAACCACCTGACAAAGCACCAGACACGGTACATGCCCCCCAAACAGAGGTTGCAGGTAAAGCACTAATTAAAGATACAGCAGACGTTTTTACTAAAAATTTTCTACGGGAATCTTTGTGTGTTTTTTGATCTTTCATTTGCGAGTATCCTTTACTGCCACTTATTTTGTCTTTGTCAGACATATCCTTGCTATTACTGCACAAAACAAGCCAATGATGTATCGTTTTGATTCTATATTGTTTTTTTTACTTTTATGCTAATGTAAAATCAATAGTGTAAAAAAAATCGACACATAATTTAATATGTAATTAACTTACCTTTATATTAACCCATCTTAACTTTAACAACAAACCTCTATTCAACACGGTATTGGTTGCTATTTAATTACATGCCTCTTCATATAGCTCAGGAATGTTAATATAAAGCCAGTCATCATGATTTTATAGTCAGTCATCCTGAATTTATTTCAGGATCTTGTTGCCAAAATACTAAAACCGTCATTAATTTTTGTGAGTCCCTGAATGAGCTACATAGGAATGTTTGATTAATTCTTTGTAAGTTTTTCTAAGTTTATTTTCAACTTTAAATTTAATGGCATTGCGCTGTAATGTTAGCTGGAAATATTCATCTTTAATTGAGGTTAAAGAGCTTTTATACCTTGCTTCACCAGCAAGGAAGTCGTATTCGGTATAATGAACATTACTTGATATTATCCATTCAATCATGAATATATGCATCATTAATCCTAGTTTTATTTTATTGTCAGGAATAGGCTTAAGGCAGCTCAAATAAAAATAGATTTTTTTTTCATGTGTTAAACAATAAAGGCAACCGACAACATTGTTATTCAAAGTTAATTTAGCCATGAAAGTATTTGCACTTGGATGTTCGCTACTTATCATACTATTGTGGAAAGCCATAAATTCTTTATTGCTAAAGCCACTAGGGGTCGGCGAGTTATGCCATTTTTCTTCATGCCAATATTTAGCTGTTTCTAATAATGATACTTGCTCACTAGCATCTTTTACTATCGAGAATTGTACTTTACCTTGAAGGGACAGGTGTTTAAGGCTTCGATTAAACTGTTGCCTGGTATTTTTAGAACGTTGCGATAAGTAGTCTTGTAAAGAAGATATATCTATGGTCGAGACTTTATAACCGAATTCAAATTGTTCGAAAACTTTATTATATTTCTTACTGGTTATATTCAGATCTTCAAATGAAGATTTTTTTGCTACGTTAATAATATACTCGTCAACATCGCTTTTACGTTCGAGTAAATAATTCCACATAGCATTTTGAGTTCCATCTCTATTTGAGTCACTTATCAAAAAGCCATTGTTTTCTATCCAAACCTGGTCTTTATCTTCTATGCCTGTTCTGTGTAAATACCATTGCTTACTGGTTATACACTTATGTCTAACAATGTTTTGCTCTACAAATAGTCCTAAACCAACAATGGAATTGTTTTTCTGCGCTTTAACTACATATATTTTTTGATCATCGCCTATTATCTTTAACCAACTCCCTATCCATTTCCAACTTAGGAAGAATGAAGTTTTTGAACTTTTCTCAAGTTGCAACCATTGTTCTTCAAGCGCTTTGAAGTTGATAATGAAAAATTGTTTTACACTAACTTGAACTTTGCTTTGATTGGTTGTTGGAACTTGGTGTTTTTTTAAGTTCAATTTGAATACCTATTGCGATAATATACATAAAGTTAGAACAACATTACTTTATGACCATCTTTTATTGTGTTGTTAGTTAATTTGAATGTAAAGCATAAACCTGAGGAAATACTGTTGAAAGTAAGAAATAGCATTGTACATTTGGTTTATAGCTTTGGCTGTGGTGGCCTTGAAAAAGTCATTGCTAATTTAATTAATCATTCAACAGATTACGATGCTGAGCATGTGCTTATTTCGTTAACAGACGATATAAGCATGTTAGAACAAGTCGATAAAAAGATTAAAGTGTTTGTTCTTGATAAAAAATCAGGTAACGACATTAAAACACATTTCAAGCTTTTTTCTTTATTGAAAAAACTTAAGCCTCAGGCAATTAATACTTATAACTTTGGCACTATCGAATATCATTTAGCTGCAAAATTAGCCGGTGTGCCTATTCGAGTGCATAGTGATCACGGTCGCGGTGGTGACGACCCAGCCGGTAAAAATAAACTACATAACATGTTTCGAAAATTCATTGCGCACTTTATTACCGAGTATGTAGTGGTTTCGTATGACTTATTTCAATGGATTTTAAACGACATTAACATTAGTGATAAGAAGCTTTCTTTACTTTTTAATGGCGTCGCTGTTCCTGAACAAATTGAACATTTAAGCTCTGCTCCTAAAACCTTTGTGACGGTTGGTCGCTTAGATAAAGTTAAAAACCAAAAACTATTAATTGATGCTTTTGCCCTAGCGGTTAATACTCTTGATGGCTTTGCACATTGTAAGCTAAATATAGTAGGAGATGGCCCACTATATAATGAGTTGTCAGCGCAAATTAATTTGCTAGATATGCAGAACTCTATTCATTTGTTAGGCTTTCGAAATGACATTACGACTATTCTTAAGGATTCTGACATCTTTGTACTTTCGTCTGTTTATGAAGCCATGCCCATGACTATTCTCGAGGCGATGGCAAACAAAACGCCCGTTGTATGTACTAAAGTTGGCGGTATTTCTAAATTTATATCAGAAGAGCAAGCTTGGTTTGTTGAATCAAAAAACTGCAAAGCATTAGCAAACAAATTAAATGAAGTAAAAATTAATGATCAATTCAGGTTAGAAAAAGTAAGCAACGCTTATAACTTTGTTAGTGAAAAATATGAAATGAAGCAAATGGTTAAAGCATACATGGCAAAATACGGTATAACAGAAAAGTTAGCCCTTAAATAATATGAATAAATAAGGATTCAAAAGTGAAAATAGGAATTATTGTTGGAACTCGCCCTGAAATTATAAAAATGGCGCCAGTAATCAGAGAATGTGAAAAAAGAAACATCCCATTTTTTATTATTCATTCAAATCAACATTATTCAAAAGAAATGGATAGCATCTTTTTTGAAGAATTACACCTTCCGGCTCCACATTATAATTTAGGCGTTGGTTCAGGGTTACACAGTAATCAAACCGGTAATATCTTAATAAAAATGGAGCCCATTCTATTAAAAGAAAAACCCGATGTTGTGCTAGTGCAAGGTGATACTAATACTGTTTTAGGCGGCGCTTTAGCGGCTTCTAAATTAAATATCAAAGTAGGGCATATTGAAGCAGGTTTACGAAGTTATGACCGCACCATGCCTGAAGAAACCAACCGAATAATGACTGACCACATTAGTGAATATTTATTTGCAGTTGGGCCCAACCAAGAAAAAATTCTAAAGGCTGAAGGTATAAGTA
>Ga0209396_1001683_pt1 | contig 24069 bp, 17 predicted proteins | sample GOMGulsemesocosm_6_FD_184638 | JGI IMG/M metagenome (GOLD analysis project Ga0209396, IMG submission 184638) | Methane-oxidizing microbial communities from mesocosms in the Gulf of Mexico - GOM8C Gulf of Mexico (SPAdes) (version 2) | ecosystem: Environmental > Aquatic > Marine > Cold seeps... | reverse complement strand
GAAGCCCATGGTGTTGCGCAGGCCAGTTGCGAACAATTGCTCCCCACTGCCATCAAGGTTGAAGCGCGACGCTGTGCCGCGGCGTGGGTCGTCTTCCTCGCAGACGTTGCAGGTAGAGCCCTGAACCAGGTAAAGCTTGTGGTCAGGTCCAATGCCAACGCCCTTATAAGCGTGGTTGCCGTCAGAGGTTAGGTCTTCAATGATGTGTTGATAATCGCCGGCAAGCGTGCCGGTTTCCACATCAAACTTAACGCGGCCCACGGCGTTGGCTTCACCTATGTAAAGCCAGCCATCGGCAATGTCGATACCAGAAGGTCGTGTCAGTCCGCTTAAGAGGGTTTCCCGTTCGCCGTTTTGTCTGGGGTCGTTGCTGGCCGCGCGTATCAGTATGACATCGCCCTTGTGCGGGCGAGTCACCAGTAGGTCGCGGTTGGCGGTCATGTGCAGAAATCGCGCATTGGGCAGGTCGCCGGCGTAGAGGCTGAGACTAAACCCCTCGGGCAACTGAAAACGGCTGGCAAGCTGCTGGGCATCCGGTGAGTCTATGCCCTTGCCGGTCATCACATTGAGCATCATCGCCAAGCTGGTGGTGCTTATGGTGCCCGAGCCCAATAGGTAGGCCGGAGGTAGGGCAATCAGAATTAACAGCAGCAGGGCTTTTTTCATATCGAGCTCGCAGTGATCATAAGAGGGGGGCGTTAGGCCGCTTTCTTCAGCAGAGGTTTCCAGTGCGCGAACCCTAGCAGCAGTGTCCAGAACAGGTCGGCGGCGGTTGCGTGGCCAATGGCCTTGAGTTTCTTGAATACAACGATGAACTCAATGGTGTGAACAGCGAGCAAGATAAGACCGACTTTCATGATGCCTGGGCCCCAGGCGCCAGGGAAAGGCATGACAAGGTTGATAACAAATGCGCTGAGTAACAGTAATCCAACAATTTGGTTGATTTTTTTCATGGGTACTTCCTGTTCAGTGTTTATCGTTATAAATGGTGGTTGCAGATCGCTCTAATACAGAACTCGGCGCCGTAGCTGTTGGCTTGCGGGCCGAGAGTGCTCGCGGCGATCAAATGTCTGAGGCACTTTATGGTGGCGCCATCATGACACGACGCATGCCAAAAAGTAAAAGCTAAGAGGGAATCAATATGTGTCCTCAGGCGGTTTTTCATGGCAGCAGACAAAGCCACTCACTTGCTTTAGTGCGAGTGGCTTTGCGTTGATCTGGCTGGTCTCGGTGCCCTTGGGAGAACCGCCAATACTCCTGCTTGCACGGTGCTCGTGACCCCGTGAGCGATGTTTAGTTTCCCCTGCTGGTGTTTTGTCACACCTTCTTGTCGCTTTATCACCGGACCTTACCTGAGCGCTTCCATAGTATTAATTCAGCGTTTTTTATGGTCGCGCAGAGGGGATTGATTCAGTTTGATCATCATCTCTTCAGCGTGTTGCTGCGGTGCATTAGGCATGGCTACTAGCCTAGGCGTACACGGCCTGAAGTCCTAATAATAAGATAACATTGAGAGAGAATCGGTTATGAACCTTGACGGGAAAATATTAAAGAAATCGGCCTTGGCATTAGCGGTCAGCTTGGCGCTGCCGAGCTTGGCGTTCGCCCAGGGCGAACTCATGCTGGAAGAAATTATTGTCACCGCGCAAAAGCGTGAGCAGAGCCTGCAGGATGTACCTGTCTCGGTCAGCGTGATGAGTGGCGATGCCATCACAGAAGTGGGCATAACCAACCTCGATGAAATGTCTAGCTACATCCCTAACCTCAGTGTCAGTGAGGGTTCGCAGTCCGTTTCGATTACCATGCGCGGTCTGGGTTCGGGCCAGAACCAGGGTTTTGAACAGTCGGTGGGTATGTTCGTCGACGGCATCTACGCCGGTCGTGACCGTCAGTTCCGCTCGCCCTTTATGGACGTTGAATCGGTAGAAGTACTGCGTGGTCCGCAGGGCACGCTGTTCGGTAAGAACACCATTGCCGGCGCTCTGAACATACGCACTGCCAAGCCGACGGAAGACTTTGAGGCCTCACTGCGTGGTTCATATGAGCCTGAGAGCGATGAGTACAGCCTGGAAGGTATTATTTCTGGAGAGATCAGCGACACGCTCATGGGGCGTTTGGCGGTTAAGCGTCTTGAAGCCGATGGCTTTATGCACAACACCTACACAGGTGAAGACGAGTCCATGAAGTCGGAGCTGATTGCTCGCGGAACATTAGTCTGGGAGCCCACCGATCTTCTCAGTGTGATCACCAAATTTGAAACCGCGCACACAGCGGCGCGCGGCGAGCCGAACCGCCTTGACAGTGACGGTGGCTGGGATGAACTGTATCGTCTCGTGGATGAAGACTTTAACAACAACGATCCTTATCAGCGTTCAACCGACCTGACCGATGAAAATCACAACGACAGTGACAGCCTGACGGTCACGGTTGACTACGACCTCAATGAGTACACCTTGACGTCGATTACCGGTTATTCTAAATACCAAGACTACGTGCAGCAGGACGTGGACTTCTCGCCTTTGAACGTGCTGGCCCAGTACCAAGACCAGAAGTTTGATCAGCTGAGCCAAGAGTTCCGCATCACCTCCCCTCTGGGTGACAAGTTTGATTTCTTGGCCGGTGCTTACTACCAGAAATCAACGCTGGAAAACCACAAACGTCTGGACTCCAATATCGGCTCGTTGGTGGGCGGCGTGCCTGTCGAGGTTGATTACCTGGGCAATGTGCTGCCTCTTAACGGCGCTTCAGTAGCGGATATTCTGGCACCGGCACAATTTATCACTAAGGACGACGGCTCTGTTGGTGTGGGTAACGCCAGTGGCGCTATCTACGCTTCGGCTATTTCGAGTATCAACAACGGTGGTGGTCGAGTCAGCGATTATAAGCAGGACGCTGAAACCTGGTCGATCTATGGTCAGGGCACCTGGCACATAGAAGATAATCTGCACCTGACATTGGGTTTGCGCTACGCCGAAGAAACCAAAGAGGCCACACGTACGCTGTATTTGTCTGACTATGGCACCGAGAATGTCATGGACTTGGATGATCCTAATAACTCGCTGGTACTGGCAATTCAAAACGGTGTCTTTGGTTCGGTGAATCACTCGATTGCCGCGGCCGATACGGTTGAAAACCTGTCGCCATCGGTTAAATTGCAGTATGAGCCGAACGATGATGTGATGTTCTACGCGTCGATCAGTCAGGCCTTTAAGTCCGGTGGCTACAGCGAGTCTGGCACCAGTGCCGATGAGTACGGCTTCGGCTTTGCCGACGAAGAGGCCTTGGCCTTTGAATTCGGCAGTAAGATGTCGGTGATGGACGGCCGCGGCACGATTAACTTTGCGCTCTTCCACACCCAGTATGACGACCTTCAGGTCAGCGCCTTTATCGGTGATCGCTATGTTGTTGGCAACGCCGCCGCAGCGACATCACAGGGATTGGAAGTGGATGGTGTATTCCGCTTGACCGAGAGCATTGATTTGAGCGGCTCATTTGCCTACCTCGACGCCACCTATGACGAGTTCAAAACGGCGGCCTGTACCACAAAGCAAGCCATTGCCTCTGGTTCACCGCGTGAATGTACTCAGGACTTAAGTGGCCAGACACTGACCAATGCACCTGAGTTTTCAGCCAACTTTGGCTTGAAGCACTCAGCTGACTTGGGTGACAACTACCAGTTGTACAGTACCTTGATGGCCAACTACACGGCTGAGCAGTACTTGTCGCAGAACCTGGATCCAGATGCTCTGGAAGAAAGCCACGTTGTGTTCAGTGCTCGTACCGCTATTTCTAGCAATGAAGACACTTGGGAGTTGGCCCTGGTGGGTAAAAACCTGACCAATGAGGCGATTCGCGGTTACTCAGCGGCTGTGCCACTGATGGACGGCGCGCGCTTCTCTTACATGGCGGCGCCTAGAACACTGGCGGTACAGTTCTTGGTTAACTACTAAGCGTCTTTTAACCTTTGAGCAATCGAAGGTTAAAGAGCGCGATCTTCTCGTTTTTTGTTGAAATAATGTTTTTGAGTTTAATGGGCTCAAAAACATTACCCGCTTACGGGCAAGGCATTCGTGCCTTGCCCGTTTTTTGTTTTGGGGCGGCAAAGTTTTGGGGAAAGACCGGATAAGTAAAGTAGGAGTGAAGGGCCAGCCGGGCTGGCATTGGCTCCACTAAAACGAACTTAGGGTTTATTGGGCGGTATCGCCTAGCTACCCACCTCATGCGCCATAGGTTCAGCAATACCCACTGAATAGAGCGATAACTCACCAATCATCCGCAATTTCCCCATCTTAATCAACGAACACCTCGCCACTGAGCCTCTATCCGGCGATGGCCTACTGAGCAAGTTTATGTTCACGTTGCTGAATGGGTCTGGCAATAGCGCCTTGTTAGAAATCAGACTTGCCATTAAGCACTGAGGCAAAAATGTTTCCATCCACATTGCCCCCCGAAACAATGACGGCAATCTTACGGCCCTGCGTTCGTGAACGCTCCTGAATCGCCGCAGCGGTTGCTGCAGCGCCAGCCCCTTCACAGGTATTATGAGTAGACTCGAATAGTATCCGCATGGCGGCAGCGACTTCACTATCGGTAACCGCTACAACGCGTTCAACGCCGCGCCATATGATTTCAAGTGCATCGACTTCAGGCACTCGGCAGGCCATGCCGTCAGCGAGCTGGGTACTCACGGCTGACTCCACTAAACGCTTGGAAGAAAATGAATCAAAATAAGCCATGGCATGTGCTGACACAACCCCCACAATTTCCGTCTTCAGGCCCAGCGCATCACGGGCTGCAACCATTCCACAGATGCCTGATCCAAGTCCGATCGGTACATAGACAACATCCACATTTTGGACGGCCTGTAGAAGCTCTTGACTATAGGTTGCAACGCCAGCAACCAGTGATTTGTGGAACGAAGGCATCATATGAAGCCCTCTGGTTTGGGATATCTTTAGCGCTTGCTCTCGGGACTCCTGAAAATCACTACCATGCTCTATTAGTTCGACCCCTAGAGCGCGCATAGCCGCATTTTTCTCCCTGCTGTTGCCCTCTGGAACGACGACCGTTGCAGGAATGTCATACTGTTTCGCAGAAAATCCAAGCGATTGACCGTGGTTACCACGGGTAGCACTGATGACGCCATTGTTAAGTGCGCCGGATTTGACGAGATCAGAAAAATAAACCAGACCGCCTCGAATTTTGAATGAACCAACCGGAGTATGATTTTCATGCTTCACCCACACTTCTGTTCCAAGGTGCTGACAGAGTAGTGGCCAGCAATATTGAGGTGTAGGCGGCATGCTGGCATAGACGATTTTTGCTGCGGCCTGAATTTCATTTAGATTGGGTTTCAAAATGATCATCCTTGTATTCTGGGCTTTTATTGTCGACCACAGGGGCTGCCAATACGTAGAGCCTTTTGTGTTAATTGGGAGCAATAGCGACAACACAAAAGGTGCGGAGTGTTGGCTCTTTTAGCGCTATACCTGAATGGCCTTGTTATGTGTTTGATTCCTACGGAGCTAATAGTATGGCCGAAATGATAGGGACAGTTAAACCTATCAGGCAAACACAGCATGCAACTACGCTTGAGACACCATCATATAGAAGGGAGGGGCGCTAGCGGGTAGGTGTTTGAATGCTGCAGAGCGCGAAGAACAAGCCCCCAAGGGGGCTGCGAAAGTCAAACAGTGAAGGTTCTTAAGGCGTTACAATATTAAAGTTGGGGTCGCTCAATTCCAGCGTGCTGAGAAAGCTTAAGAGATCCAGTTTACTGCCGTCCACGCGTACGCCATCGTCGCTTAATAGATCCGTGATGCCGACCTTGCCAACGATCATGTCGATGAACATGCTGTAGGGGATGGTGAGGGTCGCGTTGGCATCGCTGATGGTGTCTACTTCCTTGTGACGCAGCACAGAGTTTCTCAGATCGAGTTGGTATTTCTTATTGAGGTCGTTGAATACTATGTTGATGCGCAGCAGCTTACCCGCGGCCTTCTCACCATCGATGCTTGCTGCAAATGAGCGCAGGAATTCAATGGGATTGGTTTGTGAGAGCAGGTTAACCACCATGCTCATCGGGTGGCCCTGAACCTTGTCGCTGCTGGTTAACTCTTTTGCAGCGGATAGGTAAAGGTCACGCCAGACAGACGACTCGGTTTGGTAACCCAGCTGTGTATAGGCCTGGGCCAGCAGGGTACGGGCGGCTTCGTTGTCTGGCTCGGCAAACACAACGTGATTAACGACCTCAGCCACCCAGCGATACTCACCCTTGTCAAAGCTGGTCTGGGCTTTTTGTAGGGCGCTGTCGCTGCCGCCCATAAATTCGACATAACGCAGGGCGCTGTCCACGGGTGTCATGGGGTTGAGGTTGGCGGGGTTGCCATCGAACCAGCCGTAGTACTTTTGATACACCGCTTTAATATTGTGGCTGAGCGTACCGTAGTAACCGCGGTTATAGAATTCACTGCCGAGACTGTCGGGCAGCTTTAGTTCTTCGGCGATTTCACGCGGGGTTAAACCGCTGTTGGCTAGACGCATGGTCTGGTCGTGGGTGTAGCGGTAGAGGTCGGCCTGCTTTTCTAAGAAATCTTTAATCTCGGTTTTGCCCCAGATCGGCCAGTGGTGGCTGCCCATGATGATCTCAACGTCGCCCATGTCGCGGGACATCTCGTAGATATACTCGCTCCACTTAACCGCGTCGCGTACCTGCGCGCCGCGCAGGGTGTAAAGGTTGTGCATGGTGTGGTTAACCACCTCGGCGCCATCGAGTATCTTGTGCTTGGGCAGGTAAAAGATAAATTCAGAGGGGGCCTCGGAACCCGGAGTGTTTTTAAAGACAAAGTCGACACCGTCGATGTTCATCGGCTGCTTTTCTAAACCTTTGATGGAAACCGTGGGTTTGATAATACCGACTGTACCAAACACCACCTGCTTGCCGAGGCCTGCATCCACGTGGCCCTTGGCGTCATTGTCCAGGCCGCGGCCGTACACCATATAGGCGCGGCGGTTCATGGCAGGGCCGGCGAGAATGTTTTCACTGGTGGCCTCTTCAACAAAATATTCAGGGGCCACGACGATCACGCCATTCTCCTTGGCTTGCTCGGGTGTCATCAGCGCTTGCACGCCGCCAAAGTGGTCGACGTGTGGATGGGTGTAAATAATGGAGACAATTTTTTTATCACCCAGCTGCTCGCGGGCAAAGTCGATGGCGACCTTGGTGGATTCCTCGGTGGTCAGTGGGTCGACCAGGATCCAGCCATTGTCACTGTCGATCAGGGTCATGTTGGCCAGGTCAAAACCACGCAACTGGTAGACACCTTCGGTGACCTTAAAGAGGCCGCGGATGTTGTTGACCTGCGCTTGGCGCCAGAGGCTTGGGTTAACCGTGCTGGGGGCTGCGCTTGTCTGGTAGAGGTAGTTGCCAGGGTTCCATGCCTCAAAGCCGGTTTCGTTACGCACAGAGTCGTTCGGCGCGCTCACCATTAGGCCTTTTGCCGCCAGATCAAAGTCCGTGGTGTCGGACATGTCGAGTTGGCTAATACTGTTCTGCTGCACTTGGCGTGTGTAGGCAGTCGCATCCTGCTCGCCGAGATCAATGGCGTTTTGCGAGCGCTCGCAACCGCTCAGCGCCAGGGCGGCGATGACGCCGACCATGATGTTTGTTTTCATGTGTTTATCTCAAAGCTTGTGAAATTAACGGAATTAAAGTCGAGCTGTTTTCTTGAGGCGGCTTATAGCCCTGTATTTATTTTGTCCGCATAATATCTGGAAAGTCGTAATTTCCATCGATAATCGGTTGGCCCGGCAGGTAGGTTCGAATTGCGATAGAGAAGTTACCCTCAGGGACGGGCAGCCAATTGCCAGTATTTGAATCCGGTTTTTTTGATGACAGTAAAAGATCCAGGCTGCCGTCTTTATTAAATTTCAGATTCGGGTCTCGATCGCGAATAACGTACTTGTTGTAGTCGTTTTTTAGCAGGCGACTGTCCGGGGACGAGTAGGCGGTCAGCGACCAAAAGCCTTCAACCGGTGGCGACTTGTCGAAGTGCAGGCGGTAGCTGGCCGCGCCATTAAGTGTGGCCCTGTCGCTGTCTACTTTTGAGGCAAAGTAGATGGCCTCTTCCCTGTTCGAAGGCAGTAGAGCGTAACGGGTGGTGGTTGCGCGCAGCAGATTGTCGTAGCGTTGATCTTTGCCTCCCTGCGCTTGCTGCCACACACTTTGTGAGGAGCTATCCAAACGATGCTGGTTGCGCAGGGTGATCATTTTCTCGGCCAGCATGCGACCTTCGTTGAGCCCTTGCAGAATGTGCGCTGGCAACTCTGTCGGTTCGAAAGCCGGGTCACCGGTAATGCCCAGCAATTTAAACATACCGCGCAGGCCGGCATCGTGAATAGGCATGGGGTTGTGGGCGAGAAAGTGATTGAGCCAGCGCAGCGTTTCAAAGGGGTCTTCCTGCCAGTGCTTGGCCATGCGCATGTGCCGAAGTTCTTGTGCTTTGAGCGACGGATCCAGGTAGCGCGACAGGGGTGTTAAGCTCACTTGTCTCTGTACGGCTCTCAGCGCAGGGTAATCCTGTTGGTTTTTGAGCAGCAAGCGTACGCCGACCAAACCATCATTGGTGTCGAAGCGAATCACTTGCATGCCCTGTGGTGTTGGCTGCTGCCACTGGGGTCCGACCAGGACAATATCGCGGTCGCCTTCACCCATTTGACGCAAACCTATGTGCGCCATGTTAATGGTAAAACTGTTGCTGAACTGCAGGCTGTAATAGCGATCCTCGATGCGCGGAATGGATATGACAATAGGCTCAGCCTGTAAATTCAATTGGGCGACGGAGTAAACCGTGTCTTGGCTCGGGCAGCAAAGGCCTTTCTTACCCCCCGCTGGTGTCATGATGGGGCTGTGTACCATTTTATTGAGCGGGCGCTGTTTTTTTCCGAGCGCCATATCAATGCTGGTAATCGCTCGATGAAACTCATGGATGGGCGTTGCAAAGACATAGGTCTGGTAGGCCATAAGCTTAATGTCTTCTGCGCTTAGCTCCGTCTTAGGTGCTGGCTGTGAGTGCGCCAGTGTACTGAACAGTAGAGTCAGCGTTATAGCGATGTATTGTTTCATGATTAATCTTCCCTTTCATTTGTCGGCCGCTCTCTTGTTACAAGTACAAAAGGGCCGTGTAATTGTTGCTATACACTCGGCTCACATGTGGTCGAGTCACATACGACCGAGCTATCTACTGAGGTGTCATTAGCGCCTTATGAATAGCCCGTGATAACGTCACCCTCTACTTATGCAGCTTATCTCTGACTGTTCGCTAGCCTAGTGCATGCACGGGCATCGATATAATGGCCCGAACGTTTAATTTTCTAGCTGAAAAGTGACACAGGTGCTGCCTTGAGAATTGGTGGGGGCTCGAGTCGAATTGGCTCACCACAAGCCAGCGGATGGCCGTGTAATCTCGCTATAATTGAGTTTAGATTGCGCTGTAAGCCAGCTCTTCAAACAATGATGGTTTGATGCAGGTTATGATGGATGTTTGCTATTAATGGCTCTGGGCGTTGTGTTGTTTCGCCAGACGAAATAAAGTAATCATAGTTTTGCACCGGTGGCCCAAAGGTTTAGGAGCATCATCGAGCGTAATGCCTGAGTCGTCGCTCAAACCGTTCTGTACGTTAGGTTAGAGCACTATTGGAGGTGAGTATGAAACACCACACACCGCTATTGTCAGTTTCCCGCACTCGATATGGCTATTCGCTCACAGCAGGAACTAAACCTTGGTTTCTGCTGATGGTTACACTTTTGTGCCTGACGCCCTTGATGGGGCACGCCGAGGGTTTTGCTGGCGAGGCTGAAATGAAAGAGACGATGCTAGATCGCCCCCTGCGCATAGCCCTAGAACCTTCCCCCCACGCATACCGAGATGACGATGGCCGTGTGCACGGCTTGACTCCAGAGTTGTTTGAAGGCATCGCTGAGCATATGTCGCGGCGAGTGGAGTTTTTCTTCATGCCTTACCTGCGCGGCCTGCACGAGTTGGAGCAGGGGCGCATTGATATGATGCACGCCTACGATATTGGTGATTCCGGTATTCACCTGCCGCCCAATATTATTCGCACTGAGAGACCCGAGGCAATCATGCCCCTGTCGCTCTACGCTAAGCGTGAAAGCAATATTGCCATTAACAGTAAATCCGATATGCAGGGTTACAAGACTGGGTTTTTACGCATGACGGTTGCCAGTGAGCGCACTTGGGGTGACGAGCAGGGCGAGGCTTTTTATTTCAGCAGTGTTGAAGCACTGCTGAAAGCGTTATTGATGGGGCATGTTGATGTGGCGGCCTTGGGGCCAAGCGCTGGCTGGGTGGTTAAAAGAAAGTTTGGGGAAGAACTTGTGCGAGTTTATGAATACAGTTTTTTGCATTTGTACCCAGCATTCTCAGAGGTCTCGCAGGGCGATGGCAGTGGCCAGAGTGGGTTGGAGCTGTGCCAGCAATACTTGACGGCACGGTCCAAGGCGGTATCGGCAGGCCTCTACTCAAGTGTCATGCGGGCCAATGGGGTCGAATTTCTTCTGCCTTACTTCGAGCAGACGGGCGGTTTTTTATCGACAGCGGATGGCTGTATGCCTTCCGCTGCTGCAACGCAGTAGACGCTACTGATGATAGGTACGATATGGCGGGGTTATCTGCCCTAGTGGTGTCGGCACTTTGTTGTTCTCCTCTGAATAGGCTCACACTTTAAACCTATGCATAGCGGATCTCGTTAATTCAACGTGGAATAATCAGTGTCGAGAGGCTAGATCGGAGCTGTCAGATTCGTGCCCTAGGGCGGAGAGCATGCATTTTCTAAGAACAGCCTTCTTTGACCCAGATGATGCTGCCTACTTGTCACTATTGGGCATGGCTCAGGTCACGTTTAGCCAGTGATTATCCAGCGTAGCTGTGTACAATTTAAGGTGTTCTAGAGTCGCTTTAGCGTCTATTTACCATGCCACACAACGGGTGCAACATACGCTCTAATGGTTGAGGTACACTGATACCCCAAAGCTGAAGACACGTGGTGTTGCTTCCTGTGTACCTTGTCCGAGATATGAATAGGTTCATTACGCAGTTCGCTTAAAAGATTAATTTAAAAGGAGTCATAGGTCACACCTAAAGAGGCGGTGGCTCTTTGACGCTAGGGAAAACGATGCATATTTTTAATACGGTAAGCCGAGTTGTGGTGGGTGAGCACTGCTGCGCCAATATCGCCGAAGTATTGGCTGAGGTGAGTACCCAGCCGGTTGCGCGGGTATTGCTGGTGAGCGATGCTCAGCTGTTGTCATTTGGTTTGCTCGACAGCGCCATGTCAGGTTTGCAGGCGGCGGGCATAGAGGTGCATCTGTTTACCGATGTGCAGCCAGATCCACCGCAAGAATTGGTGCTGCGCTGCGCTGAATTTGCCCGCGAGAAAGCCGTTGAGGCGGTGGTCGCTATTGGCGGCGGCAGCAGCTTAGATGTGGCGAAGGTTGTTGCTTTGCTGGCATCGCCCCAGTGCCAGCAGCCTATTGAAGACATGTACGGCGTTGATCAGGTTGAAGGTGAGCGCTTGCCTTTATTGCTCGCCCCTACCACAGCGGGCACAGGTTCGGAGGTGACCGCCGTGGCGATCATCACCACCGGGGAAACCACCAAAGCCGGCATAGTATCACCTAAACTCTACGCCGATGCGGCGCTGCTTGATGCGAGCATGACCGCCAGCTTACCACCTAGTATTTGTGCGGCGACCGCCATTGATGCCATGGTGCACGCGATTGAAGCCTTCACCAGTCAACACAAGAAAAACCCCCTGTCAGATCAGTTGGCCCTCAGTGCCTTGCATCTGTTGAGCACTAATATCGAAGCGGCCTGTCAGCCCGGGGCGACGGTCAAGGTGCGTGAAAACATGTTGATTGGCGCCATGCAGGCGGGGCAAGCGTTTGCCAACTCGCCGGTGGCCGCTATACACGCGTTGGCCTACCCGCTGGGAGGTCACTTCCATATTTCTCACGGGCTCAGCAACGCGCTGGTGATGCCGCACGTGATGGCATTTAACCTCAGCGCCTGTGCGCCGCTCTATGCCGAACTGGCGCGTCATCTTAAGGTGGCTGATGTTCAGCCCGGTGATGAAAAGTCCAGTGATGAGCAGCAGGCGCAGCAGTTAATTGATTACCTAACGCAACTCATGCAAAGGTTACAAATGCCTGTGCGTTTGCGGGATTGCAAGGTGCCAGAGGATTCGCTTGAGCTGTTGGCCAGCGATGCCATGTTGCAGACCCGTCTCTTGATCAATAACCCGCGTGAAGTCGTGCTGGCCGATGCGCTGGCTATTTACCGCGCCGCGTATTAATAAAAGTTGAATGACCGATGAGTAAATCCGTACCGCTACGCAGTGACTACAAATACTTTACGCCCATCACCACCCGCTGGCATGACAATGATGTCTATGGTCACGTGAACAATGTGACCTACTACAGCTACATAGACACGGTTGCCAATCACCTCTTAATCCACGAAGGTGGTTTGGACATTCACAACAGTGATGTCATTGGTGTCGTGGTTGGCTCCAGCTGTGACTACTTTTCTTCAGTTGCCTACCCTGATGAATTACAGGGTGGTTTGCGCATGAAGAAGGTGGGCAACAGCTCGGTTACCTACGAAGTCGCTATTTTTAAAGACGGCTGCGAGCAAGCCGCGGCCGCAGGCAGTTTTACCCATGTGTTTGTAAACCGTGAAGATCGACGCCCGACGCCAATCCCTGACGCCATTCGTCAGGCACTGGAGCCACTATTGGTTACGGATGCTTAAGCTTTAAAGGAATCGTTATGTCAGAAGTTTTGCAACAAACCTTGTCTTTGCCCTGCGGGGCGGTATTGCCCAACCGTTTGTGCAAAGCGGCTATGACCGAAGGTTTGGCCGATGCGGCGGGTGTACCAACTGAGCCCTTAGCGCGTTTATACGGGTTGTGGTCTGACGGCGGCGCGGGTTTGTTGTTGTCTGGCAATATTTTAATCGATGGCGATCACCTTGAACGTCCAGGCAATGTCATTCTTGAAAAACCCGCCGATGATACGATGCGCTCAGCATTGACCCACTGGGCTAAATCGGCGACGCGCAACGGCAATCATTTTTGGGCGCAGCTGAGCCACGCCGGTCGTCAGACACAGGCGCAGGTAAACCCGAAGCCTAAAGCGCCGTCGGCTATTAAGGTCGGTTTGCCTGGCGGACAGTTTGGTGAGCCTCAAGCCTTGACGATTGCGGAGATAGAAGAGCTGGTACAGCGCTTTGCGAGGGCGGCTAAAACCGTGATCGCAGCGGGTTTTACCGGGGTACAAATTCACGCTGCTCACGGTTATTTGATCTCACAGTTTTTGAGTCCTCGTACCAATCAGCGCGATGATGCCTACGGTGGTGATCTCAAAGGCCGGGCCAAATTGTTGTTGGACATTGTAGCGGCAGTGCGTGCGACGGTAGGGCTGGCTGTTCCCGTTGCGGTTAAGCTCAACAGCGCCGATTTTCAAAAAGGCGGGTTTGAATTCTCCGACAGCCTACAAGTGGCGCAGTGGTTGGAATCCGCCAGTGTCGATTTGATCGAGGTGTCGGGCGGTACCTACGAGCAGCCGAAGTTATTGGGCGTAGAAGGGCTGGAAGCTACCGAGGACGTTGACCCTGCGTTACTGATACAGGGGAAACCTGCACAGGCCGAGTCGAGCCGTCAGCGCGAGGCCTACTTTGCTGAGTTTGCGTTGGCCATGCAGACGCGGGTAAACATTCCGCTGATGGTCACCGGCGGTATGCGTCAGAGGGTGGTCATGGAAGAGGTCATTAGTAGCGGTAGCGCCGACCTCATTGGTTTGGGGCGTCCCTTGTGTGTACAAACCGATGCTCCACAACAACTGCTGACGGGAGCTAAAAGCCTGTCACGCTGGGAAGACGAGTTGACGTTGTTGCCTCGCTGGTTGAGTTTTTTACTGCGTGTGGACAGCATTCGTTTTGTGGCGGTATCGGCGGTTCAGTTTTGGTATTACGCGCAGATTGATCACCTCGCGCACACGGGTGAAACCCGTATAAAGCAGACGGTGTTTCAGGCGGCGAAGCAGGTGATGGCGCAGCAAAAGAGGTGGCTTAAAGAGAGGCGGGTGCTTAAAGCGAGTCGCAGCTGATATTGGATGCGTTTGGGCAGTCATTACAACGACAGCCATTAAATCGACAACCAAAAAAGGGAGTGCTCAATATGAACACTCCCTTTTTTATTGCAGCACTGTTTACCAATAAACCGGCTTACAGACCCGAGATGGCTTTGATTTCTAGGAAATCAGTAAAACCGTGTTCGCCCCACTCGCGGCCATTACCTGACTGCTTGTAACCGCCGAAAGGTGTGTCGAAGTCGCCAGAAATACCATTGATACTGATGTTACCTGCACGCAACTGCTTGGCGATTTGGCTCACGCGCTGGGTGTCTGTGCCCTGAATGTAAGCGGCCAGGCCGTAAGGCGTGTCATTGGCAATTGTAATGGCTTCTTCTTCTGACTCGTAAGGAAGAATGGTCAGCACTGGGCCAAAGATCTCTTCGCGAACGATGGTCATTTCATTGTGGGTGTTGGCAAAAACCGTAGGCTGCACAAAGTAGCCTTTGTCGATGCCTTCAGGTCGACCGACACCGCCGCTAACCAGAGTGGCGCCCTCGTCGATACCCGCTTGAATCAAACCTTGAATCTTATTGTACTGCAGTTCGCTGACCACTGGCCCCATGGTGGTGCCTTCGGCTTTCGGATCGCCAACCACCACCGTGGCGGCGGCTTCTTTGGCAACGCGAATCGCCGTGTCCATCTTGGCCGCCGGTACCAGCATGCGCGATGGCGCATTGCATGATTGACCGGTGTTTTGGAACATGTGTGCGACGCCACGTGTCACCGCAGCCTCAAAGCCTTCGTCATCGAGCAGAATATTGGGCGACTTGCCGCCCAGCTCTTGGGCAACACGCTTAACCGTTGGCGCGGCGTTTTGCGCGACCAGGGTGCCGGCGCGGGTAGAGCCGGTGAAGGAAACCATGTCGATTTCTGGGTGGCTGGAAATAGCCGTGCCCACACCAGGACCGTCGCCATTGACCATGTTGTAGACACCAGCCGGTACGCCTGCTTCTTCCATAACCTTGCTGAGCAGGTAGCCAGACAGAGGTGCCACTTCAGAGGGCTTGAGTACTACGGTGCAGCCAACAGCCAGTGCCGGTGCAACCTTGCAGGCCATCTGGTTTACCGGCCAGTTCCACGGGGTGATCAAACCACACACGCCGATGGGCTCTTTAATGATTTGGCTGTTGCCCATAACGCCTTCGAAATCGAAAGTGCGGAGGATTTCAAGCGCTTTGGCGAAGTGGCCAATGCCGGTGGCGGCTTGGGCTTCGATGGCCAGCTTGGTGGGTGCGCCCATCTCTTCCGAGATGGCATCCGCAATATCGCTGTAGTTGTTCTGGTAGGCCGCACAAATGGCCTCTAGCATCTCGATGCGCTCTTGCTTGCTCGACTGAGAGGTGTGGGCAAAGGCGCGACGGGCGGCTTTGGCGGCTAGGTCGACATCGGCAGCGCTGCCCAGAGAGATGCTTGCGCAAACCGCTTCGGTGGCTGGGTTAATGACATCCAACTTACGTGGCTCGATTGGGTCGACCCACTGGCCGTCGATGTAGAACTGATTATAAAGTCGCATGGAAACACCTCGTTATTTTTAACGCTCGACCTTAACACCTTTCTTTTGCCTTAATACATGGGCTAAGGGTAAAGAAACGTGTGGTGGAGGGATCTGTGGTTAATGGCAGCTAGCTATCGGTAGATCGCACGGTTTTGGTTGTCTATTTATAGCGCATTATGGACCCACTTGGTTGTTGTTTATTATCAACATATGGGCTGGATGGGGGACTATTTTTAGCTCGATGCCGTGTTATGGTCATTTAAAAGCAGTGCTAATAAAAATGGAGGTGTTAAATGGGTGTTTTGCTCAGTGATCAAGCGGTCGCCCAGCGGGTGTTAGAGCACATAGAAAACAAAACCACTGACAAGGGCGACAGTGTGTGGCGCGAGCCGGTAGCGAACTATCGCTCGGCCGCGCGTTTTGAAGCAGAAATAAAGCAGGTGCTACAGCGCTACCCTGTGCCGTTTTGCCCCTCGGCGGCCCTGCCGGAGGTCGGCTCTTATGTGGCTCGCGATGCAGCTGGTATACCGATAGTGGTGGTGCGTGGCCGCGATGGCAAGGTGCGGGCTTTTCGCAACGCCTGCCGTCACCGAGGTGTGCAAATTGCCGAGGGCAGTGGCTGTGCCAAGGCCTTTCGCTGTATGTACCACGGCTGGACCTATCGCCTGGATGGCAGCCTGCAGCACATACCCCATGAGCAGGGCTTTCCCGATCTGGACAAAGAGCAGCACGGCTTGCAGCCGGTGGCTGTCGAGGAGCGAAGCGGACTGGTGTTTGTCACCCAGCAGGGCGAGTCAGATGCCCGTGCACTGGAGGTCATCCCTGAGCTGCTCAACCCAAAGCAAGAAGTGTTCAGCACCCAAGAGTACGAGCTGGAGGTGAACTGGAAGGTCTTTCTGGAGAGTTTCCTGGAGGGTTATCACATCAAACCCGCGCACAAGGACACTTTCTTTCCGTTTGGTTTCGATAATCTCAACCTGATCGAAACTTTCGGCCGCAACTCGCGCATTACCTTTCCTTTTCAGCGCATTGCCGGGCTGGCCGACATAGCGCCTGAAGAACGTGAGATCAGTGGTTTGCTCACCTATGTGCACCAGCTGTTTCCCAATGTGTTGATTGCCGTGCTGACCCATCACACGGCGATGATTGTGCTTGAACCGGTGGCGCTGGATAAAACGCGGGTGATTAACTACTCACTCACCAATGGCGTACTGGAGGGGGAGGAAGCCCTGAGCCGGGCGCGCATCGACGCCGAATTTGTAAAGGGCACGGGTCAGGCCGAGGACATCGCTCTGGCCAAGTCTATTCAGGCAAGCCTGCACAGTGGCGCCAATGAAGTTTTTACCTTTGGTCACTTTGAGCCGTTGATTGGCCACTTCCACCGAGAGCTAACCGCACTATTAAAAGATGGGGAGCTGGGAGACGAGCAGGCGCTTAAGCTTTAGCTGGGCGGCGGGTACACCCTGGCCCTTAGTGAACTTTGGTTTTTAGGGCGCGTGCCCAAAACAACGATGGCGATGAAAACATGGCATTATTTACGGATAAGAGTGTAGAGGAGCAGTCGGGCAAAACGTTCTTTATTACCGGCGCCAATACCGGCATTGGTTTTGAATGCGCAAAAGTGCTCGCTGGGAAAAATGCGCGGGTGTTGATGGGTTGCCGCAACCCAGAGAAAGCCGAGAATGCCAAGCGCGTGATACTCAGTGAGCAGCCCGATGCGGATATCCATTGTGTGGCGCTGGACTTGGGCGATCTTGACTCAGTGCGTGCCGCCGCAAAAGTGGTGAACCGCGAGCCCCGCCTCGATGTATTGATCAATAACGCCGGCATCATGACGCCGCCGCTGGGGTACACGGCGCAGGGTTTTGAAAGCCAGTTTGGGGTGAATCACCTGGGGCCGTTTTTGTTAACCAACCTGTTGTTGGATAGGTTGCGGGCCACACCTCATGCACGTGTTGTGAACACCAGCAGCTTGGCCCACCACTCGGGCGATATCGACTTTGACGACATCAACGCCAAAAATGGCTACAAAACCGGCAGTCGTTACAGCCAAAGCAAGTTGGCCAATATCTTATTCTCCTATGAACTGCAGCGCCGCCTAGACGTTAGCGAAGGTGGAGGGCAGCCGAGCGACCTTATTTCCGTTGCCTGTCACCCAGGGGTTGCCGATACAGAGCTGGCTCGGCACCTGCCCGTCTGGTTTAGATGGTTCATGCCGGTGGTGCGCCTACTGTGTAATACGCCGCGGCAGGGGGCCTGGCCAACCTTAATGGTCGCAACCGCAGACAACATAAAAGCCACAGATTTCTGTGGCCCCAGTAAACGCAAACAAACGGCTGGCCCGGCGATGCTGGTGAGGTCTAGCCGTAAAGCGAGGGATCCGGAGCTGGCTAAAAAACTCTGGGATATATCCTGTGAGATGACCGGAGTTGAGCCTTTAAAAAGTGCTTGATCGAGCAGTCATAAGAAAACACCATTTCAAGATAATTAAACACAGCTTTAGGATGTTATATGGCAACGCAAAAATTAGTAACACTGGTGGTTTACGCAGTACTGGCCGCGCTGGCGTTTTTAAAACCCAACAGCAAAGTTGGCAACGCGGGCAAATGGATTCTTATATCCATACCGTTTGTTCACCTAGTTGAATTCGCCTTTGTTTATAAGGTTTTGCAGCAAGCAGAGGGGTCGTTGTTTGGGCACTTTGTGCAGACATTTATGTTTGGTTATGCACACTGGGCACCGCTCTACCAAACCCTGCCTTAAGCATCCTTAGTTCAGTCATCACTGAGTAGATATTAAAAGGTGGTTAGACGGTCAGAAGATAGAGGCGAGAGGGAGCTAAGAAGGCTAGCGCGGGCGTTTAATGGCCAATGCCGCTGTGTCGTCATTACACAGGGATTTTGTCACACTGGGCGAACAGAGTGTGGGTTGTTAGAATGGCATTGACTCGCAAAAAGGGCGGATGGCGTCTACACGGCATCCGCCCTGTTTGTGTCGAGAGCATGGGTTATGCTTGTGCTTTGTTTTGCTCTTTCTCTTCATACAGGGGTTTGCTTAGCTCGGCCCAATCGATATCCGCATCATCTGGAAGGTTCTCGTATTCCAGCACGCCGAGGGCTTCAAACTTGGGGCGTATCTTGTCGGTGAGCAAACCAATACGGCGCAGGTTTGGAATTACGCGGGAGAAGAGCAGCTTGCGGAACTGTGCCGTGGCGCCGCCATCGAGAAACACCTGGCGCGCCTCTTCAAGATCAAAATCAAAGTGACGGAAGACATCGGTGGGCACCAGTCGCTCGCGGCTCACCACACAGGCTTGATAGGCAAACTCGGCGCGCTCTTCAATTTCTTCTGGCGATAAGCTTTTGACATATTCTTCTAGGTATTGAATGCCAAAGGTGACATGGCGAGCTTCATCGCGAATGATCAAACTGAGCATGTCGTATCTAAAGCCTTCTGGGTCCGCCAGACTTTTCATGGTGTTAAACGCCGCCAGTGCGAGGCCTTCAATCACCACCTGCATGCCGATAAACTTCAGGTCCCAGCGCTCATCGGTGAGGATTTTATCCAGAATGTTTTTCAGCGCGCCATCAATCGGGTACATAAGCCCGGATTTTTGTTGCAAGAAACGGTTGAAGGTTTCGACATGGCGGGCTTCGTCAAAGGTCTGTGAGGCGGCGTATAGTTTGGCGTTGTAGGTGGGCGCGCAGGATACCAATTGTGAGGCGACCAGCAGCGCGCCCTGCTCGCCGTGTAAAAACTGCGAGTCCGTCCAGGCCTCAGAGTGGCGGAGGAATTCGCTCTGGCGCTCTTTGCTCATAGCGAGAAACGGTGGGTACTCAGAAAAGCCGCTCTGCAGAGCGCGCACCTCATCGGAGGCGTGCCCGACCGGTTTGCTCCAGTCTAAATCCGTGTCAGCGTTCCAGTTGAGTTCTTTGCCCAGCTCGTACAGGCGCTTGATGCGGTTTTCCTGTATTTGGTAATCCCAGTTGTAACAACCGGTGAGCGGCGTTTTAAAAATCTCAGCGACTTCATTGACCGCATTCTCGTTTAAATCAATATCGACATGGTCCACCTCAACCTGTTTTGCCGTATCAAAAAAACGCAGATCGCGCGGGTTTTCGGTAACAAATTGTGCGGGCATATCCTCTCTCCTTGGCTATGTTTTATTACTTGGTAACTTCTGCTGGTGTTGCGCTGCTCTTAAACAGGGCAACACCGGTTACTTGTTGCTGTTGCTGTTGCTGTTGCTGGTTCGCTAGGCACTGAATAAGTTTTACTTGCTAAGCCTTTGCGCTCAAGGTTATCTTTAGCCATAAATAAGTCATTTATGGCCATATCCCTATGAGGGGATGACAGACTGAGTAAAGATAAGCTTTCAGATACGCCTATCTGGGCGTATGGGAGAAAAGACAGGGGTAGGGTGTAGATGGGCTCTCGAGGGTTTCCCATCAGCTATGCGGCGATTCTCACCGACATAGCCGTGGAGCATGGCGCTGATCGCGCCCAGCTACTGGCCAGCGCGGGGCTTGCCGCCGCTGATCTGACCTGCGCCGAGGCACAGATCAACAATCAGCAGCTCAATACTCTGGTGCAAGAAGCCAAGCGGCAGACAGGGCAGCCAGCTCTGTGTTTGTACTTTGGCGAGCACCTAACGCTCACCTCCCACGGCGTGTTGGGGTATGCCCTGATGAGTTGCCGCAACATACAGCAAGCGCTTGATCTGCTGATCAAGTACCACCGCTTGCTGCTCAATGACATCAGTCTGTCGGTTACTCAGGACAAGGATCTGGTGGTGTTGGAGTATGATCACCGCCGGCCGTCGCTCATTGGTCACAGTGAGGACTGCGAGCTGTTTTTTGCCGGCGTCATCAGCTCGATCAAACACCTGTTGCACAGGCCTGACTTCACCTGTGAGGTTTATTTGGATTACCCGGCTCCGGATTACTTGGCGCGTTATCACGAACTGCTGGGTCCAGCGATTTATTTTGACAGCAGCCACTGTCAGGTTAGTTTTTCTGCCCACTGGTTAGAGCTGCAACCGGTGTTTGCTAACCCCGTTATGCTTACCCTCTACGAGCAGCAGTGTGAACAGCTCTTGCAGCGTATGGAGCAGGGCGCGGGGCTTGAGGAAAAGGTGCGCCAGCATCTCGTCTCATCGCGCAACTTTGCCTCCCTGCAGCAAACCGCGGAGCACTTTCACATGAGCCAGCGCACCTTTCGGCGGCGGCTTGAAGAAGAGGGCACCGCTTTTCAGGACATTCTCGATAAGGTGCGTCAGCAGTTGGCCGAGACCTACCTGAGTGACAGCAGCCTCAGCATTCAGCACACGGCTGAACTCTTGGGATTTCACGATGTGTCTAATTTTCGCCGTGCGTTTATCCGCTGGACGGGTCTCTCCCCCGCGCAATATAAGCGTCAAAAAGCTTAGGCCGTAAACCCATATTGTCACGCGCAAGCAGCCAGCCAGCAACCTACGCTCAGCCAGCCAGTAATCTACGCGCAGCCCGGCAGTAATCTACGCGCAGCCAGCCAGCAATCTACGCTCAGCTAGCCACTAATCTAATAGCCCCTTGAGTTGGCTGCTTCACCTTCAAGTCGACTAAAAAATAATCGTTTTGTCCGCCGTCTGGCTGTGTAGTCCTGAAGCCCCGTAACGAGACCCTGCCTGCGGTACTTATCCCAGATCAAATTCTATCGGTTTTCAGGTTTACAGCCGCCTACAGGGTTGTTAGCATTCGCGCGCCTCTGAAGTAGATCTAAACGGTTTCTTCAAGAGGATTCTCAGGGCGGGGTGAAAGTCCCCACCGGCGGTAATCGCGTTGTATACGTGTAGCCCGCGGGCGCTTGTCGATCAACTCGGCAAGGACAGCAGACTCGGTGTGATTCCGGGGCCGACGGTTAAAGTCCGGTTATGAGATTGAGGTAAGGCGCAGCAGCACAACTTTCTTTTTAGCGTGTTGTTCGCCTGCCCAGTACTCGCCCTTATTTAATCAGTAAAAGGGTATTAGCATGACATCTACAACCAACTCTCCTAAGCGTATCGCCTTTATCCAAGCCTGTTGGCACCGTGATATCGTAGACCAAGCACGCGATGCATTTGTTGCCAAGGTAGCCGAACTCAGCGACCACCAGGTTGACCTGTTCGAAGTGCCGGGCGCTCTTGAGGCCCCACTGCAAGCCAAGCTGCTGGCCAAAACGGGTAAGTACGACGCCGTGGTCGCCGCAGGTCTTGTCGTCGATGGTGGTATCTACCGTCACGAATTCGTCGCCCAGGCGGTCCTCAATGGCTTGATGCAAGTACAGCTGGAGATGGAAATTCCGGTCTTATCCGTTGTGCTTACGCCGCATCACTTTCACGACGGTGAAGAGCACAAAGGTTTTTTCAATAAGCACTTCATCCATAAGGGCGCTGAAGCCGGTGAGACCTGCGTCAGCATCCTCGCCTTTGATGGTACGCCAATCAGTTCTTAATGCCGTTGCTTGAGCGCGGTTGATTAGCCCTTAGGGCAGCCTCCCGCTCGACAAACAAAAACAGCCAGTCCGCTTAATCGCGCTGGCTGTTTTTGTTTGTGGCTGGCAATACTCCTGCATTGATTTTGTCATATCCTCTATCCAGAGAATGCGTTCATAGAAGCATTACTCTGGGCTTGACCCTACCCTTAGGGGAGGCCCTATATTTTAAGGCGTGAAGTTAGTGCCGACCAGCTACTCTGGATGGGGAGTGGGTGTTGGCCACAGAATTTGAATCATTAGGGGATAGTCGGATGTTGAATACAATTAGAACGACCCTGGGTTTCTTTGTTGCGGTCATTGAGAAATACACACCCTTGAACTTTAGGGGCGATACCCTTGAACATACCTACAACTTTCTTAAAATAAGCGATGATTTGGCGACCTCTGGGCAACCCACAGAGCAACAGATACGCCTCATGAAAGAGGCGGGTTATCAGGTGGTGATCAACCTGGCGCCTAAGAGCGTTTTAGAGAATTCACTGCAGACAGAGCGATCACTGGTGGAGGCGCTCGGCATTGAGTATATCCACATACCCGTCGATTTCAGTAACCCCACACAGGGTAACTTTGAGCAGTTTGTAAGCAGCATGCAGGCGCACACTGGGCAAAAGGTGTGGGTACACTGCGCGGCTAATGCGCGCGTCTCGGCGTTTGTTTATAAATACCGGTGTGTTGTGCTGGGCGATGATAAACAAAAGGCAGAAGAAGACCTTAAAAAGATATGGCAGCCTTGGGGTGTATGGAAGGCATTCATAGCCTGATTGTTTAAGCGCTAATAAGACGCAGGGTTTCGGTGTTCAGTAGCGAGATGGATTTTTGTTTGCCAGCCTATGCTAAGGTAGAAATTCGTAAGGAATATTTAAGATAAAAACATGAAAGACATTCTGATCTATGTGCCTGATCAGGTTATCCCGATGAGCACGGCTTTGATCAAAGACCTGTGCTGGGTTGCCACCCACTATGCTGCTATCCACGCTGCCAGCAGTACCGCTAACAACGCCGACAACAAACAGCCAGTATTAGCCCAATCGCCAGGCGATCACGTTAAATTGGTGAGCCGCGACGGCAAACCGGTCAATACTTTTTCAGGCAATCAATTCGCCGTTGATCTATCGCTTGCCGACGTTCACTCTGTCGACGCAATTTTTCTATGCGCCTTTTGGGGCGAGGCTAAGAGCGAACTCAAACACAATCCAGAGCTTATGGCGTGGCTGAGAGACGCACACGCCCAGGGCACGGCCATTACCGGCGTCAGCAATGGCCCGTGTTTTATGGCCGAGGCGGGTCTTCTGGATGGCAAGGTGGCAACGGTCTACCCTGTCTCGGTCGACAGCTTTCGCCAGCACTACCCCAAGGTTAACCTCAGCCCAGAGCGGGCCATTACCGATGCGGGTAATCTCTACTGCGCCAATGGCATTGCCTCTGGCTGTGACCTGATCGTTGCGGTGATCGAGAAGCTCTACGGATCAGAGGTGGCCCGTAAGATAAGCCGCGAATTTTTATTGGGTTTTGAACGCAGCTATTCCCTGATTAATATTGCCTTCGACGGGCAGAAGTACCATCAGGATAAAAAAGTACTGGAAGCGCAGCAGTGGCTGGAATGCCACTACAGCGAAGAGATAAAACTGGAATCGGTGGCGGAACAATTGGGTATGAGCCCGCGTAACTTCTCACGGCGCTTTAAGGCCGCAGCTGGCAGTAGCCCTCGGGAGTACCTGTTGATAGTGCGCATCGAGGCCGCCAAAGAGCTGCTGCAGACAACCCGTTTGTCGGTGTCCGAAGTGGCGTATCGGGTGGGCTACAGCGATCTCAGTTACTTTAGTCGTATCTTTCAGCGCAGCGAAGGCTG
>Ga0209396_1001681_pt1 | contig 24084 bp, 20 predicted proteins | sample GOMGulsemesocosm_6_FD_184638 | JGI IMG/M metagenome (GOLD analysis project Ga0209396, IMG submission 184638) | Methane-oxidizing microbial communities from mesocosms in the Gulf of Mexico - GOM8C Gulf of Mexico (SPAdes) (version 2) | ecosystem: Environmental > Aquatic > Marine > Cold seeps... | reverse complement strand
ACCGTATTGGCCGTGCTTTTGCGCTTTATTCGAGTGCTAAAAATGTTGTTGTGGGTGGCGATGTACGTGAAACAAGTAAAGCATTAAAGTTGGCAGTAGCAAGAGGCTTGCAAGATGGTGGTTGTAACGTAACTGACATAGGTATGGTAGGTACTGAAGAAATTTACTTTGCAACGTCTAACTTGAATATGGACGGTGGCATAGAAGTCACAGCCTCACATAATCCAATTGACTATAACGGCTTAAAATTAGTACGTGAACAAAGTAAACCTATTTCAGGTGACACAGGTTTAAACGACATTAAAGCCCTAGCTGAAAAAAATGAATGGTCTAGCATAACCCCTGATACAAAAGGGTCTTACAGCAAAGTATCTAACCTTAATCCCTATGTAGACCATTTATTAACTTATATAAATTCGAAAAATATAAAGCCACTTAAATTAGTCGTTAATGCGGGTAACGGCGCTGCAGGCCATGTTATTGATGAATTAGAAGTACGATTTAATAAACTGAATATTCCTATTGAGTTTATTAAAGTGCATCACCAACCTGACCCCACTTTTCCAAATGGTATTCCTAATCCTTTATTAATTGAAAATCGACTAGACACCGCTAATGCAGTAAAAGCACATAAAGCTGATATGGGCATAGCTTGGGATGGCGACTTTGACCGATGTTTTTTGTTTGACGAAAATGGCGAATTCATTGAAGGGTATTATATTGTTGGTTTATTAGCAGAAGCTTTCTTACAAAAAAACAACAATGAACGAATTATTTACGACCCGCGCGTATATTGGAATACCGAAGACATTATTAAAGCGAATAATGGCACCCCTATAATGTCTAAAACAGGCCACGCTTTTATTAAAGAACGTATGAGATTAGAAGACGCTGTATACGGTGGTGAAATGAGCGCACATCATTACTTTAGAGATTTTGCCTACTGCGATAGTGGAATGATCCCTTGGTTATTGGTTGCCGAATTGTTATGTGTTAAAAAACAAACAATATCAAGCATGGTAAAAGAACGTATTGCTAAATACCCAAGTTCTGGTGAAATAAACTTTAAAGTTGAAGACGCTCAAACAGTAATAAATCGTATTGAAAATTATAACTGGCAAGAATCGTTTAAAATCAATAGAATCGACGGAATCGATATGGTATTTGAACAATGGCGGTTGAACATCCGAAGCTCAAATACTGAACCTGTAATTCGTTTAAATGTTGAAAGTAGACAAGATGAAGGTTTGTTATTAAAGCAGCTAGCAATAATAAAAAGTTTAATTTATTAGATAAGAATATACCCGATTGAATACTCGGGTATGAGTAAAATAGTAACAATTTAGTACACTATTCCTGAAAATCTATTTAGCCATTTTGACTGAAAAGAATGTTCGGTATAAAAACTTATTAATGTTAGAGAGTCGTTTCTTTAACAGTAAGTCGTATATACGTCAGCTTGGTTTTTAGTGAAAATTATTGTCGTAAATAGGTGGAGTCAATAGATGAGTATCCATAAAGCCAAGGTAACTAAATAATGAAATTAATATTTTCAGGTATAGATAAAGCATTTTTTAACAACTTAGCATTTAACAATCAAGTGACTGCTAGTTGGTTATCTATTGAAGAGTTAATGAGTACCGGCCCTGAAGTTGATAACAGCGATGTAAAATACGTGGTGTTTTATAGCTCACCAGAAGCTTTTTTATCAGAGCGAGGTAATAAAACTATTGGGAATTTGGTCACAGCTGAACAACAATGGCTACCGCAAACAGAATTATTGATACAATTTTACCTTGCGAATAAAGTCAATGCTATTTTAGTTGATAGCGAGCAATGTGAACGTAATAGCGATGCATTCACAAAGCTGATTAACCAAAAGTTTAATACAAACAGCCAATTGTCAATCAATAGTAATCAGCAAGTTGATGACGCTAAAAAGCTCTTAGAAAAGTCATTACAGTTAACTTTAGTGATAGCTTTAAGTGAACATTATGATATTCAAAATACTTTTGAGAATGTAATAAGTGCAGCTGACTTATTAGTAGCGAGTGATGACTATTCACCTGAAGATAGAGCATGCACCCTGCGCGATAATTGTGAAAGCCTCGTTAAGAAAATTAATGCAAAGTACTCAAAATATACAGACGTAGGAAAAGAGAATGAGCAGTCATTATTGCAAGTACAGCAACTACAAGAAGCGTTAGATACTTCAAGCAAGAAATATAATACAGCACAAGAACAGCTAACGCTTAACAAAGAAGTTACGCAAAAAACCTTAGCAGAATTATCTGTATTTGACGTAAATAATAAACAGCTGATACAAGAAAAAACTATACTTGAAAGTAACATTACTGAATTAACCTCTGAAAATGAATTGTCATTATTACAAGTAAATCAACTTCAAGAAGAGCTAGAGGCTAGTGTTAGTCAACATAAAACAGCACAAGAACAGCTAACGCTTAACAAAGAAGTTACGGAAAAAACCTTAGCTGAATTATCTGTATTTGACGTAAATAATAAACAGCTGATACAAGAAAAAACCATACTTGAAAGTAACATTACTGAATTAACCTCTGAAAATGAATTGTCATTATTACAAGTAAATCAACTTCAAGAAGAGCTAGAGACGAGTGATAGTCAGCATAAAACAGCACAAGAGCAGCTAACGATTAACAAAGAAGTTACGGAAAAAACCTTAGCTGAATTATCTGAATTTTACGTAAATAATAAACAGCTTACGCAAGAAAAAATCATACTTGAAAGTAGCATAACTGAATTAACCTCTGAAAATGAATTGTCATTATTACAAGTACAGCAACTACAAGAAGAGCTAGAGGCTACATATAGTGACTATAAAACATCAGAAGAAAAGCTCAAGTTTAATATTGAAGCAAATCAAAAGACCGTAGTTACACTTTCAGGACTTGAAGTAAGCAATAAACAGCTTACGCAAGAAAAAACCATACTTGAAAGTAGCATAACTGAATTAACCTCTGAAAATGAAGTGTCACTATTGCAAGTACAGCAACTGCAAGAAGAGTTAGAAGTTTTATTTTTAGAGAACAATGAGCTTAAGCACGTTGAAAAAAAATTAACAGAACAAAATATTAATAAAAAAGACAAAGAACAGTTATTAGATCTTAAAGCCGATAATGAAATAGCATTATTACAAATTCAACAATTACAAGAAGAGCTCGAATTCTACTTTAGCAAATATAAGTCATTAAACGACAAAAACTGCATAGCTAATATTACCCCAATAGAAATCGTTGCTAAACACTTTGAAAAATCACTGATCCTGGCGAAGTTATTAAATGCTTAATTAAAGGGAGAAATCGAAAAACCAAGTGAAAAGTATGGCGCCTAAAGCACTAATCGTTATTTCTAATGTTATTTAGTACAGAAGTTACCATATGTTGCCATTATTATTTACAAATGCTAATAATGACATTAGATCACTTTTTATAGTTTATTAAATAGAGCTACTTAATAGAATTAACATGCTAAAAATCGTTATACCAGATCCTGGCTTAAGAGAGTACGGTGGACATCATCCAGCTATGATCAACGCTATTGCCAATACTCAAGCGGTAATTAAAGGGGATATGCAGCTCGAAGTCTATTGCAATACTGCCTGCTCTAATGAATTTATCTCCAATAGTCAAACAAAGCAGGTCAATATAAACAAACATTTTAAAACTGACTTTTACCAGTATTTTTACCAAAGCCCAAGCTTAGCAACGCTAAATACTTATATTAACCAATTAACCAAAGAATACTTAAGTGTATTTGAAAAACACACTATTACCGAAGAGCAAGATAAAACTATTACTAAAAATAATAGAACTTTGTTTTTATACCATACGCTAAACGGGGAACAAGCCACTGCACTAGGTGCTGCTATTGCTATTTATAACAAGCGTTATAGCTTACCATTACAACATTGTGTTTTTTTGATGTTTAACCCTGTTAAACATAACGAAAAAGGTGAATTTAATAGTCAGCACTATATAAACTTTAAAGTGGGCTTTTCACTGCTAGCAAAACAGAATGGCGTGAAATGCTATGCTAGCGAAGGGGAGTTACAACAGAGTTACCAACATCTATTCACTCGCAAGAGCAACCAGCAAGAAATATCTGAATTTCAAAATCAAACAAGTAGAGAAATAGAAATACACCCCTGTGGCTTATTAAACCAGCACAACAAAGATATTCAGAAAGTGAAAAGGGTAATCCTTTTCACTGGTGATTCAAAAGTAAATAAGGGCTTCTCAACACTGCCCGAGATAGTAAGTAACGTAACAAAAGACATTACTGACAACGATGTTGAATTTATCATTCAATATACTATTACTAACAATTGTAAAGAATTAAAAAAAATAGATGGGCGCTTACAATTATTGGCTAAGGCAGATAGCCGCATTAAACTAACAACGCGTTTTTGGAGTCATACAGAGCTACATGAAAACTTTGCGAAAGCTAATAGCATTCTTTTTAACTACGACAGTTCAGTATATCAAACTCAAAGTTCCGGTGTTTTATGGTTAGCTGCTTCCTACAATCTTAATATGATTTTTTTAACCTCTAATTGGCTTATACGAGAAGCTGAAAAATTTGACTGTCGGTATAGTCTTTGTAATCACATCAACTTATCTCAAAAAATGCATAAATATCTTATGCAAAACAATGTCAGTTTTGATAAAGTACCAGAAAATAAATACCGTAAACTGTTATTTCAAGATATTGGTGAATGGTTACTTAAGGAAAGCTTACCTTAAGTTTTATATAAGCAAATATGGTATAGCGATCATCTTCAAAATATTTTATTGAAGAACTTGGGATTTATGTAAATGATAATAAATAAAAAATAGCAAGGGATTGATTAATAATGAATGCTTTTTTCGATAAAAACAACAAAAATGAAATAGGAAAACTTATTCACGTAGGTGCAGGTAGTGGTTTAGAACTTAACGACTATGTAACGCAAAGCTTCACTGAAATATTATTGTTAGAACCCATCCCTAAAGTATTTAAACAATTAGATAGTAAGCTCGATAAGCTGAATGAAATTAACGTTCAATGCAATATATCTGCTTTGAATATTGCTTTATCTAGTTCTACGAACACAAGCAAAGAAGAAGTATTCTATATTACTCTGCCTAATAGGTACAGTAGTCTTCATAAAGCAGGTAAGTTGAAAACGCTTTTTCAAAACTTAAAAACAGAGCAAGAAATAACGGTAAACACATTAAGTTTTTCTGACTTAATAAAAAAATCCGGCATAGATAAAACCAAAAAAAATGCTTTAGTGTTACAAGTTAATGGTGCCGAATTTGATGTGTTGACACAAGCTAAAACTGACGAGCTCATGATGTTTTCGAGTGTAGTAATTCAGCATAGTAACAGTCAATATTTTGAGAATACCAAAGCTAGTACCGATCTAATTGCATTGATGAAAAGTAAAGGTTTTCAGTTAACGGTAAAAACAGAGAATGATGTAGTATTTTCGAGTTTTATCTTTCGAAAAGATGAAAAGGCCCTTAAATTAAAAGCGCTAACAGAAAAAAGTAAAACACAAACTGCCCGTATTACTGAACTTGAAAGTAAGCTAAAATCGAGTAATGAAGCTAAAAACAGTGAAACCAATAAAGCGAATACATCAGCAGAACAAAGCAAAATACAAGTTGTCCGAATTGGTGAGCTTGAAGAGCAATTGAAAGCCAGTAATGAAGCTAAAAGCAGTGAAACCAATAAAGCGAATACATCGGCTGAACAAAGCAAAATACAAGCTGTCCGTATTGTTGAACTTGTAAACCAGCTAAAAGCCAGTAATGAAGCTAAAACCAACGAAACCAATAAAGCGAATACCTCAGAAGAGCATAATAAAACACAAACAGCCCGTATTGTTGAACTTGAAAACCAGCTAAAAGCTAGTAATGAAGCTAAAGCCAATTCAGACGCTAAAGCGAACGATAAGCAAAAGCTTGCAGAGCAATTAATAGCACAAAAAGGTGAGCTGATTGAATCTCATAAAAGCGAGTTGAAACTGAATTCTGAGCAAGAATTACTCTTGTCTGAACAAAAAGCAGAACATAAAAAGAATAAAGAATGGGCAGAGTCACTAAATAGACAACTAAAAAAACTTGAATTGGTTTATGCAGAGAAATTGAGAAGTGCGGACTTAAGCCAAAAAATGTTGGCTAAATCTATGGTAGATTTAGATAGCTTACGAGAACAGTATAGTAAAAAATTGACATCTGAAAATAACTTAATGGAATTAGTTAAAGACCTCAGAGAAAAATTACTTATAGCTTCTCAATATTATTTTCAGTTACAACAAGAGCACCCTGAACTTCTTTTAGATTCAAGTAGTGAGAATAAATAAATGTCTTCTACTTTTGAATTATTTAAACAGCAAATTGATGAAGCCATAGGTATTATTAATCAAGCTCAAGTTATAGATAATCAGGATAACAATGTTCTACCGGTAGTTGGTGATTTAATCGATACTCAGTCATTACTCGCAAGGTGTGATGCCGCTTGTGAAAATGATGAAAAAGAAAAGCCAACAATACGTATTATTCATCATTTAGCTTGTAGTGGTGGAACATTAATTTCAAAATGTTTATCAGCATTGCCTAATGCATTTTTGCTTAGTGAAGTTCACCCTTATACAAATTTACATTTAGGTAGCGGAAAACCAAGGTATTTACCTTCAGATATATTATCGTTAAGTAAATATGCAAGTATACCAAACATCAAACAGTTAGCTGCTGAGATTTTCATAAGTAATATTCTCAAAACAAATAAACATGTAAACAGTTACGGCGGTAATCTTATCTTACGAGAGCATACACATTCTGATTTTTGCCTAGGCACTAAAGCTGTGGAGAAACCTGCTGTATTTTCGTTGCTAGAACCGCATTTTCAAATTAAAAATATAGTGACAATCAGAAATCCAATCGATACATATTTGTCTCTAGTTAACAATAACTGGAAACATTTTGAACCTTTCAATTTTGAAGAGTTTTGCAAACGTTTTCTTCAAATGACCCAGTACTACAGTAAGAGTGATATCTATTGTTATGAAGATTTTGTTAAGGAACCTGATTTAGAAATGCAAAAAATGTGTATGTCCTTAGACTTACCTTTCTCAGATTATTTTATTGACATTTTCGAATTGTCTAATGTTACGGGGGATAGTGGGAGGTCATCATCGGTTATTTCAGAAAGGTCGCGTCGTGATATATCCCCAGAGTTCTTAAAAGAAATTCAGGCATCTAAAACATTAAAGCGCATTGTCAAAAAATTTAATTATTAGATATACATATGTATTTTACAATATCCGTATGATATTTATTGGTAATTGATGCTTTATAATTAAATATTCAAGAAGAATACATAAATTTATAAATAATAGGGTAAAATATGTTTTTAATCGCTGGTTATTGTTTAATCGTGTTGAAATTGTTTTTTTGTGATGTTTTCTTTAAATTTCAGGTGTTTGCTGGTTATATCTACCTTGAATGTATCGTCAAAGCATCTTTTACAAAAAAGAAAGAAAAATTATTAAATACTATAGGTCAGTTAAACAAAGAGCATAAAGGTATTACTTTATCTACAGAACAATCGGGTACTAAAATTCTTGGTTCTCAGTGTATCAGGAACCCAGGAAGGGAATGCACTGATACAACAACCTTATTAAATGGAAAAACAAATAGAATAGCACGGCAGTCCTGTTATCGGTCAACAAATCATCATGTTATGTAACATCAAATGATTAATCTCATGAAAAATAGGCATATTAAAGAGCGAGTAGTAATTGTATGCAATGGGCCATCCCTTAACAATATGGATTTGACCTTTTTAAAAAATGAACATGTGATCGGTTTAAATAAAATATATTTAGGCTTTAAAAAGTATAAATTTTATCCAAAATATTATGTGGCAGTTAATGAAAAAGTGCTCAGGCAGTCACATGAAGAAATAAAAAAATTGACCAGCATAAAATTTCTAAGCGCTAGGGCTCTTGAACTTTTCTCAGAAAATTCATTAACTCATATTATAGATACAAAAAACCCTAAAGAGCCATTTTCTAAAGATCTAACGAAAGATTTGGAAGAGGGGTATACGGTGACTTATGCAGCGCTGCAAGTTGCATTTTATTTAGGTTTTAATGAAGTGATAATAATTGGGATGGATCATAGGTTTGACTATGATGGAGAACCTAACCATTCAACGTTCCTAAAAGGTGCCGATAATAATCATTTTTGTTCGTCTTATTTCTCAAATCAACAATGGGATAACCCTGACTTGGCAAATTCAGAAAAATATTATCGAATAGCTAAAAATGTTTATGAACATGCAGGTCGTAAAATTATAGATGCTACTTTAGATGGGGCATGTAACGCATTTCCGAAACAAAATTATAGAAGTATTTTTAAATTATGATTAGCGTATTTTCAAATGTAGAATGTGAATTAGGTGAGGGGCCGTTATGGCACCCATTACGGCAGTCGTTATTTTGGTTAGACATTAATAATCAACGACTTTATGAAAAGTCTTTTCCATCGTCAACGTTAGATTATGACAATAGTTGGTTACTTCCTGATATTGGTTCGGCATTAGCGTTAGATGGAAATAATATTGATACGTTATTTATAATAACTGACCAATGTTTTAGTCGTCTAGATTTAAATAAAGGGACTTTTACTTCAATTATAAATTTAGATTTAGCTGAAAATATGAGAACAAATGATGGAGGCGTGGCTCCAGATGGTTCTTTTTGGTTTGGTAGCATGGAAAAAAAACCAACAGGTGTCAATGGAAGCGTTTTTTCAATAATGCCAAATGGTAAATTACGAAATTTTCCGTATAAAATAGGTATTCCTAATACACTTTGCTGGACAGCGGACGGAAAAACATTATATCTGAGTGATTCATTACAACAGAAAATGTTTACGATTACAGTTGATAGAGAATTAGATGTCGCTAATTCGGTGAAAGATACTTTTGTTGATCTAAGTTCTACTTCTTCAACCCCCGATGGTGGAGCTATCGATATTGAAGGTAACCTTTGGAATGCACAATGGGATGGGTTTAAAGTACAGTGCTACTCTAGCAAAGCCAAAGAACTAAGAAATCTTAGATTGCCAGTCCCTAAAGTTACAAGTTGCTGTTTTGGTGGGCCTGAAATGAAACATCTATTTATTACAACTGCTAAAGAAGGGATGACGACAGAAGAAACGAGTATTTATCCTTTATCAGGTAATACTTTTGTTGTATCCTTGCCTGTTGTAGGGAAAAAAATTCTCGCTTTTTTTATGGATGAAATATTAATTACTCATCAGGAGATCAACTAGTGCTTGCTAGCGTAGTCATTCGTACTTATAACGAAGAAAAACATCTCGATCAACTCCTCACCGCTGTCAATAATCAAAGATGTGAATACGTCGATTTAGAAATTATTGTTGTTGACTCAGGCTCCACTGACGCAACTGTAGATATAGCGAATAAGCATAAGTGTCGTATTACCCACATTCCAAAAGAAGACTTTACGTTTGGTCGTTCTTTAAATATTGGATGTGAGTTTGCAAAAGGAGATTTTTTGTTATTTATTAGCGGGCATTGCATACCGTCTAATGAAAACTGGCTTGAAGATATGTGCCAGCCATTAATAAATGGTGTTTGTGCTTACACTTATGGACGACAACAAGGTAAATACACGACAAAATATTCAGAATATCAACACTTTGACAAATGGTTTCCTGCCTATTCTAAACTGCCCCAAGAAGGTTTCTTCTGTAATAATGCCAATGCAGCAATTAAACGTACGGCTTGGGAAAAATTTAAATATAACGAAGAGTTAACTGGCCTAGAAGATATGCATTTAGCTAAATTACTCGTTGAATCTGGTGAGAAGATTGGCTACGTATCAACGGCAAGTGTATATCACATTCACGATGAAAGTTGGAAACAATTGCGCACACGATATGAACGCGAAGCTTATGCGCTACAGCGAATCATGCCCGAAGTACATTTTTCATTTACTGATTTCTGTCGATTTCTAATCTCAGGTGTCTTGAGTGACTTTGGGGCAGCTATAAGAGAAAAAGTTTTTTTAAGTAAGTTTTATGAGATAGTTTTATTCCGTTTTAATCATTATTGGGGTACATATAAAGGTAATCAGGAGCAAAGAAAACTTTCGGCGCAACGTAAACATAATTACTTTTATCCAAAAGATTTAGAAAAAGAGATTTATAATGAGAAATAAAGTAGTAGCATTATTGCCAATGAAAGCAAACAGCGAACGCGTTAAAGGAAAAAACTTTAGAGAGCTTGCTGGTAAACCATTATTTAAATGGATTTTAGATTCATTACTTGCTGTAAAAGAAATTGATTGTGTAGTGATTAATACTGATGCACGTCATATTTTAGCTGAAAATGGCTTAGTTGAAAGTGAGCGAGTAATTATTCGTGATAGAAAACCTGAGTTATGTGGGGATATGGTCAGTATGAATCTTATTTTAGCTGATGATATTCAAGCGATAGATGCAGATACATATTTGATGACACATACAACCAACCCATTAATTTCTGCTGATACAATTCAAAGTGGGTTTGCAAAACTCGCTAAAAATCCAGATAAAGACTCATTGTTTACGGTAAATAAAATTCAAACACGTTTTTATCGAGAAGACTGCAGTGCAGTAAATCATGACCCTGATAACTTATTGCGCACTCAAGATTTAGAACCTTGGTACGAAGAAAATTCATGTTTGTTCTACTTCACCAAAGAATCATTTTTAAAAACCAATGCCCGTATTGGTAGTAAACCGCTAATGTTATTAACACCACCATTAGAGTCATTGGATATTGATGAACCACACGATTGGGAAATGGTTGCTGCATTAGCCAATTATAATAGAAAGTAGGGATGTTTTTAATGAATAATAATATGAAAATTTTAGTTACTTGCCCACCTATGTTAGGAATGTTCAACGAGTTTGTTGAACCAGCAAAAAAATTAGGTATCGAATTAGTTGCCGCAGAAACGACACAAATCTTAACAGAAGAAGAATTAATAGAATTGTTGCCACATTACGATGGTTGGATTATTGGTGATGATCCAGCAACTAAACGAGTTTTTGAAGCCGGTTTGACAGGAAAATTAAAAGCTGCAGTTAAGTGGGGTATTGGTGTTGATAACGTTGATTTTTCAGCATGTAAAGAGCTGAATATCCCCATTGTTAACACTCCTAATATGTTTGGTGGAGAGGTGGCAGACGTTGCGTTAGCATTTCTTTTAGGGTTAGCCAGAGAAACGTATTACATTGATCGCGAAATACGTTCAACTTATGGCTGGCCAAAACCGGCAGGTATGAGTGTTGCTGGAAAAACAGTCGGCGTTGTTGGTTTTGGTGATATTGGCAAAAGTACCGTTAAACGCTTAAGCGGTTTTGATGTAAACGTTACAGTATACGATCCAGGTGTAGATGGAAATCAAGGTTTTGATTTTGTTACTCGCAAGAGCTTTCCTGATGGATTAGAAGATTTAGATTTTTTAATTTTTACCTGTGCGTTAAATAAGCATAACTTCCATATGTTAAACACTAAAACATTAGAGAAATTAAAAAAGGGGGCTAAAGTAATTAATGTAGCGCGCGGACCTCTTATTGATGAGAACGCATTAATTAAAGCGTTACACTCAGGGCACATTTCAGCCGCTGCACTCGATGTATTTGAAGAAGAACCATTACCGAAGAATTCACCATTGCGAGATATGCCACAGTGTATATTTGGCTCTCATAATGGCTCTAATACCAAAGAAGGGGTTCGCCGGGCGACCTATGAAGCTATGTCAAAAGTTGCAGGTTTCCTTCATGGCAAATAGAGGTAAACCTTGGGCACTTATTACAGGTGCAAATGGCGGAATAGGTAAAGCATTGGTATCTGAATTTGTTCAAAGTGGTTATAACGTTATCGCAACAGACATTTTAGAAACGAATGACAGGAATCATGAAGGCATTGTTTCTATCCAGCTTGATCTACAGAAGTTTGTACTTGATGAAACATATGCACGAGTTTTTGCCAACAAAATAGAAAAAACCACTAATTCCATGGGGCTTTCCGTATTAGTAAATAATGCAGCGGTGCAAATTCTTAATAATGTAAAAAATATTACTAGAACACAATGGCGAACAAGTTTTGATGTGAATTTATCCGCACCATTCTTTATGGTGCAAACATTCATGTCTGACTTAGAAAAAAACAGTGGTTCAATAGTCAATATCAGTAGCATTCATGCCACGCAAACAAAAAAAGAATTTTGTGCATATGCAACCACCAAAGCGGGTTTAAGTTCGCTTACTAGAAACCTAGCGTTAGATTTAGGTAATAAAGTAAGAGTAAATGCTATAGAACCTGCAGCAGTAGCCACTGAAATGTTAAAAGCAGGTTTTGATGGTAAGGATAAGCAATATAAGCAACTTGAAGAGTTTCATCCGTTAGCTAGAATTGCAGCACCAAAAGAAGTCGCGGAATTAGCCCTTTTTTTGTGCTCTGAAAAAGCGCGTTTTGTCCATGGTGCATGTATTAGTGCCTCTGGTGGTATACAAGGATGCTTACTTGATCCAATTGGTGAATAGCTAATATTTTTAATTTTTTTGCAGAGAGTTCAATGAATATATATTTACATATTGGTTCAACAAAAACAGGAACAACATCGATACAGGATTTTATGGCTAATAATTTTCATTTTTTTAAAAAATGTGGAATTAAATATCCTAGGTTTTGTGGGGATACTAATCATAAAGTTTCAAATCATATAAAGTTAGCGGGCTATGCCTGTAATCCAAATAAGGAGAACATTGTTAGAAAAATGCTTAAGTTATATGATTTAGATAGCTCGATTGATTTCATTAATCGCTTTAGAATGGCATTTGAAAAAAATGTAAATTTAGATGGGTACGACTATGTTTTTTCTAGTGAACACTGCTCAGCTCTTCTGACTTCAGAAGAAGAAATAAAAATGTTATACGATCTTTTAACGTGCAAAGGTCATAATGTTAAAGTAATTTTTTATGCTAGAGAACAAGTTAGTTATCTTCTTAGCTCTTACTCAACACAACTTAAAAATGGTTCTACTCATGATATTTTATACCCAAATTCCGAGCAAATAAATGACAAATATGATTATTATGCTATTTTGCAAAAATGGGCAAAAGTATTTGGAAATGAAAATATAGTTGCTAGGGTTTTTGATAAAGATGAACTCTATCAAAATGATGTTGTGAATGATTTTTTATCTATTATAGATAATGGCCAAATAGATGTTAATGATCTTGTTTTTGAGAAAATTAAAAATGAAGCTTTAGGTACTAAAAGTGCTTTGTTTATGAAATATTTTAATAATAAATTTCCTCGTGTGATTGATGGGAAGTTAAATAAAAATCGGGGGGGTATTGCTCAATCTATAGAGAATGTGGCGCATGGTAGTAAAATAAAATGCCCGAGTAGAGTCGCTGACAGGTTGAGAGATGAACTTTGTGCATCTAATAAAAACTTTCGATTGACTTTTCTTGATGGCCAGTTGTCTAGTCCTTTCAAAACGTCGTCATCTTCAAGTGGTATAAAGCTATTAGATGAGGAAGAACTGTCTAAAGATGAGGTTATGGAAATGTGGGCAATTATTTATAATAATAAGTATAAAAGGTAAACAAAATGAAAAGGATTAACTTTTTCCCAGAAGTATCTTCAGTTACAGACCTCTCAGATTTAATCTTTAGAGCTGCATGGCATTTTGATTTTTTGGAAAATTTTACATTTTATATATTTTCAAAAGAAGAGCTCAACATTGAAGCTATTACATTGCCAGATGGCTTCTCTAAAGAAGCAAAAGAAAAAGTAGCCTCTTTTGTTAAGAAATTAGTATTAACAACAAGCGATACTCTTGATTATGTTGAACACATTACGAATAGTGCAGCTATCATCAAATGGATCGAAGATGATGATCATCTGAATAATATTTTAAAAAAGCATGCTAAATGCACAATATATCGGGTTGATCCTAAGTTAGTACGGCAGGAAGGTTCGTTTTATATTCAGTGTGCTTATGACTTACTACTTGATAAAGAAAAACTCATCTTAGAATCAAAAAATAAGTTTATGGCACTTAAAAATAAATTAGGTAATTATAAAGAGTCATGGCTCTTGGCTACAGGGCCTAGTGTGGATAAGTATATTAATCATAATTTTGATGACGCATTAACCATAGCCTGTAACAGTACTGTTCTTGATAATGAGTTGATGAAAAGATGTGATCCTAAAATATTGGTTTTTGCTGATCCCATATTTCATTTTGGAATATCACAATATGCTCAAGAATTTAGGAAAATAGTAGCCGACAAATTTAAAAGCACAGATATTACCGTTATTATTCCTTTTAAATATTATGCTTTGCTATGTAGTATATTTCCTCAGTATGCGCATAGGATTATTGGTGTTCCTCTTGATGCATCTATTGACTTCAATTCGGACATTAGTGAATCTTTTTCGGTTAAAAGCACTGCAAACATATTGACATTATTATTACTTCCTGTTGCCACTACTTTCTCTGATTCTGTTAATATTCTAGGTTGCGATGGGCGTCCATTCGAAGAAGATGATTATTTTTGGGGGCATGGTAAAACCGTTCAAATCAATAGTAAAATGGACAATATCCAACAAGTCCACCCTGGTTTTTTCAAAATTGATTATAATGAATATTATTATGAACATTGCCATACATTAGAGTGCTTAATGCGCAAAGGTGAGAGTGAAGGTAAAACGTTTAAACACCATGCTAACTCTTTTATACCTGCACTTAGGGATAGAAATGAATCATATAAATTAACTAAATCTATCAAAGGTAAGCATGTTCTTTTGATTGAGCCGGATGGTATTGGAGTTAATGGCCATTATGTTCCTTGGTATAATCAAGTTCTGGGCGAACTTGATAAGCATAACACCCAATTAACAGTGTTATGTAACCTGAAACAAGATCCTACATTATATAACTCGAAAGGAATTAATGTTTTTACTTCGCATTCTTGGGGAATTAGTCGAGGTGATTGGTGCTTTAAAAAGGGCTATGAAAACCACGCTTCTTTTATACGTTTCTTTGATGAACTTGAAAGTGCAGCCATTAATTATTGTAAATTAAATAATACCAATGAAATAACGTTTTTCATGTATTACGGATCCACTCAGATATTGAGTGGTTTTCATGCAGTAATTAAAAAGTTGAAAGCTTTAAAGATTAAGGTCTACCTGTCAATTTGTTTGTTTCATGAATCAGTCATATTGAATTCAAATATAACTGAACCAAGACTGCCACCTAATGCCCGCAGCGTATTACTCGAAGCTCTCTCGCAATCAGACAGTTATACGGTTACTTCTGTTACTAAAGCACTTCAAGATTATATCTACAAAAAGGTAAACGTACAGACTCTAGTGATGCCTAACCCAATACCTAACGGAATAGCAGAAAATGATATTCACCAGTTGGAATATGATCAGAGTCGTGCTTATCACGTTGTCTTTCCATGTGCTCTACGCGAGGAAAAAGGCGGGTCGTTAGTAAAGCGTTTAATACAAGATATTATTGACCATAAAGTAACTAATGAAGGCTTTCACTTCTTTGTACGTAGGATCGAAGGTATTAATCTTGATGGCATAGATTGTATTACTTGGATCGAAAATAATATTCCCGATGAAGATTACGACGGATTACTCAGAAATGCTGATAGTATTGTGATTCCGTATCTTGCGCCCCACTTTACTTACCGAACGTCTGGTATTGTGGTTGATGCTATGGCAGCAAAAAAACCTATTATTGTTATAGAAGATACTTGGTTAGCAGAAGTTGTGAAAAACAATAATGCGGGCATTGCTATTCGTTATTATTCTTCAAGTAGTTTTATGAGTGCGTTAATTGTATTTAAACGTAATCAAAGGTTATTATCCAAACATTCAAAAATGAGTTTTGATCGCTATCATTTGGAGCATAGTTGGATTTCTTTAGTAAAGACGATGCTTTTACAATAGCAATAGCAATAGCAATATAAAATATAAAATATAAAATATAAAATATAAAATATAAAATATAAAAAGGATTGTAATGAAAAAAGCGTTAATTACCGGTGTAACCGGGCAAGACGGTTCATATTTAGCCGAATTCTTATTAGAGAAGGGATATGAAGTACATGGAATTAAGCGTCGTGCTTCGTCATTAAATACTGAACGAGTTGATCATATTTATCAAGATCGGCATGAAACAAGCCCTAAGTTTTTTTTACATTACGGGGATTTAACTGATTCATCAAACTTAACGCGCATTATTAAAGATGTTCAACCCGATGAAGTGTATAACCTTGGTGCACAATCTCATGTTGCCGTTTCGTTTGAATGTCCTGAATATACTGCTGATGTTGATGCTATGGGTACGTTGCGCTTGTTAGAAGCAATTCGTTTTCTAGGTTTGGAAAAGAAAACCAAATTCTATCAAGCGTCAACCTCTGAGCTGTATGGTGAAGTACAAGAAATACCTCAAAAAGAAACTACCCCCTTCCATCCACGTTCACCTTATGCAGTAGCAAAAATGTATGCTTACTGGATTGTGGTCAATTATCGCGAGTCTTATGGTATGTATGCCTGTAATGGTATTTTGTTTAACCATGAGTCTCCACGTCGTGGAGAGACTTTTGTAACCCGTAAAATCACCCGTGCTATTGCCAATATTTCACAAGGATTAGAGCCTTGTTTGTATTTAGGTAATATGGATGCACTTCGTGATTGGGGCCATGCCAAAGATTACGTTCGTATGCAATGGATGATGCTACAACAAGACGTTGCTGATGATTTTGTTATTGCCACAGGCAAACAAATTTCTGTTCGTGAGTTTGTTCGTATGTCAGCAGCTGAAGTTGGAATAATACTTGAGTTTAGTGGTGAAGGGCTTGACGAAGTTGCAACAGTTGTTACTGTAGTAGGTGACAACGCTCATGGTGTTAATGTTGGTGATGTTATTGTAAAAGTTGATCCGAGTTATTTCCGCCCTGCAGAAGTCGAAACTTTGTTAGGTGACCCTTCCAAAGCAAAAGAGAAGCTCGGTTGGACGCCAGAAATTACTGTTGAAGAAATGTGTGCCGAAATGGTTCAACATGATTTAGGCAAAGCAAAGCAACATGCCATATTAAAACATCATGGTTATCAAGTGTCGGTTGCTAAAGAATAATTTTTGATAAGTCGTTATGGTTTATGCCTAGTTATTTTATTAACTAGGCATTTTTAATATTTTACGTGCGAAGTATTAAAAATATTATTACCTAAGGAAGGGTATGGAAGTGCGCCTTGTAGCTGTTTAACATGAAAAATAAAAGTATTTATGTAACGCAACCCTCTCTTCCTCCTTTAGAAGAGTTTCTTCCATACATTGAAAATATTTGGGAGAATAAAATATTAACAAATCATGGGCCATACCATGAGGAGTTTACAAAAGCATTAAAAGACTACCTAGGTGTAAAGGAGGTTGTACTTTTCGCTAATGCAACTTTGGCCTTAATAACTGCACTGCAATCGTTAGGTTTAAAGGGCGAAGTAATCACTACACCTTATACATTCATCGCTACATCTCATTCTATTCTTTGGAATAAGTTAACACCAGTATTTGTAGATATAGACCCAGTAACGTTAAATATTGATCCTCAAAAAATTGAAGCCGCAATTACCAGTAATACCTCGGCAATTTTAGCTGTGCATTGTTATGGAAATCCGTGTGATGTTCAGAGCATTGATACAGTCGCAAAAAGAAATAACATCAAAGTGATTTATGATGCCGCTCACGCCTTTGCTGTGGAACATAAAGGCCAAAGCTTACTCAATTATGGTGATTTGTCAGTTGTTAGTTTTCATGCTACTAAGGTTTTCAATACTTTTGAAGGTGGTGCAATTATTTGTCATGATGAGGCAACTAAAGATAAATTAAAGAAATTGACCAATTTTGGTTTTGTAAATGAAGTAGAAATAGATGGCTTAGGCATGAATGCTAAAATGCCTGAAATTAATGCTGCGCTTGGTCTTGTGCAATTGAATCATATTGATAAAGTAATTGCCCAGAGAAGCAGTATTGATATGTTATATCGAGAGGGGCTGAAACATGTAATAGGTATTCACTGTTTACCTAAATCACATCAAAGTAAGAAAAATCATGCCTATTTTCCTATTCTTATAAATCACCAGTATTCACTAAAACGGGATGAACTTTATGAGAAATTAAAGAATAATAACTATTTTGTAAGAAGATACTTTTATCCTTTAACGTCCTCTTTTTCAGTTTATGAAAAGTATGAATCTGCCTCAAAAAGTAACCACCCTGAAGCACATGAAATTTCTGAGAAGGTTATCTGTTTGCCTATATACCCAACCCTATCTTTTGACGATGTTAAAACTATTATTCAACTAATTGTTGAGGGTTAAATAGTATGAAGTTAGCAATAATGCAGCCCTACTTTTTGCCCTATATAGGGTACTTTCAGCTGATAGGAGCGGTAGATAAGTTTGTGATTTATGATGATGTGAATTTTATTAAGAAAGGTTGGATTAATAGAAATAACATTCTCTTAAATGAAAAAACGCATATGTTCTCATTGCCGATTAGCGGTATAAGTCAAAATAGAAAAATTAGAGAGTTAAAGTTAGCTGATAATAAAGCTTGGCAAAGAAAATTTATTTCCACGATAGCACTTTCTTATACTAACGCGCCATATTATAAAGATGTAAGAATACTCTTGGAGCGAATATTTAACTTCCAATCAAAATCGGTCGCTGATTTCATAACTAATTCGATAAAAGAAATTTGTGATTACTTAATTATTTCGACCTCAATTATCCCATCTTCGAATATATATGGTAATGCACATTTGATTGGTGAAGAACGAATTATAGATATTTGTTTACAGGAAAAAGCTTCTATTTATATTAATGCCGCAGGTGGGAAGAAACTTTATGATAAACCTTCTTTTTTAGAGCATGAAATAGAGCTAAAATTTTTATATGGAATGTCTCCTGAATATAGCCAATTAAAAACAAGTTTTGTGTCAGGCTTATCAATAATTGATGTATTGATGTTTAATTCAAAAAAAACAGTTTTATCTTATATTCATAATTACAGGTTGGATTAATGGCTAAGGTTATTATTTTTGGAATAGAAGACACCGCAGAGTTAGCGCATTTTTACTTAGAGCATGATTCAGAACATGAAGTGGTCGCTTTTTCAGTCAATAAGGATTATATAGATAAACCTGTATATAAAGATCTGCCTATAATTCCATTTGAAACAATTGAACAATTTTTTTCAATACATGACTATAGATTTTTTGTTCCTATGACAGCTAAAAATATGAATCGTGATAGAGAGAGTGTTTATAACCAAGTAAAATCTAAAGGGTATGAACTTATTTCTTATATCAGCAGCAAAGCAACTGTATATCCGGAAGCAGAGATAGGGGAAAACTGCTTTATATTGGAAGATAATACTATTCAGCCGTTCACCAAGATTGGAAATAATGTTGTTTTATGGAGCGGTAACCATATAGGTCATCATGGGGAAATTAAAGACCATGTATTTTTTACATCACAAGTCGTTTTGTCAGGCCATTGTATAGTTGAGCCGTATTGTTTTTTAGGTGTTAATTCGACCATTAGAGACTTTACACAGTTAGCTGAAGGGACATTAGTTGGGATGGGGGCATGTATTACTAGAAATACTACCGAGTGGGGAGTTTATATTGGTAACCCTGCAATATTAAAAAATAACAAAAGTTTTAAATTACTTTAAGGAAGTTAAATGCTTAATTGGCAGTATGAAAGTTTTATTTACGCTCCCCATGGTAATACACCTTTAATGAAGTCATATGCTCAATTACCTACGCCTTGGCAAAAAAATAAAGATACCTTTCGATTTTACTTTTCATCAAGAGACCCTTCTGGACAAAGCAGGCCATTTTTTTTAGATTATAGTATGTCTGAACAAGAGGTTTTGAAGGTAAATGAAAAACCCGTTCTTGAGTTGGGTGAGGCCGGTTGTTTTGATGATAGTGGGATTATGCCATCATCTATTATTCAGAAAGATGGAAGGCTATATTTATATTACATTGGTTGGAATCAAAGAAAAAACATTAGCTATCAGTTGTCCATCGGCTTAGCAATAAGTGATGATGGAGGTGATACTTTTACGAAGTATTCTGCGGGGCCTATTTTAGATCGAAATGTTCACGATCCCATTTTTTGTGCTGCACCATGCGTGCATTATAATGGTTCTGAATTTGTTATGTGGTATATATCTTGTACAGGTTGGCCAAATGTGGGTGAACAGCTTGAGCCCGTATACCTAGTTAAGAGAGCGACGAGTATTGATGGTATATCATGGGAAACGACTTCGGATATTTGCATACCCTATAAGTTTGATGGTGAAGCTATTGGGCGGCCATGGGTTACATGTTTTTCTGCTGAGTATCACATGCTATATTCCAGCCGAGGCAGTAAAGCTTATAGGCAATGTAATGGGGAGCATTATTCTATAGGTTATGCTTCTTCACCCGATGGTATCGTTTGGAGTCGTAAAGATGCACAAGTACATTTTAAGGGGAGTGAGTTACCTTGGGATAAAGAAATGCAAGAGTATACGGCAATATTTGAATATGAAAACGACTTGTATATAGCTTATAACGGTAATACTTTTGGAAAAACAGGTTTTGGCATTGCAAAATTAGAAAAGGATACTGCACTGTGATTTTGGCACCTGTCGGAGTTTCTGTTTATACTCGTTTAGCGCATTTTAAGAAAACGATAGAAGCGCTAAAAAAAAATACTCTAGCATCACGTACTAACTTAATTGTGTATAGTGACGCAGCAAATGTCGAAAAAGATATTGATTTAGTCAATAAAGTTCGTTGTTATTCTCAAACTATTTCAGGATTTAGGACTGTTACCATTATAGAGCGACCTAATAATTATGGCGGCGTCAAAAATGCGCATCAAGCAGTTATTCAATTAGTACGTATTTTTAAACAAGCTATTTTCATCGAGGACGACATTGAAACTGCACCAGGTTTTTTAGCTTATATGAATGAAGCTTTAGAATTTTATAGAGATGATCCAAAGGTAACTAGTATTTCTGGTTATAGCCCCCCGTTAAATATTAGTGATTATGTTGAGAATGATTATTATGTCATGAATCGGTTTTGTGGGTGGGGATGTGGGATATATGAAAGAACGGTAGACTTGTTGAGAAAAAAGATAAGTCAAGTTGAGTTTGATAGCTTAGAAGATAAAGGTATATTGTGTGAATTTGGTGATGATGTACTCAAAATGGTAGAAAGAGAGGTTTCAGGTGAACTTGATGCGGCAGATGTTCGTTGCATGTATAGACAAGCTATACATGCAACCGCAACTATATACCCGCGCTTATCATTAGTTCAAAACAACGGTCATGATGGTTCTGGTTATCATTGTGGTGTTACAAAACGATTTCAGCATTCTGAATTATGGAAGAAAACAGAAGGTTTCAATTTTTCTGGAAACTTGAGTGTAGATGCAAGAATTAAGTCAAAACAACAAGATTTTAGGGCATTTAAAGGAGCTTCTTCTATTCACCGAATTGTAAATAACCAACAGCAGTCTAAAAAGGTAGCATTAAGTTATATTGATAGTTTATTCAAAAAAGATTTATCAAGATTAACAGTAAGAAAAAACACCTCTCACTCTCCCTATTCTCGTAAAGTCGCTATTTTATCAACGCCTCGTGTTGGCTCTACATATCTAAGCTATTTATTGTATCCTTATTTTGGAGATAGTATTAAAAGAGAGTGGCTTCACAATAGGTATGCTGAAATATATGTTGAAAATAAACAGGATGAAAAGCCAGCTAATTATCTACAATTCCTACAAAACACCGCTTTTTCTGATTCTGAGTTTTTTGGATTACACATTCATATTAATCAAGTAATGGCTTGGGACAAAAAATATGGCATCAATATTTTTGATCATTATGGTTTTGATCATATTGTGTATATGGAACGAGAAGATCTTTTTGCTCAAAGTTATTCATTGGCCATAGCATCCGAATCTGGTTTATGGGGGAGTGAAATAATTAATAAGCTTAATATTGCTAGTGGATTTAGGGTAGAAGTAACAGAAGACGCTTTTGATAAGGCATATAAAACGTTAATTCGAGAAAGAGAATATTTCAAAAAACATATAAAAACAGTTGACACTAAGGTCATTCAATATGAAGGTTTAGTGTTACAACCTGACAAAGTGATTAAAAGTATTTTTGAAGATGAATATAAATTTTCAAAGGGTAATGGAATAATTCAGGACAATATTGAAGAGCCAGAAAAGTCTGTATCTATAATTTGTGAAAAAAACAAAAAGGAATTGAAATCCTACTTTGAAGCTACTTATGCCTCAATTTAGTTTTAATCGGATTAGGAGTAACAATGAATAATGATTAAATTTGCACATGTTGGTTTTCCGAAGTGTGCCAGTACTTGGCTGCAAAATGAGATATTTCCAAAACATAAAGATATTTTCTTTTTAGGACGCCGACCTGGAGATGATATAATTAGTGATGAAGTTAGAACTCTTTTTTGGAGTACATTGATTGACGAAAGAGAGTATTTATACTCTAAAATGAATACTGAAAACATACTGCATAAATATATAGAAGATGCAAAAAATGATGATAAAAGTGCTATTGGCATATCTCTCGAGCAGTTGCTTCATCCGCATATTGGACATTTGGAGTTTTCCGAACGAGCCAGAAGACTCTATGATTTTATGGGGGATGGAACAAAAATTATAATCATCATAAGAGAGCAAGCGGCTTGGGTCCAATCATATTATTCAAACTTGGTTAGTGAGTGTGGACTGGCTGCTACGTTTGATGAATTCATGCTTCATTTTTTTAATGAAAGTGATATAAGTCCGCTCAGTACACTTTATTATGATCGTGTATTTACAACATATACAGAGTTATTCGGAGTTGATAATGTGATTATTATTCCTATGGAGCAGATTAAAGAAAATGCTAGTTCGTTTACCAATAATATTCTTAATTTTATTGGACTTGAACATATGGATAATTTAAATCCTAAAAAAAAGAATGAGAGTGTAAGCGATGAGCAATTTGCAACCCAACTTTCTATGAACATCCAATCAGGCTTTAGACTGGGACGTGATACATCATTGAATAGACCATTCGGTTGGCAGGTTAGGTCATTATTTGGTGAAGGTGGAAAGTATGAGTTACCCCAGAAATATATTGATGATCATGAAAGATATAAACAAAACTGGGCAATTGGTACTAATTCGGATAAAAGCCGGAACAATAAAAATTTACTAAAAAATGTAAATAGACTTCTATCCGAAGAGCAAATAATAAGGTTAAGACAAGTATATGCAGAATCAAATAAGAAGCTAGAGGTATTGTGTAATTTTAAGCTATCTAAATATGGCTACTCGACATAAGGTGTCAATAGTTTAGTCACTAGACAAAGGTAAATACATAGTGAAATGCTTTATCTTTTGGTTGTCAAATGTAACCCTGAATCTTTTTGATTGGTGATTGAAAAAGATTCAAATCTGTCTGTGTTTACAGAATAATGTCTGTAAAGTATTTCAGACTATGTGTAAATTAATTATTATTTTCTTTTTGTGTTTTCTTTGTAGTACTTAGATACACAATAAATTTATGAGATGTTTTATGAGAAAAATATTTGTAGCTGGTCATCGTGGCATGGTTGGTTCGGCGATTGTACGTCAACTAGAAGCACAAGAAAATGCAGAAATAATTGTACGTACCCGTGGTGAATTAGATTTAACTAATCAACAAGCGGTACGTGACTTTTTTGACTCTGAAAAGATTGAACAAGTCTATTTAGCAGCAGCTAAAGTAGGTGGTATCCACGCAAACAATACTTACCCTGCTGATTTTATTTATGAAAATCTGATGATTGAATGTAACATTATTCATTCTGCACA
>Ga0209396_1001678_pt1 | contig 24128 bp, 10 predicted proteins | sample GOMGulsemesocosm_6_FD_184638 | JGI IMG/M metagenome (GOLD analysis project Ga0209396, IMG submission 184638) | Methane-oxidizing microbial communities from mesocosms in the Gulf of Mexico - GOM8C Gulf of Mexico (SPAdes) (version 2) | ecosystem: Environmental > Aquatic > Marine > Cold seeps... | reverse complement strand
TTCGTTTAACAGAAACTTTGCAAAACGTGCTGATGGGAATCCTAATACACATGCCTTTGTAGCGTCTCCAGAAATGGTTGCAGCAATTGCATTATCAGGAAGGTTAGACTTTAATCCAATGAAGGATACCTTAATCAACAAAGATGGTCAGGAAGTACTATTAGATGAGCCTACAGGATGGGAGTTACCTCCTAAAGGTTTTGAAGTTAAAGATGATGGGTATTTAGCACCAACAGCAGATGGTAGCGGAGTAAATGTTGTAGTAGCAGATGATTCAGAAAGATTACAATTATTAACGCCATTTACACCATTAGGAAACGAAATTAACGGTGCTAAATTATTAATAAAAGCACATGGTAAATGTACTACCGATCATATTTCTATGGCAGGACCATGGTTGCGTTATAGAGGACATTTAGATAATATTTCTAACAACTGTTTAATTGGAGCAGTAAACGCTTTTGGTAAAAAGACAAACTTTATTAAAAACCAATTAGACGGTGAGTTTGGAGGAGTGCCAGATGTTGCTCGTAAATATAAAGTAGCAGGAATAAATACAATTGTTGTTGGTGATCATAATTACGGTGAAGGTTCTTCAAGAGAGCACGCTGCAATGGAGCCACGCCATTTAGGAGTAGCTGCCGTTATTGTAAAGTCATTTGCGCGTATTCACGAAACTAACTTGAAAAAACAAGGAATGTTAGGATTGACTTTTGCTACCGAATCGGATTATGATTTAATTCAAGAAGATGATACGTTTAACTTTACTGATTTAAATGTTTTTGCTCCTGGTAAACCGTTAACTATTGAAGCAACACATGCTGATGGTAGTAAAGATATTATTGTCGCTAACCATACATATAACCAAGGTCAAATTGACTGGTATAATGAAGGTTCTGCATTAAACTTAATTAAAAAGCAAAACGCTTAATATATCATTTTCATTCCTGTGAAAACGGGAATCTCATCATATAGTTTTATTGTCACTTCGAGCGCTGTCGAGAATTCGCACAACGTATTAATAGTAAAAACAGCTAGATGCATTTCTAGCTGTTTTGTTTGTAAAAAAAATAATAATTAATTGGGGTAAGAATTATCTATTGAAAGAACTTAATATTAAATTATAATAATAAACTAACTATGAAAAAAACAATTTTTGGACTAACATTATTGTTCATTGGAGTTGCAAATGCTCAAGAAGAATTTAATACAGAAGAAGTAATTACTGTGGAAGCAATCCAGAAAACATTGGATAGTATTAATAATAGTTTCAACTATGAAAAGGGTACGGTAACTTTAAATGGTGAAGTCGCTGTTATTACTATTCCTAATGGATATAAGTTTTTAAATGCTGAGCAAAGCAAAACTGTATTAACCGATTATTGGGGGAATCCTCCAAGTGAAACTTTAGGGATGTTATTTCCAGAAGAGGCAAACCCAATAGGTGGGACATTTACTTATGCTGTTGAGATAACATATTCTGAAGATGGTTATATAGATGATGAAGATGCTAAAGATATTGATTACGATGACTTACTTGAAGAGATGAAAGAAGATGCTAAGTTGAGTAATGAAGAACGAGCTAAACAAGGCTATGACACCATGGAATTTGTAGGATGGGCTTCAGCTCCATTTTATGATGAAGTAAATAAAAAATTACACTGGGCACAAGAAATAAAGTTCGGTGAAGCAGAAATGAATACATTAAACTATAACATAAGAGTTTTAGGTAGAAAAGGGTATTTAAACTTGAATGTTATAGGTGATATGCCTGTGTTGCCTCAAGTTAAAAATGACGTTAATAATATTTTAGCGAGTGTTTCATTTAATGAAGGACATAGATATGTAGATTTTAATCCAGATTTTGATGAAGTGGCTGCTTATGGAATTGGAGGGCTAATAGCTGGGAAAGTATTAGCAAAAGCTGGTTTTTTTGTGCTGATTTTAAAGTTTTGGAAATTTATTGCAATTGGAGTAATTGGTCTTTTTTCTGCTTTTAAAAGTAAAATATTCGGAAGTAAATAAAATATTTTTTTTAGTTATTAAAGCCGATAGATGATTCTACCGGCTTTTTATGTTTTAAAACGTAAGAATTTATTGTTTTAAACGACACAAGACCATCTACGTTATTTTTAAAAACTACACTTTATGAATTCACTATGGTTTTTTGACGATGTAAATCTATTTAAGTTACTTTGTCCACATAAGTTCAAAGAGTATAAGTCCTGCCATAATTTTGATTTATATCCTAAAAATGATTATATCTATTTTGAAGAAGATGCTGCAAATAAAATCTACTTAATTGAGACTGGTAAAGTGAAAATAGGCTACTATGCTGAGGATGGAAAAGAAGTAGTTAAAACAATTTTATCTAAAGGAGAGTTATTTGGTGAAAAAGCAATACTAGGAGAGGATGTCAGAAATGAATTTGCGCAATCCATAGATGCTAAAACAAGTATTTGCCCAATAGGAGTTGATACGATGCATGATTTAATGCGTGGCAATAAAACCTTTAGTTTAAAAATATATAAGTTTTTAGGATTTCGTTTTAAAAAACTAGAACGTAGATTACAAATATTGTTGTTTAAAGACGCTAGAACGCGTTTATTAGAGTTTTTGCAAGAACTATGTGATGAATATGGGTATGATTGTGAAAAGACAGGAAACCATATTATAACACACCCGTACACTCAAAAAGACATCGCTTCATTGATAGGAACATCACGCCCAACATTAAACACCATATTAAACGAATTAAAAGAAGAAAAAATAGTTGATTTTGATAGGAGAACAATAACTATTTTCAAAAATGCGAGTTAGTGTAAGCTAGCTAACATTTTAGGTTTGTTGTAGTCTATATCTTTGTAATAGTAATAACCAAATACAATTATAAAGATGAAAAATATAAAATTTTTAGGAGTCTTAGCTATCGGATTATTAGCAGCTTCTTGTGCAAATGATGATGATGTTTTGGTAGTTCCAATAGTATCTGTTAACTCTACTTTAAGTGTAAATTTAACTGAATTAGAAAATTTAGGAGCTGATTATAAATATGAAGGCTGGGTTATTGTGGACGGAACACCTGTTTCTACGGGTCTGTTTTCAGTAAATGATTCTGGTACACCTTCTCAAATGGATTTTAGTGTAAATGCTGATCAATTGGCCTCTGTTACTAAATTTGTGTTAACTATTGAGCCAACTGTAGATCCAGATCCAACTCCATCTGCTACAAAAATACTTGCGGGTGAATTTTCTGGTAATAATGCGAGTGTAAACTCTAATGTTGTAGCGGATTTTTCTTTAGTTGCAGGATCATATATTTTAGCTACTCCAACCGACGGAACGAATAACAATGAATTTAATGGAGTTTGGTTTTTAGACAACTCTTCTGGATCTGCAGTAACCGGATTAAACTTACCAACTTTAGCTGCTGGATGGAAATATGAAGGTTGGGCAGTAATTAATGGTACACCAGTTTCTACAGGAACATTTACTGATGCTTCAATGGCTGATGATAATGCAGCAACTTCTCCATTCAAAGGAAATATGGGGAATGGTCCAGGATATCCAGGAGAAGATTATATTCAAAATGCACCAACAGGTTTGATTTTTCCAACAGATTTAAAAGGAATGACTATAGTAGTTTCTGTTGAACCATTTCCAGATAATAGTGCAAGTCCTTTTACATTAAAACCTTTAGCTCATATGGTACCCTTATCAGCTACTGATCAAACAGTAATTGCTATGGGTAATGGCCCAGTAATGCAATTAACTGGTATGGTATCGAGATAAAATTATTAACCCGAATTAATTTTACCCGTTTTATTTTTAGAAAGCAGTCTTTAATTAAAGACTGCTTTCTGTTTATGGTAAAATAGATTTTGGTCTAGTGTAGTTATCCCAAAATCCTTTATGATAAGTAGCGTTTTTAAATTTTTCTTTATCAACCTCTTCTTTAAAACTAATAGGGGTCACAGTTTTTGTATTAAACTCACACCAAGTTGAATTGAATTTTTCAGAAAATATTAGTGTATTATTATCTTTGTCTAAAAGAGTTCCTGAGCTGGTTAAATTAGAGTTTATTTTGTAATATAATCCATCTTCTCTTTTTGTGTAATTTGTAATTCGTGTTTCTAAAGTTCGATTAATTTCTTTAAATATTTTAGGCCAATGGATTAAACCGTATTCTATTTTTAAGTATTCTGGGTAGTGAGTTATGTCCCAGTTTTCAATAGCTTTTACAAGAGCATATCTATTCTTTGTGATATATAATTGACCAGAATAAATACAAGGATATTTTTTATTTGTATAATTCCAGTGATTTCTATTTATCGAAAAGTTGATTACGTATACTTCCTCATTTTGAAATGTAATAACTTTTTCAATTTCGAAATGAAACTTTTTAAATTTTCTTTTTGATAAGAATGAAGCACTATTAGTTTTAGTTAAATCTACCTCGTAAAAAAGAAATTGATGAATGTTTTTTGCAGTTTTATTTTGTTTAGTAATCCAGTTAATTTCTTGAATAGCTTGAGTAGGCCTAAACACCTTTTTTATTCCTCTATTATATTGTTTACTAACAAATTCAAAATGAAGTAATGAGGAGTCATTAGCTTTAAAGTTAATATCAGAATAGTGAGTAAGATTGTATCCTTTAGTAGCGTAATTATTTTTCTTGTTTTTAATTGCATTTTCAATAACCGCATATGGTGATATTTTCCCAAATAAAATCACTTCATCTAAAGCAGTGCTCTCTTCTTTTAAATAGATAGTTTTTGGTAGTTCAGAAATAGTGATTATTTTTTCTGTATATCCCATAGCAGAAATAATTACCTTTTGTTTTGATGATGTGTACTCTAATTGATACTTTCCTTTGGTGTCAGCCATAATTCCTTTTGTAGTGCCTTCAATAAGTACTTGTACAAATGGAATCGTTTCTCTAGTGTCTTGGTCAATAAACTTACCGGAGATAGTTTTAAAAGTTTGTTTTACTTTAATTTCATTTTCTTCTTCTTGATCTCTTTCATCTAAAAAATTTAGAGGAGTGCTTTTATTTAAATAAAGATATCCGTCATGTATTTTGTCAAGACGAGATGGTACAAAAGTAATAGGGCTAAACAATCTGTTTTGCTGTTCTTTTTTCATTTCATCTTGTTTAGAAGAAATGAACATTAAAGCATTGTTTTTCTTTTTTAAAGTATCCTCAAAAGAGCCTTTTTGAACAGGAGTTTTTTCCCATTTCCCTCCTAAATGAATAGAATCTTCAGCAGTAACAGTGGCGAGGCTATACATTTTGTTTTTTAGTTCTTTTTTAATGTAGCTTCCCATAGGTTTGAATTCTTTTAGAACTGCAGTTTGTATGGAACTCATATCATTTACAAAGTGCGCATTTGCTCCCCAACAAATAACTTTCTCATTAGGGTGTTTTTTTAAATAGGCCAGTAAGTTATTAGCCATTTGTTGATCTCTAGTATTATCAGTTTTTGTACAATGATAACTACTGATAAAATTATTTTTTTGGTAGGCGTCTTTTCCATAAGCTATGATGCTTTTTACAATTTGTGTCCAGTAAAATTGTGTTTCACTTTTTTGTAGAGAAGAAATTTGGCTTATTAATTTTTGCAGTTCACTTTCAAATTTAAGGAAAGTGATGTCACCTTCATCAAAAGTATAGCTATTGATAGATTCAATTAATAATTCAAAATCAGCTTTATTTAAATGAAACTTAAGCTTATTTTCTTTACAGTATTTGTATAAATCAGAAACTAGATGTGTGCTACCATATTTCCCAGTAATTTGAGAGTCAAATCCATAGATATTTATGTTGTTCTTTTCAATGAAATCAGACAATAGTTTTGCTTCCTCAGTATTACTCCAAAAATAAAACAGGGAACTTTTTAAGGCTTCTTTTACAGTCGTTCCTTTTTTAATTTCTTGACTAGCTTTATACACGTCATATATCCCAGATTCAAAAGCCATGGTTGTATAACTCATTTCTTTTTGTAAATACTGGCTTATTTTAACTTTCATTTCAAACACATTAGCATCATAATGGGTTTTTTCTCCTAACATTACTACTTGTACATCTTTTAATTCTTCTTTTAAAAACGAAAAGTCTTTTTGAGGAGGATTATCGGGTAATGCTAATGTTTTTGGATTGAAATTCTGGGAAAAAGAAATACAAGTAAATAGGCTTAAAAAAACGATAGTTGATTTATTCATTTAAGGTGTTTCGTTAGTTTTATTAAAGACCTTTCAATGTATACTTTGTTGCAGTTTTTAAGATATTTATTTTTTATTGGTTATAAAATAATCCCAAACAATACTTTTGGTTTGAAAATAATTGGTTTTTTGAACTGTTTTATTTCGCTTTTTCAGCATTTTAGAAAGGTTTCCATAAAAACTAAAGTGGGCTTTAATAATGGCAAAGGTATGTAATGGCTTTCCTTCCAAAAGATATTTTACTCCAGCAATTCCATCTAGACATAAACGAATAAAAATTAGCCTAAATCCTTTGTTTTTTGGACTGTTTTTAACAAGATTAAATAGAGAGTTTCTGAAATTTAAAAAGGTTTTCTTTGGGTTTTGTGTAGTTAGAGTAGCACCACCAACATGATAAACTGTAGATGTTCCCACATATTTAATTTTATGCCCCGCATTTTGAATTCGCCAACACAAGTCTATTTCTTCTTGATGAGCAAAGTAGTCTTCATCAAAGCCATTTAGATTATGAAACACGTCACTTTTTATGAAAAAGCATGCTCCAGAGGCCCAGAAGATATCAATAGTGTCATTATATTGATTAGTATCTGTTTCTATAGTATCAAAAATCCTTCCTCTACAATACGGATATCCGTATTTATCAATGAAACCACCACCAGCTCCTGCATATTCAAATTTAGATTTGTCTTTGTAGTCTAATATTTTTGGTTGAATTGCAGCGATATCTGTGTCGCTTTCAAATTGAGTTATAATCGGTTTTAACCAATTTGCAGTAACTTCAATATCAGAATTTAACAGACAAAATACATCTGCTTTAATTTGAGATAACGCATCATTATATCCTTTGGCATAACCACCATTTGCTGCATTCTGTATAATAGTTATTTCGGGATAATTATCCTTTACAAAAGAAATTGAATTATCAGTAGAAGCATTATCAGCCACATAAATAGTAGTTTCTTTAGAATAAGAAATAACCGAAGGTAAAAACTGTTCTAATAGGTTTTTACCGTTCCAATTTAAAATGACAATAACGATTTTCATAATACGAATATACTAATTAGATATAGGATGAATCTCTTAGTGTAAATTTATTTTATGATGAATGTGACTCGTCTTTTTTAGGAACAGGATCATAACCAGAACCACCCCAAGGGTGACATTTCCCGATACGTTTGATGGCTAACCAGCTTCCTTTAAATAAACCATGTACCTGTAAGGCTTCTAGAGAATAACTAGAGCAAGTAGGAGAGAAGCGACATGCGGCCGGTGTATAAGGTGATATTGCGGCTTGGTAAAACCGAATTAATAGTATAAATGGGTATGTAGCTATTTTTTTTAGCATAAAGAGGAAGAGCTATTTGAAAAATCTACTAAATTAGAAATTATCAAACTGAGCTTGTCGAAGTTTTATTGAGTAACAATAAGTAAAAATATTTCGACAGACTCAATTTGACTTTGAGTATTACTTTTCTTAAAGCCTTATTAAGGCTAATTTAAAGAAAAAGTTGTGCCTTCTCTTCCGTCTTTTAATTGTACACCTAATGCAATTAATTCATTTCGAATTTGATCAGACAAAGCATATTCTTTGTTTGCTTTTGCTTCTGCTCTTAGCTTGATTAATAAATCAATAGTTCCTGATAAAGTATCAGAATTATTATCAGCAGTAGCTTCGTTCATTAATCCTAGAATATCAAATACAAATGCATTTAGTGAAGCTTTTAATAGCTCTAAATCATCTTTTGTTATTGTTGCTTTATTATCTTTTATTTGATTGATGAATTTTACGGCATCAAATAAGTTAGCAATTAATATAGGTGTATTGAAGTCATCATTCATGGCATCATAACATTTCTGTTTCCATGCATCTACATTAAAGCTAGAAGTTTCTCCTGTTTTAATTTTGTTTAATAAATCAATAGCGTCCATTAATCTTTTATGTCCTTTCTCAGAAGCTAATAAAGCATCATTAGATAAATCTAAAATACTTGAATAATGCGCTTGCATATTAAAGAAACGAGTAACACTTGGTGAAAATGCCTTTGATAACATGTCGTTATCTCCTGAATAAATCTCTTGTGGTAAAAGATGGTTTCCGGTAGACTTCGACATCTTTTTTCCATTCAAGTTTAGCATATTGGTATGCATCCAATAATTCACAGGTGCTTTATGATTGCATGCTTCAGCTTGTGCGATTTCACATTCATGATGTGGGAATTTTAAATCCATTCCACCTCCGTGAATATCAAACTGTTCACCAAGATATTTAGTACTCATAACAGTACATTCTAGGTGCCATCCAGGAAATCCTTCTGACCATGGAGAGTTCCAACGCTGAATATGCTCAGGTTCTGCGCGTTTCCATAATGCAAAATCTTGTGGATTCTTTTTATCCGATTGACCATCTAATGCTCTAGTGTTTTCTATAGCATCTTCAATAACTCTTTTGGAAAGAATTCCGTAGTTATTGGTTTCGTTATATTTTAATACATCAAAATAAACTGATCCGTTTGCAATATATGCCAAACCGTTATCAATTATTTTTTGAATGGCTTCAATTTGCTCAACAATATGTCCTGTAGCTGTAGGTTCAATACTAGGTGGTAAAAAATTATAACGTCTTAAAATTTCATGAAAATCAACCGTATATTTTTGAACGATTTCCATTGGTTCTAATTTTTCTAACCGTGCTTTAGTAGAAATTTTATCTTCAGAGTTATCATCCGTTAAATGTCCCGCATCAGTAATATTTCTTACATAACGCACTTTATAGCCTACATGTAATAAGTAACGGTAAATCATGTCAAAACTCATAAAAGTTCTAACATTACCTAGATGAACATTACTGTAAACTGTAGGTCCACACACATACATACCAACAAAACCATCAGTGATGGGTTTAAATAATTCTTTTTTTCCAGTTAAGGTATTTAGGATTCTTATTTGTTGATTATGGTATGTGTTCATTATGGTTTGTTTTATACTCAGTATTACTTACTAAAAGAAATATAATAAAAAAATTCACGTGTTAATAAGGCACACTGGTGTGTTAAAACTGTGTGTCAAGTTTTATATAATCTAAAAATTCTCTTCTAACAGTTTGTTCTTTAAATGCTCCTCCAAACTCTGAAGTTACGGTACTACTTTCTATATCTCTGATTCCTCTTGAGTTAACGCATAAGTGCTTTGCGTCAATCACACAGGCAACATCATCAGTACCTAAAGCTTTTTGTAATTCTCTAACTATTTGTATGGTTAAACGTTCCTGTACTTGAGGACGTTTTGCAAAATAATCAACTATTCTATTCATTTTAGAAAGACCAATTACTTTTCCCTTAGAAATATAAGCAACATGTGCTCTACCAACAATTGGTAATAAATGATGTTCACAAGTAGAGTATAAAGTAATGTTTTTTTCCACCAACATTTCACCATACTTATACTTATTGTCGAAAGTAGAAGCGTTTGGTTTATTGTCAGGGTGTAATCCTCCAAAAAGTTCGGTAACAAACATTTTGGCTACTCTATTTGGAGTTCCACTTAAGCTATCGTCAGTAAGATCTAAACCTAAGGTTTGCATAATACTTGCTACATCCTTTTTGATAGCTTCTATTTTTGAGTCATTATCTAAATCAAAAGCGTCTTTTCGTAAAGGTGTATCAAATGAAGTTCCTACATGGTTATCTCCAATTTCGTCTATTTCTTTCACAATAAAAATAATTCGTTGTTTTCAATGATATAATTTCCAACTCAAGTTTTGAGTTGGAATTAAGTCGACAAAGATACTAAAACTTACAATTTATGTAGTTGTGCTATTGTAAAATAATATTCATTACATAATTTTTCTATAATGATATAAGGTTTATTTAGAGGGTTATACTGAATTAGTACTTTTAACAACTATAAAAGAGGTTAGATATTGACGCTTTCATTCCTTTTTATATCCTTAAAAAGGAGTGAAATATCTATTAGTGAGCTATCAATAATACTTGACAAATTATAAAGAAACATACAAGAGGAATTTGGGGTGTTGATCTAGAGAGAGTTAGGACGTATACCGATACCGTAGCTACAATTGAGCTTTGTAATTCATTGCTGTTAGGTAAATATGACGATTTGTTAGTGTCAGAATGCAAAATAATAGTGTCATTTATGGAAAAGATATAACAGAAAAATAAAGATATTTAATGTTTTAATGAATTCGTTTTAATGCTTAAATATTAGCAGTAAGATTGTGTGTAAAATATGTTTTTAGTTATGTATAACGAATAATTTAACAGTTTGACGAATAAAATATTTATAACTAAAAACATTTCTTAAATTCAAGTCTGTTTCATAAGTATTTAAAAATATTGAGGCTAATTTTTTATTAAAAAAAAGATTAGAATGGTAGGGTAAAATATTCGTTAAGCGTTTCAATTTAGAAAGTCAGTTTACATTTTTATTACCCAGAAAAAAAACTCAATTTCTTCCCCCAGAAAAATAATTGAAATAGAATAAACTGTGCCCACACACAAATCTATTAAAGTAGAATCTACCTAGTTGTATTATTGATAATACCCCACTTCGCTTACCAAAAAATGATAAAAAATAGAATAAACTGTGCCCACACAAATCTATTAAAATAGAAGTTATCTTGTTATGTTGATGCTGATCCCCTTCAGATACTTACGTACCCTAAATTGATTTAAAATGAATATGCTAAGCTATACTATAGCTGGCTATCATAACCGATCCACCCCAAATTGATCGAAATAGATATCAATACGTAAATACATTAAGCTATGTTAGAAAAGTATTTTGGGAATAAAAGTCTTCAGATTTTTAGTTTTGTTTTTTCACTATTTTTTGGAGTTGTTACTCATGCACACGAAAAATTAAATAGTCATGAGAATTTTTCTGAAAAGCATATTAAAATGGTTACTGCTAATGAATTTGAGAATAAGGATAGCAGAAATACGACAATAGATGCTAATTATGCATGTACATTAACCTTAACATCTGCAATTAATACAGATGACCAACCAGTATGTGAAAATACTCCAATAACCAGTATAGTATACACTGCTGGAGGAGGAATTACAGGGGTAACTGTTTCAGGATTACCTACAGGGGTTACTGGAATATTTGTTGCTGGGGTGTTTACCATTAGTGGTACGCCAACAGCTACAGGAGTATTTAATTATACAGTAACAACGGTTGGCTGTATTCCGTCAAATATAAATATTAATGGAAGAATTACCGTTATAGCAGCACCTAATTCAGGAACAGATGTTACAATTTATGTATGTGACAATACTTCATCTGCTATACATTTGAAAGATGAACTTGTAGGTGAGGATTCAGGAGGGTCTTGGGCACAGCTTTCAGGGATAGGCGGGACTTTTAACCCTATGTCGGCAATTTTTACGCCTTCAGTAGGGGGCACTACAGCTACGTTTTCTTATACGGTAGCTGGAACTCCGCCATGTCCGGATGCGGTTAGTATAGTTACCGTAGAGGTTTACCCAGAGCCAGATGCAGGAATAGATGGAGGAACATTAATTTGTGATAGCCACCCATTTGTAATTGATCTATTCAGTTTAATTACTGGAGAACAATCTGGCGGAACTTGGACACAAGTATCTGGTACAGGAGGAACATTTAATGCAGGAGCAGGAACATATTCATCGGCATTAGGAGCAACTACAAGTACATTTCTTTATACTGTAGCAGGAGTTCCTCCGTGTTTAGACGATACTAGTTTAGCAACCATAACGATTAATCCACAACAAATAGCAGGGTTCGATGGGGGAACAACAATTTGCGATACGAGTGCAACAGTAATCGATTTATTCAGTTTAATTACTAATGAGCAACTTGGAGGAACATGGAGTCAAACAACTGGGTCTGGAGGAACATTTAATGCCACAGCTGGGACATTTACTCCAGCAATTGGAGCTACAACAAGTACCTTTACCTATTTTTTAAATGGAACGTCACCCTGTGTTGATGATGAAAGTATAGCCACTATTAACATTAATCAACAACCAGATGCTGGAACCGATGGTGATACACTTGTTTGTGATAGTAGTATCGCAGTGATTGATTTATTCAGTTTAATTGCAGGGGAAGATTCTGGAGGAATATGGACACAAACAACTGGTTCTGGAGGAACATTTAATGCTGGGGCAGGAACTTATACCCCTGCAACCGGAGCGATAACTAGTACTTTTACCTATACTTTAATGGGAACAGTACCTTGTATAAATGATAGTAGTATCGCAACCATAAATATCAATCCACAACATGTTGCTGGATTTGATGGAGGGACACTTATTTGTGACAGTAATACCGCAGTGATTGACTTATACGGTTTAATTACTAGTGAACAAACAGGAGGAACATGGACACAAACAACAGGATCTGGAGGTACGTTTAATGCTTCAGCAGGAACTTTTACTCCAGCAACTGGAGCAACAACAAGTACCTTTACTTATTTTTTAAATGGAACAGCACCTTGTGTTGATGATGAAAGTATAGCTACAATAACGATTAACCCGCAACCTGTGGCAGGAACTGATGGTAGCACACTTATTTGTGATAGCAATACTGCAGTAATCGATTTATTTGGTTTGATTACAGGAGAAGACTCCGGAGGAACATGGACACAGACTTCGGGGTCTGGTGGAACCTTTAATGCTGGAGCAGGAACGTATACACCAGCAACTGGTGCAACAACAAGTACTTTTACCTATGCTTTATTAGGTACTGCACCATGTGTAAATGTTAGTAGTGTAGCTACTATAAACATCAATCCACAACCTGTATCTGGGACTGATGGAGGGATTACAATCTGTGATAGTCATCCATTTGTAATTGATTTATTTAGTTTAATTACTGGAGAACAATCAGGAGGAACATGGATACAAACTACAGGGTCAGGTGGAACCTTTAATGCCGGAGCAGGAACCTTTACTCCAGTAACAGGAGCAACAACGAGTACTTTTACCTATACTTTACTAGGAACAGCCCCGTGTGTAGATGATAGTAGTGTAGCTACTATTACTATAAATCCGCAACATATAGCTGGATTTGATGGAGGAACTACAATTTGTGATAGTGATACTTCAGTAATTGATTTATTTAGTTTGATTACAAATGAACAAACTGGAGGAGTATGGACTCAAACCTCAGGGACAGGAGGTATATTTAATGCCGGAGCAGGAACCTATACTCCAGTAACAGGGGCGACAACAAGTACTTTTACTTATTTTTTAAATGGAACACTACCTTGTGTTGATGATGAAAGTATAGCAACGATAAACATTAATTCTCAGCCTGTTGCTGGAACTGATGGGAACACTACAATTTGTGATAGTAGTACAACAGTTATTGATTTATTCAGTTTAATTACAGGAGAGGACTCAGGAGGAACTTGGGCACAAGCTTCGGGGGCTGGTGGGGTTTTTAATGCAGGGGCAGGAACTTATACGCCAGCAACTGGAGCAACAACGAGTACTTTTACCTATACTCTAATCGGGATAGCACCCTGTATAGATGACGAAAGTATAGCTACCATTAACATCAATCCACAACCTGTTGCAGGAACTGATGGGATTACAACAATTTGCGATAGTAATGTAGCTGTAATTGACTTATTCAGTTTAATTACTGGTGAGCAACCAGGTGGAGTATGGACACAAACGACTGGTTCTGGAGGAGTTTTTAATGCAGGAGCAGGAACCTTTACTCCAGTAACAGGAGCAACAACGGGTACTTTTACCTATACTCTAATCGGGATAGCACCTTGTATAGATGATGAAAGTATAGCAACCATAACAATTAATCCACAACCTGTTGCTGGAACGGATGGTAGCACACTTATTTGTGATAATGATACTGCAATAATTGATCTATATAGTTTAATTACTGGAGAAGATGCAGGCGGAACTTGGACACAGGCTTCTGGGACAGGAGGAGCTTTTAATTCAGGAGCAGGAACCTTTACTCCAGCAACTGGAGCAACAACAAGTACTTTCACCTATACTTTATTAGGTACAGCACCATGTATAAATGTTAGTAGTGTAGCTACTATAGGGATCAATCCACAACCTGTATCTGGAACTGATGGAGGAACTACAATCTGTGATAGTCATCCGTTTGTAATTGATTTATATAGTTTAATTTCTGGAGAACAATCAGGAGGAACATGGACACAAACTACAGGATCAGGTGGGACCTTTAATGCCGGAGCAGGAACCTTTACTCCAGCAACAGGGGCAACAACGAGTACTTTTACCTATACTTTACTAGGAACAGCCCCGTGTATAGATGATAGTAGTGTAGCTACTATTACTATTAATCCACAACATATAGCAGGGTTTGATGGAGGGATTACAATTTGCGACAGTGATACTTCAGTAATTGATTTATTTAGTTTGATTACTAATGAGCAAACTGGAGGAGTATGGACCCAAACTTCAGGCTCTGGAGGTGTTTTTAATGCAGGAGCAGGAACTTTTACTCCAGCAACAGGAGCAACAACCAGTACCTTTAGCTATTTTTTAAATGGAACAGCACCTTGTGTTGACGATGAAAGCATAGCATCCATAAATATTAATCCGCAACCAGTAGCTGGAGCTGATGGAAACACAACAGTTTGTGATAGTAGTGTAGCGGTTATTGATTTATTCAGTTTAATTACTGGGGAACAATCAGGTGGAACATGGACACAGACATCTGGTTCTGGAGGAGTTTTTAATGCAGGAGCAGGAACCTTTACTCCAGTAACAGGAGCAACAACGGGTACTTTTACCTATACTCTAATAGGGGCAGCACCTTGTATTGATGACGAAAGTCTAGCAACTATTAACATCAATCCACAACCTGTTGCAGGAACTGATGGTAGCATTATAATATGCGATACTAGTAGTAGCAGTATTAGCACAATTGATTTATTCAGTTTAATTACAGGTGAGCAATCAGGTGGAGTATGGACACAAACCTCAGGATCTGGAGGAACTTTTAATGCTGGAGCAGGAACGTATACTCCAGCAACTGGAGCAACAACCAGCACTTTTACCTATACCTTAGTAGGAATTACACCCTGTATTGATGATAGTAGTATAGCAACAATTAACATTAACTCTCAACCTATAGCTGGAACAGATGGTAGTACTACTGTTTGTGATAGTAGTGTAGCGGTTATTGATTTATTCAATTTAATAACTGGAGAGCAAACAGGTGGAACATGGACGCAGACATCTGGCTCAGGAGGAGCTTTTAATGCAGGAGCAGGAACGTATACTCCAGCAACTGGTGCAACAACCAGTACTTTTGTTTATACTTTAATAGGAGCAACACCATGTATTGATGATAGTAGTTTAGCGACAATTAATATCAATCCACAACCAGTTGCAGGAAATGATGCAAGTGTAACTATTTGTGATAGTAGTATAGCAGTTATTGATTTATATAGCTTAATTACAGGAGAACAACCAGGAGGAACTTGGACACAAACATCAGGTTCAGGTGGTGTTTTTAATGCTGGCGCAGGAACATATACTCCCGCAACAGGAGCAACAAACAGTACCTTTACATACACATTGTTGGGAACAACCCCATGTATTGATGATAGTAGCGTAGTTTCTATTAATATTAATTCGCAACCTGTTGCAGGAACCGATGGTGAGGCACTTATTTGCGATACTAGCACTAATGCAATTGATTTATATAGTTTAATTACTGGTGAAGATATAGGAGGTACATGGACACAGACTTCTGGAGCGGGTGGGATTTTTAATGCTGTAGCAGGAACATTTACACCAACCATAGGGGCAACAACGAGCACCTTTACGTATTCTCTTTTAGGTACCTCACCTTGTGTTGATGATGAAAGTATGGCTACTGTTATTATCAATCCACAGCCAATTTGCGGAACTGATGGTAGTATTACAATTTGTGATAGCAATGTCTCAGTTATTGATTTATTCGGTTTAATAACAGGAGAGCAATCAGGGGGAGTATGGACTCAAATAACAGGGGCTGGAGGTGTTTTTAATGCCACAGCAGGAACGTATACTCCTACAACAGGAGCAGTAACTTGTACTTTTGCCTATACTTTAGTAGGTGCTACACCTTGTATTGATGATAGTAGTTTAGCGACTATAAACATCAACACACAGCCAGTTGCCGGAACAGATGGTGAAATAACTATTTGTGACAGTAGTACAAATACGATCGATTTATTTAGTTTAATATCTGGGGAACATTCTGGTGGAACTTGGACACAAACTTCTGGATCTGGCGGAATTTTTAATGCCGGAGCTGGAACCTATACCCCAGCTACAGGAGCAACAACGAGTACTTTTGAGTATACTTTAGTTGGAACAGCACCATGTATAGATGATTCAAGTATAGCTGTTATTAACATCAATTCTCAACCAGTAGCTGGTGCAGATGGTGAAATAACTATTTGTGATGATGATACTGTAGTTATTGATTTATTCAGTTTAATCACTGGAGAACAAGTAGGTGGAACTTGGACACAAACTTCTGGATCAGGTGGTGTGTTCGATGCTATAACTGGAACATATACATCAGTCATAGGAGCCACTACCAGTACTTTTGAGTATACTTTGTTAGGGGCATCACCCTGTATTGATGATTCAAGTTTAGCAACTATTACAATCAATCCAGTACCAATAGCAAACTCATTTAATTTAGAGGCATTATGTGATGATGATTTAGATGGAATTAATGTTGTGTTTGATTTAACTAGTGATAACGCTAATTTGTTAGGAGGTCAAACAGGAGTAGATATTACTTATCATTTAACTTTAGCAGAAGCAACTTCTGATACCAATCCAATTACAAACGAAACAGCATATCAAAATATTTCTAATCCACAGATAATTTATGTGAGGTTAGAAAATGGAACTACTGGTTGTTTTACAACTACGACATTGACTTTAAATGTGAATGTTATAACATTTACACCAGCAATAGACTTATACTCATGTGATGATGATAATGATACCTTTGGGTATTTTGATTTAAACTTAGCTACTGCTCAAATGACTGGAGTGGCTACTAATATAGTAATTGAATATTATGAAACTTTAGAAGAGGCCGAAGCAGGAATACCATCAGCAGCAATATCAACAATTGAATTATATCAAAATATTGATACAGATGGTGACGGTGTGGGGAGTTCTCAAACATTATATATTAATATTACCGATACGACTACAGGATGTAGCTATACAGCAGAAACAATAACATTGACTGTAATTAGAAGTCCAGAATTACCAGATGGGGCATTAAATTATACTATGTGTGAAGATGTAGGAAGTGCGGATGGAATAGTAGCCTTTGATTTAACAAATTATGGAACAGCTGTTTTATTATCAGAGATTGATTCAAATACTGTTCCATCAGATTACACGGTAAATTATTATACAGGGTTATTAGCGTCAGGAAACCCTGATCCGACTATGATAATAGTTAATCCAAACGGATATCAAAATACAAGTATACCAGATCAAATTATTTATGCAAGTATAATTCATATAGGTACAGGGTGTGAAAGTATTGTGCCAATTACATTACATGTAGATTTACTGCCAACTGCAAATTATTGGCCAGTTTTTGAATGTGATGACGATACTGATGATGGTTTTTTAACCTTCAATTTACTTGACTTTGAGGTTGGCATAATAGGAGGAGCAACAGGTGTGGAGGTTGATTATTATACTGTTTTTGAAGATGCTCAAATAGGTTCAGGAATTAATTTAGTTACGAATTATGAAGCCTTTGAAAACACGATGAATCCACAAGCAATTTTTGCAAGTGTATATAACCCAGTAACTGGGTGTAGAGCCGTATCAATTGTAAAATTACATATAAATGCAAATCCTACTCCATTAAGTACAGCCGAAATCGCTACTAATTTGGGGGTAATGATGGAGTGCGACGGAAACGTTGACGGATCAGGAGATATTTCTGAACAAGTAGCGCAGTTTGATTTAACACAATGGGAAATTGTGATATTAACAGGAAATGGACCAGCAATTGAAACAGGAGTTTCAGCTACGTATTATACAAGTATTGATGATGCAGAAGCAGGAATCAATGCAATAATTAATCCAATGGCATATACCAATATTTCAAATCCGCAAACAATTTATGTAAGTGTTATAAACGATGGAACAGGATTAACTCCAGTAACGCCAGGGTCAGGATGTTATACTATAGTGGAATTTGAAATATATGTACCAGTCCCAGAAATTTCAGTGGAGGCTGACAAGGAGGTTATATGTGTTGACGCAAACGGAATACCGTTAACAAATATTTCGTTACCAGAATTAACAGCAACTGCTGGCCCAGAAAACTCAGCAGCATATGATTACCAGTGGGCATTAAATGGTGTAGCTATTTCTGGAGCAACAAGCCAGACCCTAGAAGTTTCAGAACCTGGTGATTATACCGTTACTGTTTCAGGCCCTACTGATTTTGATTGTATTAATGTATCGGCACCATTAACAATATGGATATCCGGAGTGCCCGATAATTATAATGTAAGTGTAACTACAAATGCATTTGCTGATTCACATCAAATAGTTGCAGTAGCAACATCAAACACACCTGGAATAGTATTTTGGTATAGTTTAGATGGGGGAGAACCAACAACAAACGGAACATTTGATAATGTTGTCCCAGGTATTCATCATATTACCATTTCAGACGGACATGGATGTTGGACACGTGATGAAACAGTAACCATAATTGATTACCCACAGTTCTTTACGCCAAACGGTGATGGAATAAATGATACTTGGGCAATCATAGGGCAAGGAGAAATTCCAATTTCTCAGATTTATATCTTTGATCGTTTTGGTAAGTTGTTAAAACAACTGGATCCTGATAGTAAAGGTTGGACAGGTATCTATAATGGTAGTCAAATGCCAGCGACTGATTACTGGTTTAAAATTACCTACTTAGAAGGGGATGAAAATGTTCAAAAAGAGTTTCAATCACATTTCTCCTTAAAGAGATAAGTAGATAAATTAAGTATGATACTTAAAGAGGCCGTCTGAAAAGACAGCCTCTTTTTTTTTGTTACTAGCCAAAAAAAATTCATTAAAAGTAAAATATTTTAAAGAACAGGTGTGTTTTTGTGTTAAACACAACATAACAAGTTGTTTGTCGAGTAAATTAACAGTTAGACGGAAAAATTTTGTAGCCGTTAAACATTTGTTAATATTAGCGCAAATATTTTTAAGCCAAAAAACAATAGTGATTTACACCCAAACAATAAACTTAAATAAAAATAATAAAAAAGGGGTAGGGTAAAAATAATGTCAAGCGTTTCATTCATGAAACGCTTGTTTGTGTTTTAAAGAATACCCAAACATCAAAAAAATAAAACAACAAATAATTTACTAACTAACCTTTAATATAATAATTACCCGATTAAACACTTAATACTATGAAGAAACACTTTACCCTTTTTACATTATTATTCGTTTTGTGCTCGATACTCAGTTATGGGCAAGAAGAACAAAGTAAAACATATCAATTTATTAATCCAGAAGTGGTTAATAATACCAATACCTATATAGAGGCATTCTCAACTGCTGATATGACAAAATTTAGATATGCAGATAAATCAAATATTATTGAATTTGAAAGTGGATTGAAAGTAGAGTTGTTTTCTGCTAATAAATTAATTAGTAAAGGGTTTTCTGTAGATACAAATAGAATATTATTGTCTGAGCCTAAAAATTTAGGACACTATGTGTTTGGTCTTTCTGCAGATGGTAAAACGATAATGCAAATGTTCACGCAAACAAAATTTAAATAATAGAGAAATATGAAATTATTTAGACAAAAAACATTAATAAATAGTAAGACTTTATTTTCTTTACTATTTTTTGCAATGATAAGTTTTACGTCATTCGCTCAAGATGATTGTTCAACAGCTACATCTATAGGAACATTACCTGATTCAGATGGATGTAATGGAGCGAATACCGGTGGTGGTACTCCAGTGGTAACTAGTTCTACAAATGTTGGTGCTACAGCAGAATCTCCATACACTACTCTTACTGATTGTCAGGGTTCGGGAACAGATATGGCTTCTCCGGCAGACGATGTTTGGTTTACTTTTGTAGCCGGAGCAAATGAGTTAGATATTGATGTAACAGGTGCTATTTCTAATCCAAATGTAGCTATTTGGGAAGGGAGCTGTGGAGCTTTGGTTGGGAGAGGTTGTAATGTAGGTACTGGCGGAAATGTCAGTATGACAGTTAACGCAGTAACTCCAGGAACAACTTATTACATTCAAGTAAGTGGTGGTTCTGTTGGAGATCAGGGAGCTTTTGATTTAACGTTAACGAATTATGATGATTGTAGCGCATGTATAGAATCTAGTTCTTTAACTACTACACCTGCACCAATCAATGGAACATACCAGGCGGGACAAACTGTAGATTTTTGTTACACAATTGATAGTTATAATCAAGCATCTGCAAACTGGATTTTAGGAGTAGCGCCAACATTTGGTGCAGGATGGGATATGACTACTTTAACTCCAGTTGGAACACCAGTATCTAGCTCTGCTGGAACTTGGATTTGGCTTTGTTCGGGTGTTACAAGTACCGCAACGGGTTTAACGGTTAATGATTGTGGTTGGTTTTTTGACAGAGGTGGTGATGGAGATCCTGGAAATAATTTTGGTGATGGTGGAAATGGACCACAAGGTCCATGGACTTTTTGCTGGCAAATCACTACTTTACCTACAGGTTCTTGTGTTGAAGGAGAAGATTTGTCTATGACAATTGATAACTATGCAGATGGAGAGCTAGGGAGTTGGACAAGTCTAGCTTGTCAAAATGATCCAAGTTATATTTCGGCAGCAAGTTTAACATGTTGTCCTTTACCAACCGTTGTGCAAACTAATGAAACTTGTCCTTCTTTTAGTGATGGACAAATAGTTGCAACTGGAATAGGGGCTAGTCCATGGGATTATGTATGGACAAATTCAGCCGGTACTACTTTGCAAACAAATAATAATGAAACAGGAACAGATACTCTTACGGGCTTAACAGCAGATACATATACTGTTGAAGTTACTGATAATAATGGTTGTACAGCTTCTGTTGATGTTGTAATACCTGTGCCGCCATGTCCAACACCTACCTTTGTTCCTGAACCTGCAGATGTTTCAGTGCAATGTATTACAGATGTACCTGCAATGACTAACTTAACTTGGAATGATACATGTTATGGAACAGCAGCAGTTGCAGGAACTGACGCAGCACTAGCAGGGACTACTTGTGGGGGAACTATTACTAGAACATGGACCTATACAAATACTTGTGGGAATAATGTAACAGCAACACAAGTAATAACGATTAATGATACGATTGCACCAGTATTGGCTGCAGAGCCTGGAGATGTAACAGTAGAATGTATCGGGGATGTACCAGCAATGGTAAATTTAGCCTATACAGACAACTGTGATCCTGCAGGAGTAGTAGCCGGAACAGACGGAGCTTTAGTTGGAGGGTCTTGTGGCGGAACAATTACCAGAACATGGACTTTTACAGATACTTGTGGTAATTTAGATACAGCAACGCAAACAATAACAATTAATGATACTATTGCACCGGTATTGGCTGCAGAACCTGTAGATGTAACAGTAGAATGTATCGGCGATGTACCAGCAATGGTAGATTTAGCATACACAGATAATTGTGATGCTGCTGGAACTGTAACTGGAACAGATGGAGCTTTAGTAGGAACTACTTGTGGAGGAACAATCACAAGAACATGGACTTTTACAGATACTTGTGGAAATGTAGATACTGCAACACAAGTAATAACGATTAATGATACGATTGCACCCGTATTGGCTGCAGAACCTGGAGATGTAACAGTAGAATGTATCGGCGATGTGCCAGCAATGGTAGATTTAGGATACACAGATAACTGTGATACTGCCGGAGTTGTAACCGGAACAGATGCTGCTTTAGTAGGAACTACTTGTGGTGGAACAATTACCAGAACATGGACTTTTACAGATACTTGTGGAAATGTAGATACTGCAACACAAGTAATTACAATAAGTGATACTATTGCACCAGTATTGGCTGCAGAACCTGGTGATGTAACAGTAGAATGCATCGGAGATGTGCCAGCAATGGTAGATTTAGGATACACAGATAACTGTGATGCTGCCGGAGTTGTAACCGGAACAGATGCTGCTTTAGTAGGAACTATTTGTGGCGGAACAATAACCAGAACCTGGACTTTTACAGATACTTGTGGAAATGTAGACACAGCAACACAAGTAATAACGATTGATGATACTATTGCACCCGTATTGGCTGCAGAACCTGGAGATGTAACAGTAGAATGTATTGGAGATGTGCCAGCAATGGTAGATTTAGCATACACAGATAATTGTGATGCTGCCGGAGTTGTAACCGGAACAGATGGAGCTTTAGTAGGAACTACTTGTAGCGGAACAATTACCAGAACATGGACTTTTACAGATACCTGTGGAAATGTAGATACTGCAACACAAACAATAACGATAGGAGATACAATTGATCCAACTGGTACTGCACCAGGACCAATTTCGGTATCGTCTTTACCAGCTGATGATGTAACTTTAATTACTGATGAAGCTGATAATTGTACAGTAACACCTACAGTAACATTTGTTGGTGATGTGTCTGATAATGGAACGTGCCCAGAAATAGTTACTAGAACATATAGGATTACAGATGATTGTGGAAACACAACTGATCTGGTTCAAATAATAACAATTGGTGATCTTACTCCCCCAACAGCGAGTAATCCATTACCGGCAAGTTATCAGTGTGTAGCAGATGTCTTAGGACCAAATCCAGCAGTAGTTACAGATGAGGCAGATAATGGTGCTGCTCCAATTGTAGCTTGGGAAGATGATACACCAAATGGACTGACTTGTCCAATGACAATAATAAGACGTTACAGAGTAACAGATGATTGTGGAAACTTCATATTTGTGAGTCAAACCATAACTGTAAATGATACAATTGCGCCAGTATTGGCTGCAGAACCTGGAGATGTAACAGTAGAATGTATCGGCGATGTACCAGCAATGGTAGATTTAGGATACACAGATAATTGTGATGCTGCAGGAGTTGTAACCGGAACAGATGCTGCTTTAGTAGGAACTACTTGTGGCGGAACAATTACCAGAACATGGACGTTTACGGATGCCTGTGGGAATGTAGATACAGCAACACAAGTAATTACGATAAGTGATACAATTGCGCCAGTATTGGCTGCAGAACCTGGAGATGTAACAGTAGAATGTATTGGAGATGTACCAGCAATGGTAGATTTAGGATATACTGATAACTGTGATCCTGCCGGAGTTGTAACCGGAACAGATGCTGCTTTAGTAGGAACTACTTGTGGCGGAACAATCACAAGAACATGGACGTTTACAGATACCTGTGGAAATGTAGATACAGCAACACAAGTAATTACGATAAGTGATACAATTGCGCCTGTATTGGCTGCAGAACCTGGAGATATAACAGTAGAATGTATTGGCGATGTACCCGCAATGGTAGATTTAGGATATACCGATAATTGTGATGCAGCCGGAGTTGTAACCGGAACAGATGCTGCTTTAGTAGGAACTACTTGTGGCGGAACAATTACAAGAACATGGACGTTTACGGATACCTGTGGAAATGTAGATACAGCAACACAAGTAATTACAATAAGTGATACTATTGCACCCGTATTGGCTGCAGAACCTGGCGATGTAACAGTAGAATGTATTGGCGATGTACCAGCAATGGTAGATTTAGGATATACCGATAATTGTGATGCTGCCGGAGTTGTAACCGGAACAGATG
>Ga0209396_1001676_pt1 | contig 24164 bp, 24 predicted proteins | sample GOMGulsemesocosm_6_FD_184638 | JGI IMG/M metagenome (GOLD analysis project Ga0209396, IMG submission 184638) | Methane-oxidizing microbial communities from mesocosms in the Gulf of Mexico - GOM8C Gulf of Mexico (SPAdes) (version 2) | ecosystem: Environmental > Aquatic > Marine > Cold seeps... | reverse complement strand
CATTGCGGAATTTGATTGGCTTTAGCCAAAATGATTTAGCTAAATTTGTAGGAGTGACTTATAACCAGAGGAAAGGTTCTACAGCTGTTAGAAAGTGGGAAACTGTTTCAGGTAATGAGGCTAGGCCTATTTCGTTATCAGCTTGGAAGCTTATGCAGATCAAGGCTGGTTTGATCATCGTTGAGATTATGTAAATTTAGCTCTTCTATCTTGTCGCTATGCGACAAACATTGGCCTCCCTGCACCTACGCCGTTCACAGCTTTCGTGACAAACATACTGCGTAAACACCAACACAGAATGTTTACCACTTCAGCTATGTCACCCGCTTCGGTACTCGCCACACCCGAAGCCGGCCAATGTTCGGTGCATGCATTACGTTTTATTTTGGTATTCAGTTTGGTTGCAGCAAGATCATCCCTGCTGCGCAGGAATACCAGCGGCCTCCCGTGCCCAAGCTTCTCCATAGACTGCACTAAATGCCCTGCAAAAAACGCAGAGTATTTAGTTTGCCCATTGCGTAGCTTCGGCACTCGCCACGCCCGAAGCCGGCCGCTGGGTTGGTTCCGCGCTTGGCTTAATTTCTGTTGATGGGTTTTGGTGTGGTTGCCGCCAGATCATCCCTGCTGCACAGGAATACCTGCGGCCTCCCGTGCCCAAGCTTCTCCATAGACTGCACTAAATGCCCTGCAAAAAACCGCAGAGTATTTAGCTTGCCCATTCCGCAGCTTCGGCACTTGGCTTAATTCTTGTTGATGGGTTTTGTGTGGTGATTACTTAAGGTGAAAACGAATGTATGGCGACTATTATACATTCGTTTTTTATCTGCTGATTTCACATAACATGCGTTATGTGCAGTGGTTTAACTGGTTATTTAATTAAAACCAACATAACCTCCAGCGGCTTTCATGGCGTAGGGTAAATGTCGTGGAGCATAATAAACTAAAGCCATATTGTTAAATTTTTCACTCTTTATTGCAGCTGTTTTTCCTGAATCACCAGGGGTATCACTACAAGAGAAGTCTTCTTCTAATATTTGACCGACCTTAACCTCCCAAATCCAAACCGTATTACCTCTATATTCTTTACCTCGTTGAAAGCTGCCGAACTTATCACCAAGCACATATCTGAATGTGATATAAGTTCCTGCTTTAGGGAGGTGTCCTTTTGGTTTGTTGGTTTCAAGAGCCATTTTTAATTCAAGGTTAACTGCTGGTGATTTTTGAGGTAATAGATCTGGATATGCATGAGGTCTATTTCTTATGTATCGTCCATCAGAGTGAACAGCAATACCACCGCCAATCATATTACCAACCATACTAGATAGGTTGGCAAGCTCGACTAAATTAGCCAAAGGTACAGATCCCTTTCCTAGTAGCTGTTCGTCAATTGCATCTAAAGTTTTATAGCAAGAATCTATAGCCTCTAATAACATTTTTGGTTCGAGACCTACTATTTCTAATAATTTATCTGGGTTTCTAATATATTCTGCTTTGGGTGTACGATTTTTGTGTATTACAGCAAGCTCACTTGCGGTCGATAGACCTTTAACAATAGATTCAGCCTCTTGGATTAACTCTCCTAAAGAGAGTCCTAGTGCATTGGCAAGTTGTGTTGATAACTGAAGTGTAGGAAATCTTTCTCCTCTCTCTAATAAACCAATAGTCGTTCGGTGAATACCTGCCATGTCAGCTAAATTTTCTTTTGTTAAACCTTTAGATTCCCGCAATGCTTTTATAAGCATTATAAATGCTTTAGTTAAATCTCTTTCCATAACAACAGCCTAATATTATTGATTTGAATTTTATGGTATTTGTATTGATTTATCAAATCCACGAGACTATAGTCTCCACCGGAGTTTTTTTTTTGAGATTGTCATGAAAGTATTTGATTTGTTCTGTGGTACAGGTGGGTTTACTAAGGGGTTTGAAAACTCGGTTAAAGCTGATTTTGATGTGAAATTTGGCATTGATGTTCTTGATACATCTGTTAACACGTTTAGATTAAACCATGAGAAGGCAATTGGTCTTTGCCAAGACATTAGGAAAGTCAGAAGACTTGATGTTGAAAATATGACTGGGATAAAGCGAGGAGAATTGGATGTACTCGTTGGTGGGCCGCCATGCCAAGGGTTTTCCTCTATTCGCCCATTTCGATCTACGAATGACGATGACTCTCGTAATTCTTTATTTGAGGAATATGCTTCTTTTGTTAATTTTTTTAGACCGAAAGTGTTTGTACTTGAGAATGTAGTAGGATTAGCGACTCATAAAAATGGCCATACTCTTGAGATTATGCAGGAGTGTTTTCATCAGCTCGGTTATGATACTGATTGGAAATTATTAAATTCTGCTCATTTCGGTGTGCCTCAAAAAAGAGAGCGTTTTTTGCTCATTGGCGTAGAGCGTGGAGCAAAAATAATGTTCCCAACACCTACGCACTCTTATAAGGGATCTACTATTGGATATAAAGATAAGTCTCGAATTTTGGAACCTGTAAGTTCAGATTCATTATCGAGTGCGCTTGTTCTTCCTAAAGCCATATCTGCTATGGAGGCCATAAGTGATTTACCTCCAATTTCTTCTGGTGAAAGTAGTTCGATTTACACATCGATGCCACATACTCTTTACCAAAAAGAGAGAAGAAAAGAAGAAAATGAATTAACCTTGCATAAAGCTACAAAGCATTCTGAAAAAATGATCGAAATCATTCACCATTCAGGGAAAAATATAAACTGTATCCCGAAACATCTAATTACTAGTGGTTTCAGTAGCTGTTATAGTCGATTAGATGCAAATGAACCAGCAGTGACGATAACTGTTAACTTTGTTCATCCTGCATCAAATAGATGTATTCATCCAACCTTACATCGAGCTTTAACCCCTCGGGAAGGGGCTCGATTACAATCTTTTGATGATGATTTTAAGTTTTTTGGGAGTCGCACTCAAATTACAAAACAGATAGGGAATGCAGTACCACCACTTTTAGGTGTAGCTATAGCGGATACAATTGCTGATATGTCTCTTTAAATTTAAGATATTTGATTCAGAGTCCGGTATGTAATGGAATAGTGTAGTGGTTCATTGAAATTGGCCTCCGAATTGGAGGCTTTTTAGATCTAGGGCTAAAATTGTCCCTGAGCGGCCTATTGAACATAAAGGTGATAATGCGCAGTGTCAAAAGGATGTTGGAACAAAATGCCACTTGTAAGCCGTAAAAACTCACTTAAACCTTGATGGTTACCGCTTAAATCAAAAACTTAATTTTGCACTGGTTTGGTGATCTTTAGTTTCAGGTAAGGTCCCCATGAATAACGGTATCTATGCTTGGCTTGTTACATCAACCTAAATCGATTTGCTTTCCATTCGCTCGCGTCAATCATGCCCTCGGCATACAGTCCTGACCAGTCGTAAAAGTATGGCGCGAAGCTATCCCCGATCATCGCATTTAGCGTGATGGATATCATAACGACTACTGCGGATATGGCATATTCAACCGGTTCGCCGGTTCTGAATCTTCCGCCGAATAAATGGAATTTTCGATCTGAGTAGGGCGAGAACGGCACGCCGCTTACGGTCATTGCATCGGTTAAGATATGAGAAAATCCACCCCAGCAGAATGCGGCAAAGATGCCGTGAAAATCCCACAGGAATGACGTTGCGATCCCCGCTATTAGCCAGTGCGTGAATATGTGCGTGGTGGTTCGGTGTTTAACGGGTCTACCAACCGCTTTAAGCAGACTTTCCATCCAATCCGGTGCAGTTGCGCCGGCTATCGCCGGCGCAACGAGTGAGGGGGATATGACTGCGGCAATGGAACCGGCGATCAGTATGTGGTTGATCCACTTCATTGCGTTTGCACTGTGGTGGGTAGGTTAGCCACGTTAACCAGGTAATTATTCAGATTTCCTGATTTTTCGCTGTCGCACATGGCGACAAGCGCGAGCCGGTGTTCGGTAGCCTCTGCTGTTGTTTTGATAATGTTGCGCTGTGCGCCAGCTGTCTTTTCTAAATATTTTATCTGCTCATCTACACCAACAATGCCTTGGGAAACCCGCGCTTGCGCGCGTGCTTCCATCGCAATATAAATGCCAATTTCACGATAGGCATAGTTGCGGTTGGCCAGTGCTTGAGCGAAACCGGCAACGTGCGCGGCTGTTTTTACGCGCCGGTTGTATTCTCGATCCCTGGAGCGGCTTCGATCCGTGGTGTCGTAGAGCGGCATCTTGGCCACAATGCCAATATAGTGGTCGGTTATATCTGGCCAGTCGTCGTCATCAAATTGATCGGTATTGGCTTTGTAACCGGCAACCAGGTTAATCGAAACCTTAAAGGCTGATTGCTCTGGGTAACAGTTCAGCGCAGCGTAATAGATACTGTCAGTATCGATAAGGGGGGCACGGCTTAATGGATCCACGGGTCTTTTAAATGATTCACTGTGCCCGTGCAATCGTGGTACTTCAAACGGTAGCACAGTTGGTTTTTCTTCTGTTTGTTGCCAAGGTAGATCAATTGCGCTGGCAAGCGAAATGCTCGCTAGCTGTGTCGCAATAATTAGCGCGCATAAATTCCATTTCTGCATTCGTTTCCCTGTATGTTTCAAACAATTCGATGTAGCCGGTTAAATAACTTGGTCCTGCGGGTGTTGGTATGACGGCGAACGTTAATAACGTCAGTAATGTGCTGGCAGTGGCGATACGTAGTGCGCTTTTTATCTTTGGTTTCATTTTCTAATCCGGTTTGGCGGCGTTACGGCCTGCGCCTAACATTTGTAAGCCACCGAGTATTAAGGCTGCTTCCCACACTCCGGATACCGTAAATCCGGCGATCATTAACCACAACATGATCCGCGTAGCGTCGTAACTTGCGTCACTGTCTAACTCGGTACGCTGTGGGCTTGCCCGCTCTACGAGCGTGCGTAAGCTTGGCGAAAGCCGATTTTCTGCGCTGGCGGTCATGAGCCAGATTCGTGTAGACATCATCAGCTGGCGAGCAAACTGCAGTTTTCGGCCGGTGAGCTTGTGGGCATCGTCCAAGAACAACAAAGTCCCTGTTTCATGTAAGTAGCGCGCAGTTTCGCTGATGCGCTGCTTTTGGCTCAGTTTGCGCCAGGTACGCGCTTCGTGATCCGTTTGTTCTGCGGCTTCTCGCTCTTGTTTTTCAAACCATTTGGCAATGTGCGCAGCATCGACCCAGTCGGAGACTGGATCCAGTGCCGAAATATAAACCGGCTCGCTTTTTATTTTTGCACTCCAAATAGGTATCCAGTCATCATAAAGCCGCTCTAACCAACGGGTTTTTCCCGAATCGTGCGCGCCAGTAATGAGCTGGCTTTTGGTGCGCTTTATACACGTTTCTTTGCGCTCGTGACTTTTGGAAAAACGCCGCGGCGTGTCGATGATCGACGCCGTTTTCATTTCGCTTCCGTCGGCTCTTGGAGCCTTAATTCGCTTAATTTTCAAGAATCTCATGTTCGGAACTCGTGACACTTTTTCCGATTTTTTTTGCAAAAAAACCAGTTCGCTAAGGGGGATAAAAAAATTGTAGTTTGTAATTATTCAGCTGGTCATGAAATGTTCGAAAAAAACGTTCATTTAAGCCGAACGAATTATCGGCTTCTGGATGGCATAATTATTAATAATGGAATATATGATCTACATATAAATGGTAAGTGTGCTTGTAGTTGGGAATGAAAATATTTTGTAGAAGAACTGTTATATTTCTTTTTGTTGAAATGGTTTTATGTATGACGAAGAGAAAGGTAGCTTTACGCCAATAGAGATATTTTATTTACGACAAGATTAAACGATCAACTCGATCCTTCATGTGACAGGATCATAAAATGATTAACAAATATTTCAGTTTTGTTGTAAGATAGTTGGATAGGTAATTGACGTAAGAAGTTGGTGCCTGACAAAATTTAGACAGAAAAAAACCCTGGAAAATAAACTACTACTTTGGCGAGGAGACGTTTATTAATCAGGGAATTTCATAATTCTTAGGATAATTATATGTGTTTAATTACAATTTATCAACCACTCCGACGCCGAATAAGCACAGCGATGCTTGCTTAATGGCCACAGTCTTAGTTATAGCGACATCAGTGTTAAAGTAAAAACTGATATTTATAACGCACTACCAAACAAACCATACTGTTCTGATTCAAAGACTTATGCGATCATTCGTAGCAAGTATTATGCCCAGGATAAACCGTATATTCAGGTAAATAATCCGAATTTAAAACGCTATCTTATCGTTGATATTGATGAAAACGATGCTTATTCGATCTTGTTAGATAGCCGATTACCACAACCTACTTATATCTCAATTAACCGTATGAATGGCCATGTTCAGTGTGCCTGGAAACTACGGGATGCCGTTAGCACTTCTTACAATAGCCGACTTGCCCCTATGAGATACCTTTCTGCGATTGATGCAGCGTATAATTATCGCTTAAAAGGTGATGCGAGTTTTGGTGATTGTCTTGCCAAGAACCCACTGCATGATAAATGGGATAACCAATATTACGATACTGAATACAGCCTTCATGAATTAGCTGACTATGTTGATCTTAGCGAAAAAGACGCAAGCAACGTAGCGGCCAATGATGATATATCCGGTCTTGGCCGTAATAATACTGTATTCGATGTTGCGCGTAAGCAAGCCTATAAAATGGTGCGTAAAGCTGCATCTAAGCCGCTATTTCAATCATGGCAAGCTGATATATTAGCTTGCTGTGAGTCTCTGAATAAACAGTTCTCCAAGCCTATGCAACATAATGAAGTTAAAAACATAGCGCGCTCTATTGCTCGTTATACTTTTAAAATGTGGGCCCTGTTTGTTCATAACATGGATAACTTTAGGGCTATACAGGCTGTTCGTGGCGCGATTGGTGGTAAGTTAGGTCGTAATAAAGCATTGTCTGGCGCGATTGGAGGCGCTAAATCTAAGCGTAGTGGCTCGGTAAAAAAAGATGGCTTGTTATCTAAGGTTCTGGTTATGAAGTCCCAGCATTACAATCATCGCGCTATAGCTGAAGATCTTAATATCAGTGCATCAACAGTATCGCTTTGGTTGAGATCTGCTAGATCCTGATCGATCTAAGCAAGCCTTATCAGTTAATAGCCCCGTTAGGGGCTGCTTTTTGTTTTGGTATTTTTTGTTTATGCATCTATGAGTTCTTTTATGCGTATTGAATGAATATCTAGGCGCGCGTCAAATTTTTTCGAAATTTGCATAAATACGCACGTCATAACTATTACCTAGTAATATTTATAATAGGGTTGATTATGAAGTGTCCTACATGTGAAGAGCATATCGGTTGGGATTGGGTTGAAGATGAATGTATCGAACCAAATCTTGGATTTGAATGTCCGCATTGTGATGAACAATTACGTTATAAAATAGATGAAGGCACGTATTACGGCGCTCAACATCAAACAGTTGAAGTAGTTGATGATTAACTGCAGCGTTTATTGATATTACGATAAAGATCATGAAGTTCATCTTCGAGCTTTATATTGTTTTTATTGCAGAGTTCTTTCATCATTTTTAGATAAAGGTATTCATCCTGGTTAAACTCTAAAATGAAACGCTCGTTATCTGTAAGCCTATTTTTTTTCTTATAGCGGGCTTGAGACTGTGCATTCTTAAATGCTATTTTCAATCCAGCCATGCTATCAATGAAACTATTTGAATCATGAAAAGCCGTTTCGTTAATCTCGGCGATTAACTTTATATGTTCTGGGTTTAATGTTTCAGGTTGATGTGTCAATACATCGTATTTCAGCTCAAATTCTGATTCTAAATGATGGCATTTTTTTCTATCTGCATTAATCAATTCAACCAATTTATAAACCCGATCATCAGTTAACTTCTTTGTTCTCGCTTTAATATAATCAATGAATGCATCGCAATTATCGATATTGATTAAACCAACCTTTTTTCTTCCCATGATCAAATTCCAACTTAACATATTTATTACCTAGTAATACTTATTGTAGCAGACCATTTAATTATTACTAGGTAATAATTAATATCTTATTTACTGATCTATGCTTGTTCTATTACGGTGATCATTATTAAGGGACTCATTAATGAATTATGCATATCTGCGTATATCCACAGACAGCCAGGATGTCGATAATCAGCGTCATGGTATTTTAGAATATGCCAATAGCCGCAATCTGACCGGGCTTAATTTTATTGAGGATACGGTATCGGGTAAGAAGAAATGGAAAGATCGTAAGTTAGGTGAATTGGTTGAAATATTGGTTAAAGGTGATGTGATCGTATTTGCCGAAATTTCACGAATGGCCCGTTCTACACTGCAGGTACTTGAGATATTAGAAGTCTGTATTTCTCGTGGAATATCGGTACATATTACCAAGCAGAATATTGTTTTAGATGGTTCGCTGCAGGCTAAAATCATGGCCACAATGTTAGGACTTGCTGCAGAGATAGAACGTGATTTTATTTCGATGCGAACAACTGAGGCACTTGCAGCCCGTAAAGCTGCAGGGCAAACATTAGGCCGCCCAAAAGGACCCGCTGAAAATTTAAAGCTCGATCGATTACGCCCTGAAATTGAGAAATACTTGAGAAAAGATCTTTCTGTTCGTTCGATAGCTAAGTTAATTGATCAACCGGTAACAACGGTTCACGACTATGTAAAACGGCATAAGTTGAAAGATAAAGTATTAGAACCCCAGTTATAATAGGCACTTTGTTTATTTATTGGTTTTACTCGCGCGCTGTGTGTATTAAATTATATTTTGTTAGTCTTACTTCAGCAGATATTACGTAGCAGCGCGTATTTACATAAAAATAACAGCATGTTTACGCCATTTTAGAGCAGGTTTTATGAAATTAACGAATCCCATTTTTACCATCGTGTTGCTTGGCTTTAGCGGAAATAGTCTCTCGGCCGGTAATGAAGCGAACCAATCATTCAGTAAAGCGAAGAAAAAATTAGAACGTTCTGTTTACCAAGATCATCGAGAAACCATTTATTGTGCCGCCAGTTTTGATAGTAAGAAAAATGTCGCGGTACCAACCGGCTTTAAAACTGAAAAACATAAAAAACGAGCCAAGCGTATTGAGTGGGAACATGTGGTACCGGCCGAGAACTTTGGCCGTACATTTAGCGAATGGCGCAGTGGTAATGAGAAATGTGTAAACAGTAAAGGTAAGTCATTTAAGGGCCGTAAATGTGCCAACAAAGTGAATACTGAATATCGCTACATGCAAGCTGATATGCACAATCTATTTCCGGCCATTGGCGCCGTTAATGCGATGCGCAGTAATTACAATTTCACCATGTTACCTGCAGTTAAATCAGAGTTCGGCAGTTGTGATATGAAGATAGATAATCGAAAAGCAGAACCACCGGTAAATTCACGTGGCCGGATAGCCCGAACTTACATGTATATGGATCAGACTTATTCTCGTTATAGCATGAGTAAACAACAGCGCCAGCTAATGAATGCCTGGGATAAAATGTATCCGGTGTCGGCTTGGGAATGTGAGCGAAGTAAACGCATTAAGGCTGTTCAAGATAATGCTAACTTGGTTGTAGATGGGCGTTGTGGGTGAGTAAAATGTAGTACATTTGTACTACATTTAATAACACTAATGGATGTGATGTTATGGCGTTAATATAGCCACTAATAAGCGTCTGGTTTTAATTTAAGCTGAACTTAGTCTTCTCTAAAATAGTGCAAAATCCTCTCTGAGGGATTTCTATTTTTGGACGCTAAAAACAGTGTCTTTTAGGTGTTTTTCATCGTATTTCGATCGAACGGTTTTTGGTGTGTGCGTGTTGTCACCTTTATGTTCAATAGGCTGTATATCGCTGACTTTACCTCTAGATCAAGAAAACTTCCAATTGGGAGGTTAAATTCAATAAACTACTATGATTAATCAACAACAAGGTAAGTAGGATGAATGAGGCTGATAAGATCGCAATCAGAATAGGTGACAAAAGATACGACAGAAACATGGTGTCAGTTAGCGCTCGATATATAGACCGCACCAAAGGCAAGTTAGACATCAATGGATACGTCCTGATTCCCTTTGATGGGTATCAATCATGTGGCTTGATTTCTTGTCTTCATGCAGGTGTAAAGAAGGGAGGTAGTACACATGGCCGTGGCCTCAAATGCCAGAAGATGCTTAATTATATCTCGAGCGGAAATATTAAGATGATTGTAGCGCCCTCATTGGAGTAACAATCATCGTTATGCGCGTTATCACCTTTCTGTTCAATAGGCCGCTCAGGGACTATTTTATATCTAGATCAATAGCCCCCAACGAGGTGGCTAAATTTCACGAAATACTTTTTCAGGGGTTATTACCCATCAGATTTTAATCTCCACGCGTGTTTTATCAAGAATTAGGGCGTTTTCGAAAAATATGATTGATGTTTATCCTCAATCATATTACCCGACAATAATAGGCCTGAATATCATGCAACTTAAAGAAACAAGCTTTTTAGCCAAAATACAGTATAAATTAACCACCACCAAAGTGGTGCGAAATCATCCTTCTAAAAACATGGATTAAATCAATTTAAAGAGGTAAAAAGTGTGGGGGTTTATAGAAATTGCAGATCTGCAATTTAAAACCTATCAAGCAGGATTCACATACGAATCTTTTGAGTCGTGTGACGCCATCACATAGCTAATTTTCTAAATATCTAGAAAATTAGCTATGTTAATCGAGTGAATTCAGCAAAAGAGCCTTCGGCTATAATCTTCAAAACAAATGGGGTGATCAAAATGCGGACAGTTGGGATCAAAAAGTAAACAGTAAATACACTAAGCCATATAACTCAAGAGACGTCATACTACTAAATTTTCATATTATAAGGATAATTCATGTTAAAACTGAAAGTTGATAGCGAGTTAGAATTGGCACTTGTTGAACGATCTTTCGCTCATAAATATTTCGACATAGTTTCAGCTCAACGAAAGTATTTATCTCAATGGTTAGCTTGGCCTCCCCATGCGAAATCAGAAGATTTCTTCTTGGATTTTATTAAGAAATCGTTAATTGAATTTGCCGAAGGTAAAAGTAGATCCTATGCCATTTTTTACAAAAATGAGTTGGTTGGTAATGTTAGTTTTAATACTATTAATCACAATTTAAAAATGGTTGAAATAGGGTACTGGCTTAGCGAAACATACCAAGGTAGCGGTATCATTACTCGCGCAGTTTCTAAGCTTATTGATGTAGCTTTCTCTGATTTAGATATTGAGAAAATTCAAATATCCGCAGGTGTAGACAATTTACCAAGCCGTAATATTTGTGAACGATTGGGGATGAAATTAGAAGGTATTATTTCCAATAGTGAAAACCTGAATGGTCGAATTATAGATCATGCAATTTACGGCTTATCAAGCGTAGATAGAAATAAAATTCCTATCTAATTATCAAAAATAAAAAGCCCAAATACAAACAGAAGTGTTTTCGTGTCATTAGTCGACCAACTTACAACGGGATCGCTATAAGCCACTGATATAAAAAGAAAAAATAAAAAATAAATTGAAAAAATAACTGAACGCTCAGTGGTTGTTAAATTGTTTATTTTTTGTTGCCAAAAAGTAGGTAGTTGTATATTGTTGAATTCGAAGCAAAAAACATCGAATTCAAACTGAATTCTTATTCCAACAAAAATAGGAGCATCCAAATGCGCATTATTAAAGTTAAAGGTACAACACCTTCAATGGCTAGTCTTTAATTTCATTTTGAAATTTAATTTTAATTTAAAGCCCAATATTTTTGGGCTTTTTTTATTTACATAATAATTTTGGGGTAAGCATGAATTTAGATATCAATGACCTGTATTTTGAACCATACCCTGAGGTAGATTTCAGAATAACTGATAAAAAACTTTCAGTAACATCACCATGGATTATGATTGATGTTGAAGTAGATGAAGACCTAGAAAAGTTACACGACATTGTAAATTCTATAGAGGGAAATGTAGAAAATTTTAAACGTCCTGAAGTCCAAGAGTTCCTTCGGTTTTTTGTTGATTACCCGATCTCATTCATGAAAGTAAAAAAGCCAAACGCAAGTATTCCCCAAAAAGGTAAGTGTAAAATTTCTGATTACATACCATCTAAAATGGAGTTGTTAAAGAAAGTTGATCCGTCCATTGATGAAACTTTCCTAGAGCGTATGGGTATAAATAAAAAATGGAATAATAGCATTTCAGATGCTCTTAATTTTTCACATATCATAGACGATAAATATTCTCCGATTGCTCTTTATTCCTACTTAAATTATTTAATGTTTGTTACCGACTACACTGGCGAACCAGTGTATGAAAAACTAAATGAACTGAAGCAGAATAATGAAAGTGATTTTTTTGAAGTTGTAAAATTAATTCTCAGACAGTCATATTATATAACGTCTAATTGTTGTGACTCAATCTCCCCTGCAATTGAATTATCTGATTCAACACGTGATTTAGCAATAAACTATGAAAAATCAGAGAGGGGTCACCACATGCTAGTTGAAAGAAGTTTTTCTGCGCTATGTGATGATGATATATCAAAGTATAAACTTTTTGATCAAACCCAATTCTGCATGACGCTATTAAAATATACTGCACAAAACTCCATGATGAGTTTTGCTTCTTCTTTAACAGCATTCGAAAGCAGTGGTTTTGGTGAAGAAGATCAGATTGCGCGTTTATTGAGGGCTTCCTCTAAACCATTATCAGCTAATGGACTAGATAAGCACTTTGAAATAAATGCCAAAGAAGGCCATGCCATGATTGGTCTTGAATTTGTTAAGTTAATGGACGTTATTTCCAGAGATGATGTGATTAGTGCATGCATAGCTATAGAAGTTCAAACTGAACTAGGACACTCAAGTCAAAATAAAGTAATGGAATACATTAAAAGCCTATGAACATAATCAATATATTAATTAATCTGTGTTGTAATGAAATTTTTCCGTCTATCGATAATACAGATGCGAAAGTAACAAATATTTTACTTTATGGTTCTCGTGCTACGAATATGCACCATGAAAATTCAGATATTGATGCCACAATTGTTGTTGAATCAAACTCTAAAATTGACCTGGAATTTCACGGTAGAAGATCAGGTATTGATATTGATTTGAAAATTCAAGATCAGAGTAGTGTAATGTATGGTATCTCTAATGGAGATTTCGCTCAGGCCTTAAACTTATCATGCTCAATTGATTTAATGAGTGAGAATGATTTTCATATCAAAGTAAAAAATTCATCTTCCTCTTGGGTTAACCTTAAAATAGAAGAAAAGAAAAAAGATATAAAAGGTATAAATTATGAATGCCTTTTCGGATTACTAGAGCATCAAATGTATAACTACAATGTATACTTCAATTCGAGTCGAAAGGCTTCCACAATTGTATATAACGGTAAGATGTTTGAGGCTGTATCAGATTATTTAAAGGGTTTCATCCGCCTGCATTGTTACAAGAATAATGAATATGAAACTGATGTAGTAAAGCTGTTGGCCTGCTTAGATAGCTTTGAACGAAACTCTTGCTATATGGAAGTTCTTAGGTATGACTTTTTTCCATTAGTAACAGGATTAGTTAATAATATTGAACAATGGAGCTGGGACTCTGTAAGAAAAAACATTGAGGAATTTCACTTTGTACAATTTGGAACTCCACTGTTTCAACCCAATTCTTATCCACAAGATATTTTAGTATTCAATAGTTAACGGCGTCTAAACCATGTTATCAATAAATTCAAAAAAAGTTACCGATGATAGTTTGTGGGGAAACCATGTATTTCTAGTTTTAATGTCTACATCTGTATTAGTTGGATTAGGGCAGAAAATATTTAGCGTTGCGATTCCTCTCATTGTATACGAACTCACAAAATCATCCGAATGGATGGGGTGGATGAGAGCTGTAGAGTTTTTGCCTAATTTGTTATTAGCCTTATTTATTGGAGTCTGGGTAGATAAATTTAATAAGAAAAAATGGTCTTTAGCCATGCTTATAACTCAAAGCATATTACTTGTCGTTTCGTTCAGTGTTATAGCTTTAGGTGGTTCAATAATTTGGATACTATTCCCATTAACTTTTATAATAAACTCTTGTTCTTATGGTTATTATAATTCAAAAATGGTTATCATTAAGAAAGGTATTCCACACGACATGCTCAACCTAGCAACAGCTAGGTTATCAGGTGTTACAAACTTCTTTGATACGTTAGGTCCCGCTATTGCTGGTTCTATATTGCTCATATCTGCTTTACACTGGCCCATCTTATGGGTTGCAGTAGCCTTTGCAGTTTCAGCCTTAATTTTTAGTAGATTGAAGTGGAGCGAAGATGTTCCAGTTAGTAACTCAAGTAATCTAGAGTTAATAAAAGAAGGTTGGTTTGTTTTAAAGAGTCATACCACGCTATTTTTCCTTACATGGTTAATTATGATAGTAAATGTAACGGGTGGAGTGTTTGAGATTCAAATGATCTTTGCAGCAAAGGATGTTTACTCATTTAATAATGCTCAAGTCGGTTTTTTAATAAGTGCTGCTGGTTCAGGTGCTTTTTTAGGTGCTTATTTTGCCCCCTCAATTCGTATACGATTCGGCTTAGGTAATGCATTATTACTCTCAGTATTTCTGGAAGCATGTTGTTTTTTGATTCCAACTATTTTCGAAACCCCTTTAGCGATGTATATTTCAATGTTTTCTGCGACAGGAATAGGTGTTATCACAAGTATTTGTATCTGGACCTATCGACAAGAGGTAGTTTCAAGTGAATATTTCGGACGAGTAGCTGGTTTAACGGGATCAATATTCAAAATAGGATTACCTATTGGACTTGCAGGCTCAGGGTATTTAGTCACACTCTATGGTGTTAATTTTTTATTCGTAATCTGTGGATCATTACAAGTTATAGCGGTCTTATTTTTTAATCGGAAAATGGTTAGGGACATTAAGTAATAAGCACTCACTGTATACGTATTAATAAGCACTACGTGTCGTGGAATGTTAATTTTTCCACAAACTAAAAAATTAAAGCCTGTTTGTTAAACTGCGTATAACGTATGTTATGTAAGATCGAGAACAAGATGATGGTTCGCTACGTAAATCTAGCGAACTAGATTCAGCTAATAATCACTTCAGGTACCCTGGGTCGTATTTCCGTAGTCGTACTAAACATAAAATGCACTATACGCAATTGCTCACTATCAGAAAAAAGACTCTGATAATTCCCAACTGTTCGCTTCGCCGTACAATGTATTTTATGTTTAATAGAATGGTTACCACCGCACTCGCTGTCTAGCACAGGCCATCGCAGCAAACACCGCTGCGAGCATCGGCATCACTTCAAGCAACAACAATCCCAAACGTAGTTCTCGAAAGGCTCGGAAAAAACACACCTCACCTTTACGCTACTTATCGGTCTTTTATGTTGCTGCGCTCCGCCTCGCCAATGGTTTAATCGAAATTGTTTTATTTTTCGTATCCCTGAATGATTTAGCGGTTCTTTGGCGGTGACAGCTTTGAAAGGTTTATGTAAAATCCATCGAATTCAACTCAGAGGTCGTTAAATCATGAAATCATTCAGTAAAGCATACAAGCGTACTGGTAATTCAGTCCTGGCATATAAGGAAGTAACCAATTGTGATGGAAAGTCGCTTAAAGAGATTGCTGATGGTTCATTTTCATGTCTTGACGAAGTATTTGAAGAAATCGATTTTTATACATCAACGGACACAAAGCGTGGAATCCTTAAAAATACAGGTAAGATTCTAGGTGGGCTCGTTTCACTTGGTGGTTCGTATATGCTAGAAATGCACACTAAGCATTATTCTGATATGTATGAAGAAATCTATAAACCCACACTAAACCGAATGAAAAAAATTGAAGACGACACCAATGAAAGCTTATCTTCGATTGGCAAACAGTTAAGTAAATTAAATGATGTACTTAAGCCTGTTGAAAAAATCCTACAATCAAAATCTATAAATACTTGTAACAATAAAAAGACTCTTAATCAATACAGAAAATTTAATGCAGGTTTTAATTCATCACTAAGCGTTGGTTATGGTGGCTTAGTGGGAGGGACTGCTGCTATTGGTGCTTGGGGGCTAGTATCGTTAATAGGCTCAGCTTCAACTGGTACCGTTATTTCGTCGCTATCAGGTGTCGCAGCTACCAATGCTACATTAGCATGGTTTGGTGGTGGTTCGCTTGCGACAGGTGGTGCTGGAATGGCCGGTGGTTTCTGGGTTCTTGGCGGCATAGTTGCTGCACCTATTGTGTTCTTTTCGACTAAAAAGTCATACAAAAAAGTAGATGTCCTTAAAGAGCAGAAAGGTGAGTTAGTCGATGAATCAAGTAAGCTTGCAGGTTTAACAATACCAGCATCTACTCAATTATCAGAAGTTAGGAAATACGAGTATTGTGTTACTGAGCTTATGAAGGAATATATCCCAAAAATTGAAAAAGAGCTGGAATTATATAAGTACCATCGTTCATTCTTTGATGATTTACTTGGTAGAAAAATGAACCAAAAACAAGATGAGTATTTCAATAAGCTAAACGTTCTCACTTGTGAATTATTCGATAAGTTAGGTATCCAAGATTAAATAATGTGAGGTTATTGCGCTTATTTAGATCTTTGTATAGCATTGATGCTATACATTATATTGAAAGGGTTTAAGTAAGGTTTCATACCAAAAACTAACCCTCGTCTTGCATCATGTTCTAGTGCGTAAGTTTCCTTACTGCTTTCTGTAATGATGAATTGGTATTCCAAGTGTTCATGAATATATGTTTTTGTCATGCCATCCAGCTTGTATTCACCAGAAGCGAACTTAGGTAAATCATCAGTTGTAAGGTTTGGGATAACTAAGCGGTTAGCAATATAAACACAAAATTGATCCCCACTTAACCGCCCTGATGCATGTGCATTTAATCGAGTATACAAACCAAACTTCTTCTTACCTGATGCAATGGCTTTCTCTATTTCTCGTCCTGACATTCCACAGTAAATAAGCTGTTCTTGATTCCATATTGCGTAAACGCCTGCAGCAACCATCGGTATATCTTTGTTTGGCCAATCTGAAAACTTATAGCGTTGTGAGAATTTCATTACATGCACCTTATTTTAATAATCGTTGTGCAAGGTGTTTTGATTTAAATGTATAACAAATGTTATACATTTAAATCGGTTTAAAACTTATTATTATAACTCAATTGTAATTTTGATATCTTTCGGTTCAACACCATAGGTTAAAGCTAACCCGATCTTAGCTTGTTCTAATGATAGAGGTAGGTCTTCAGCTGTATCTGTGTTTTTAGTGTCATTTTTATCTTCCCACTTAATCCACGTTAATTCATCTGTTTTGATACCAAGTGATTCTATTGAACCTTGTTTTAGGTAATGAATTGGACTTGCGCCTTTCCACATAATTGGATCAATCTTATTAAGAACTGCGTAGTGTGAAATTTTGATAATTTTACGTTTAGATTCAGGTTCTACTTCATATCCAGAATACTTTCCAATAAGGAATGGTTCCCTATGTTTTTCTGGGCCATTACACCAATTTGAACGTCTGTTTCTAATTGCAATTACATAACCTGATTTACACTCATCTAGAGATGAGCCACTAGCTTTCCAATATGCGACACCACCTTCTTTTACCATTGTTTTTTTGTCTTTTCCTGTCATGCAAACAATGTTCATATTCACCTCTATGTTATTTATTGACATTGATTTTAATATACAGGAATCTGATTTATGCGCAATGTTTTTATGTTTTATTGCGCATGAATATTTATTTGTGTGTTTTACATGGTTTATTTAGAGTTTAATGCGCAATTGTTTGTTGTTTTAGTCGAGTGTTTATGTTTTTAGTACAACCATACACAATGTATAACATTTGTTATACATTGTGATGGTTATACTCGTTTTGTAATTAATTCTGAATAATTACAGATTAGTTGTAATGACATTTTTTATTGTTTTCGTTAAGGTTTTAGCAGGGAAAAGCTTAATTAATGGAATTTAAATCATGATCTCAGTATCCAAAGAAGAATCAACACTGTTGATTCAACATGCTATATCAGCCAATCGTAATGAGGGGGGGAATCAAAAAAATCTAAGTGTGTTGTTAGATCTTGAAGAACCTAGAATTAGTGAATACAAAGTAGGAAAAGGAAGATTGTTATCATGGCAGCGGCAGATTATCATCGATAATTATGGTTATCCAAGGCGTGGGAAAGGGCAGTATATAAAAGGTGAGGTATGTGGTTCTGTAACTGAGTTTATAAATGGTTATGAAGAATCCTCAAATAAACGATTAAAACACCGTTTATATACATTGTTCATGAGTAAAAAGTTTCAAAATGAGTTATCAAGGTCTGTGAGATTGACTGATAGCTCTAGTAAAGAACTAGGTGTTTTTTGTCGTATTGATGATCTACTTGCTTTTCCTCAAACTAAATTGTGGTATGAATATATCAAAAGTCATGGTGTCAACTTATCTCCTACCGAGAGTGGTTCGTGTATAAGTAAATATGAGCATAAAGTTGAAGATATTGAAGCGTACATTTCACAGGTCGGACTTTCTACTATTGATACATCAAGTATGCATCTTGAATATACCTATTCAGAATTCATGTCTATTTTATATAGAATCGCAGGTTTCAAATATGAATTAATGCCTGAATTCAGGTTTGATAATGATGTTGATATCGAACCTGTCGTTTTGAATGACTTAGTTATTACTGGTGATGTAGTTTTAGAGCTGAAACCAAATTCAGTGTTATACGAGGATGACGAAGATAAAAGTAATGTCCTTCGCGATAGAGCATCCTTGCTTTTTAATGATTTGTCCGCAAACTTGTTTGGTCACCATCGGTCCTTATATAAGTTGAAGGTCGAGTCTAATTTTAATCCGGAAATATCCTATCAACCTGATTATTGGAGTCGTATCGTTATGCGGTTATACCTGTCTGAAAATATGAATTATCATTTATGGATCAGGCTGGATAACGGTGGTGAAGTAGACTCGGATAGAACCGATAGTGGTGTAGAAGAAGTTAGGAATATTGTAATAAAGGATTTATGTAGATTAGATTTTTTAAATGAAATGGAATTGATTCGTAAGTGGTGTGGTTATACATTTGATATTAATATTGAACTCAAACATGAGGTGGCTAAACTCGGTGGATATATCCCTGGAGCTAAAGTTCTTTAATTGAAAAAAATAAATGTATAACAATTGTTATACATTTATTTTTGGTAGAAAAACCTATCATTAATTAGCGGCGTTAATCGCATCCATTAATGCTTTCTCATCGATATCTTCATGCATGTGAATGAGCCCACGCATTAGTTTTGCCATTGTTATTTTTTTACCCATTTCTTCACTTAACTCTTCTAACCAAAGATTTAGATCTGCTTTGTTATTTTCTGTCAATCTAACTGGGATTGGCTTGCTGTTTGTCGTCACGTTACGGCGAGTGGCGACTGTCGTAATCTTTGTGTCAGTTGGTATTTTCTGTTCTTTTTGGTCCAGCTTTTTTTGTCTTCTGCGGTGAAGCGATGAAGCACCTTGTAATTTGCTCATATTAATAAATACACTTGTATAAGTTAAAGACGTTCTAGCACTTCTTTTGCAAGATTCTTGTAATCTGTTACCACGGTTGAACCAGGCTGATAATTTAAAATCGTTTCACCGGTTACGCTCGCTTGGCCGATAACTTCGGTACGACGAATTGTCGTTTTTAATACTTGCCCTTCAAGGTTATCTAACTCTTCTTGTAAGAAGTTATTAATGAGTTTATTTGCTTTCGCATACTCATTTCTGAAAACGGCATAATTTACATTTTCAGTTTCTTTGACTTCTTCTAATGCATCCAAGAGATCTGCAAGACCACTTAATGAAAAGTTGCCGCCGTCTACAGGGATTAGAAACAGATCTGCTGCCATCATGGCATTTACAGACGTTAGGCTTAGGTTTGGTGGGCAGTCGAGTAACACAATATCGTAATCAGTCTGAATTGATTCAAGCTGTTTTAATAGGATTCGTTCTCGGTGTATTTTCGTTAAGCTTTGTTCTATTACTCGGCTTAGGCGAATATCAGTAGGGCAAATGTAGAGGTTTTCTATCACGCCTTTTTTTGATACAGCGGGAATGATTGCGTTTTTGATTGGGTTGTTTTTAGCTGATTCAAATACGTCTGTTATTGATGATTCAAATTCCCGCTCTCCACCCGCCATCACTGAGGTTAGGTTTGCTTGTGGATCTAAATCGATAACAAGAACGCGTTTATTTTCTTTGGCTAGCTGGGCTGACAGATTGATTACTGTCGTTGTCTTACCTACGCCGCCTTTCTGATTGATCACTGCAATTGTTTTCACTTTATACTCCCCAAGTAAAATGTATAACAAATGTTATACATTTTACTTGGGGTATGCAAGTGTATTGTTATACTTGGTTTATCCACTGTTATTGTGGATAAGGTTTTATCTAGTCTCAATTGTTTAGGAAACTAAGGTTCAAAGAACATTGAGTTGAAACCTGGGGGTAAACCAAGAGAAGTATCAGTTTTTGCAAAACTGAAAAATTAACGTACCGGCAAGTACTATCTGGTAAGACCGCACCGCTCAATGCTTTAGTGTGACAGGATGGCTGGGTTGACGTTTAAAAGTTAAACTGGCCGTGTAGGGATATTTAGCCCTAAATCAAAAAAGCCCCCTTATTAGTTGGAGGCTTCGTTTATAGAGTAGCTCTATAATGTACAGTTAAGAACAATACCCAGAATCAGCATAACAACAACAAAAACCATCTGTTCTCGTGTCAATGTCTTTACTACCGTCAACATTTCTGAAATCCCCTTCATGAAATGTCCTCCATTTGTAAATATAAAAATGAAGATGCAAAGAACCTATCCAACATAATTTTTCGATTTTTTTCGAATTTTATGGAATTCAAATGTTAGGGTTGTTAAGCTATGGTTAGTTTGAATCCCCATTCAACAAACCAAGCCTAACTGGTTATGCACCACTAGGTTAATTCCTAAAGTCGCCGCAATGCGACTTTGGAATTTAAATTTATAATCCTCAAGTCATGTAAATCTCCTTCTGAAATATTATTTTCTTCATAAAAAACCAAACCTTGTGACTAATGATACCTTAGTTAATATCAATGGACAAATAACCACATCTGCAGTGAGTTTTAGACGTGAAAACCGGTCTTACGTCAGGGAAACAATGGCATGGTCAATGTGAATATCCAGCAAGGTTTTTAGGGCTTATTTTGTTCACGAAATTAAATTTCATCATTTTTTGTGCTGTGATGCAACAACACAAATATATTTTAAATACTGCGCATAACTAATGTTATGTGAGATCTGAGTTAATCACTCGATTTAAGTGATTCACAACGTTAAATCTAGCGAACTAACTTCTATCAAACATCCCGTATTCACAACTTATTACTCATATGCGAATTTCACAATATCAACCATTATGATATCCAAATATTGTACAATATAAATGTACTATAAAAGCATAGTAGCATCAACTCGCCATGCTCTCAAGTCTTTGATTTTACAGTGGATATGTTAATTAATACGTTAGTGGATACGTTAATAAATACTATGGCGTATGCATATATAAATAACCCCAATAGTGGCATTCACTGTCGGCGAAATGTGATATATAGTCGGGTCATAACAACAATAAAAATTAATTTATCTAACGTTAATTCATTAATTGAACTTAAGATTTCAGGCCAATGTTCCATAAAAATATCCTCTCTAATAAAAAATAACACTCTAATTACAGCGATAAATACGCCTAGTGAAAATAACAATACCACTTTCATTAAAGCAAAAGTTAATTGGCTGAATTAGTGTTGCAAGTCAACACCTTAGGTTGTTTGTTGGATGTTTAAGTGTGTGGGTTTTTTCACTTAAACCGAGGCGCTTATCATTGGGGGAGTGTAAAATTTATTGTTTTTGGTACAGAGAGGTTTCTAGCACCTCTGAACTAGACGTCCTGTCTGTGATTAGTGAGTCGATTTTAGACTATGACTAATGCAGCTAGTGTACCGCTACACGCGCGTAGCTTACGGCCATCAGCATCCCAATAAAATTATCTGTTACCGTTCGAAACCACCTCCCCAAGTCCCTGAACTAGAATTGTGCTCGTTGTTCGGCTAAGCCCGCCGGAGTGGGCGGCGATGAAAACAAGGGGAATGGGCACCCCTCGCGCCTACGTACTCCACAACTTGTGCCTCAGCCACTGCGCATTCCGCTTAGCAATGACTATATTTGTGCGCGTTGCCCGGCAATGCCTCAACCGGTAAAACAAAGCGCCACATAAAGCAAAGAACCGCTTAATGTAGCAAAACTGCTTTGTATTTTCCGGTAGAGGCATCGTCTAATGTATTTGGTGTTGTCCGTCATTGCCAAGCTCCACGCTCCGTGACCTCGACACAAATTGTTTCGCTACTCCGGCACTCTGCCACACCCAAAGCCTGTGCCCATTCCCCTTGTTTACATTTACTTTGCCGCCCAGTCCGGCGGGCTTAGCCTCTGTCGCTGCTGCATTAAGTCTTGTGATCGCTGTTGGTGTTGTGGTTGTCATCGTTCAGGGACTTCCGCCACACCCGAAGCCTTCGGTGGTTTCGCCCTAGTCCTGCGCTCACATCAGTTTTGTGGTCGCTAGTTGTCATTTTGACAAGTGCTGTTACATGTAACAGTACTTGTGTTGGGTTTATATATTTTGTTCTATTCGGTCAATGATCCGTTTTACAGTTGTTGGTTTGAATGATAAACCGCGGGATGTTTTCACTCCTGCATTGTTTAGTGCGTCGGCTATGTGCTGCAGTGGGCGGCCAATGAGTGGGGTAATAATAACTTCTATTCGTTGTGCAAATTGGTCTGCGTTTTGTCTGCGAACCTTGTTCATTTCAGTTAATGACTCGGGGTGATGACCGCCAATTTTGCGTATTAATGTTTTACCATCATGATCGAGCTCGTCTACTGATACGCCTTTGGCTATAAGCTTGGCGTTACGTTCCTTAATTGAGCTCAAACCGGCTTTGGTTCGTATTGAAATGAAGTCGCGCTCTTGCTCGGCTAGGGCCGCGTAGATATGTAGCTGAAATTTGTCGGCGTTCGGCATCGATGCAACAGTTAGTGAAAGTTGCTTGTCTTCCATTACCTTTGCGATAAATGAAACTCTACGAGATAGCCGATCTAACTTTGATACTAATAATGTCGCCTTGTGCTTTTTGGCCAACGCTATCGCGTTGGCCAGTTCTGGCCGTTCGTCATTCTTACCTGATTGTATATCCTGGCATGTGTGAATGATTTTGTGATCCGCTGGTGCGTAGTTATCTAAGTACAATTGTATGTCGCGCTTTTGTGCATCCAAGCCATTTCCAGACTTCCCCTGCTTTTTCGTTGATACGCGAAAATAGGCTATATATTGCATTTTGATCCTCGTAATTAGCGGGTTTTACATAACGTAACCTTGGTTACGTATGTAAAATTAGTTTAGGTATCCTTTTTTAGCTACTTTTTATGGATTTTTTGTTACATGTGACAAATTATTAGTTGTCCTCATGACTACGGTTGCCGCCAGTTCATCCCTGCTACGCAGGAATACCAGCGGCTACCCGTGCCCAAGCTTCTCCATAGACCGCACTAAATGCCCTGCAAAAAACGCAGCGTATTTAGTTTGCCCATTGCGTAGCTTCGGCACCCGCCACGCCCGAAGCCAGCCGCTGGTATGGTTATGAACTCGTTTTTATTGTTGTTATTTACAAATAAAAGTTGCCGCCCCACTGGGGCGGTCTATATTTAAGTGGAAGGTCGGGGATTACCCATGACCACTGTTAGGAACTTATTCATGTTTTCACTTAAAGAAATATCGGTAATTACAGAAGCAAACTCAATTTTGGATAAAAAAGCACGTTATACAAACTCTATTTGTATACCATCGTTAGCTTTTGCTTTATGTCGAACAAAACTGGCTCATTTGGAATCAGAAGCCTTTGCTGTTGCGTATCTTGATTGTAAGAACCGTTTGATTTCATTTGATGTTGTATTTACAGGGACGGTAAATAGTGCAAATGTATATTCTCGTGATGTTGTGAAATTGGCACTTAAATATAATGCAG
>Ga0209396_1001675_pt1 | contig 24172 bp, 17 predicted proteins | sample GOMGulsemesocosm_6_FD_184638 | JGI IMG/M metagenome (GOLD analysis project Ga0209396, IMG submission 184638) | Methane-oxidizing microbial communities from mesocosms in the Gulf of Mexico - GOM8C Gulf of Mexico (SPAdes) (version 2) | ecosystem: Environmental > Aquatic > Marine > Cold seeps... | reverse complement strand
TTTTCCCCCAGGGCTTCGCCCTGACAACCCCCTTCGAAGAGCTGTTTATCGTAGCGGGTATGGCAGGCATTATCGGAGCCTCGATCTACGCTATCTATCAGACTAACATCAAACGCCTGCTGGCCTATTCCAGCGTGGCGCAGGTCGGTTATATGGTACTGGGAATCGGATTTGCATCGGCAGCCGGTTTGACTGCCACACTGATTCACCTGTTCAACCATGCCCTGATGAAGGGCGCCCTGTTCATGGCAATTGGCGCCATTATCTACCGTATCGGCGATTGTCGTATGGAGCAGATTCATGGACTGGGCAAAGCAATGCCCTGGACCTTTGGCGCTGTTGTTATCGGCGGCCTTAGCCTTGTCGGCGTTCCCGGCACCGCCGGCTTTATCAGCAAATGGTATCTGGTCGTGGCAGCCCTGGAACAGCAAGCATGGATATCGGTTACCGTTATTCTACTCGGCTCTCTGCTGGCGGTGGTGTATGTCGGCAAAGTGATAGAGGCGCTCTACTTCAAACCCGTCGCAGACACCAATAAAGTGGTGACTGAGGCACCGGCATTGCTACTGCTACCAACCTGGGGGCTGGTGCTCGCGAACATCTATTTTGGCCTGGATACCGACTTGACGGTAGGAGTTGCGGAAAAAGCCGCAGCGGCTCTCGCTAGCCTAGCGGAGACTGGGAAATGAGTGCAGAAATACTGCTGTTAGCCCCGCTGCTGCTACCGCTGATAGCTGCGGCTGGCATTATCATCACCCGTCACACGCCTAATCTCAGGGAGGGCGTAACACTGGTGAGCTCGGCGCTGATCGCTATCCTGGTGGTGGTGCTGGCCGCACGTTTTATGGATGGGGAGATATTCACCCTGACCCTGTTCGAGCCCTTACCGGGCATTGCCATTGCCTTTGAGATTGAGGCGCTGGGGATGCTATTTGCACTGGTTGCCGGTTTGCTGTGGCTGGTCACTTCGATCTACGCCATCGGTTATATGCGTGGCCACAATGAGCAGAATCAAACCCGATTCTTCGCCGCGTTTGCAATCTCCATTGCCGCAACCATGGGCATCGCCTTCGCGGGGAACCTGCTTACCCTCTTCCTCTTTTATGAATTGTTAACCCTTGCCACCTATCCGCTGGTCACCCATGCCGGCACTCCTGAGGCAAGAAAAGGTGGACGAACCTACCTCGGTATTTTGCTGGGCACATCCATCGGCCTCTTTCTGCTGGGGATTCTCGTGACCTGGTCCCTGACCGGCCGAGTCGATTTCCAGGCGGGCGGCATACTGAACGGTCATATTGACCCCGCCTGGGCCGGCCTGCTCTACGCGCTGTTCCTGTTCGGGATTGGTAAGGCCGCGGTGATGCCCTTTCACCGCTGGCTGCCTGCGGCAATGGTGGCACCCACGCCGGTCAGCGCGTTATTACACGCCGTAGCCGTGGTCAAGGCCGGTGTCTTCACTCTACTCAAGGTAACAATCTATATCTTTGGTGGTGAATTTATCCTCTCCAATGACGTGACTGGCGGCCTGATCTGGGTTGCCGCGGCCACCATACTGATCGCCTCCGCGGTGGCGATGACCAAGGACAATCTCAAGGCACGGCTGGCCTACTCCACCGTCAGCCAGCTAAGCTACATCGTGCTGGGAACCATGCTAGCGAGCAAATCGGGGCTGGTCGGCGCCGCCATGCATATCGCGATGCATGCCTTCGCCAAAATCACGCTATTTTTTGCCGCCGGAGCTATTTTTGTCGCCAGCCATAAAAAACTGGTCAGCGAACTAAACGGTCTAGGGCGCGCCCAACCGGTCACATTTATCGCCTTTTTCATCGGCACCTTGAGCATTATCGGTTTGCCGCCCTTCGGCGGCATGTGGAGTAAGTGGTATCTTGCTCTGGGTGCAGTTGAGACAACACAACTGCTGTTGCTGGGCGTTCTGATGATCAGTTCGCTGCTCAACATTGTCTATCTGCTGCCCATTCCTATTCGGGCCTTTTTCAGCAAACCACCGAATGGTGAACACTATACGAAAGTCGCGGAAGCGCCGAAGTCGATGTTGCTGGCCATGGTGATCACCTCCACCGCCTGCATCACCCTTTTCTTCTACCCCGACCCGTTCTATCGACTGGCAGGCTTAGCTGCCGGAGGTTACTGATATGTCAGGTGACAAAGAGAAAATTTACCTTTTTGATCGACCGAAAAATGTCGATCGACTGCTCAAGGGGTTCTATGCCACCTGTATCCTGCTGGTGCTGGCCGACTTTATCCTTCACCGCCATATCGGCTTTGACTGGGAGAAAATACCTGCCTTTTATGCCATTTACGGTTTTGTTGCCTGCGTTCTGCTGGTCGTCGTCGCAAAAAGGATGCGTAACGTCCTGATGCGCAAGGAAGGCTATTATGATGACTGAGCTGCCCCCCTTTCTGCTCTATTTTATTGCCGCACTCCTAGTTGCTGCTACCCGCGGGCTGCCGCGGCAACTGATATTGCTGGCGACCCCGGTGGTGACGGGGCTATATCTCTGGCAGAGCATTGAGCCCGGAGCCCATGTCGTTTACAGCCTGATGAACTATGACCTAACCCTGCTGCGGGTAGATAAACTCAGCCTGCTGTTCAGCTACCTGTTCTGCATCGCCAGCTTTTTTGCGGGCATATTCTCGCTCCATGTAAAAGACACCAAACAGCACGTTGCCGGGTTGATGTACGCGGGCAGCGCACTGGGGGCTGTGTTTTCAGGCGACCTGATTACGCTGTTTATTTTCTGGGAGCTGTTAGCCATCAGTTCCGTATTTCTCATCTGGGCACGCGGTACGGAGAGGGCACTGAAAGCCGGTATGCGCTACCTGGTATTTCAGGTGCTATCGGGGGTACTGCTGCTAGCCGGTGCTCTGGTCTATTACCACCAAACAGGCTCACTGGCATTTGATCACATTGGTCTGGATGCGGGTGTCGCAGGCTGGCTGATCTTTATCGCCTTCGGGATAAAAAGCGCCTTTCCGTTCCTGCACAGCTGGCTTACCGATGGTTACCCTGAAGCGACGGTGACCGGCACAGTCCTGCTCTCCGCTTTTACCACCAAGGTTGCTGTCTACAGCTTGGCCCGCGGCTTTGCCGGTGAAGAGATCCTGATCTATATCGGTGTCACCATGGCCTGCTTCCCAATCTTTTACGCGGTCATCGAAAATGATTTGCGTAAGGTACTGGCCTACAGTCTTATCAACCAGGTCGGCTTCATGGTGACAGGTATCGGGATCGGCACCGCCCTGGCCCTGAACGGTGCTGTTGCTCACGCGTTTAGTGACGTCATCTTCAAGGGCTTGCTGTTTATGAGCATGGGGGCAGTGCTCTACCGGGTCGGCAACATCAACGGCTCGGATCTGGGTGGGCTCTATAAATCCATGCCTAAAACCACTGTGCTTTGTATTATCGGTGCGCTTTCCATTTCAGCATTCCCCTTGTTCAGTGGTTTTGTCAGCAAGTCGATGGTGATGACCGCGCTGATGCAGGAGGACCATGGTTATCTCTGGCTATTGATGCTGTTTGCCTCGGCCGGCGTATTCCACCACGCAGGTATCAAGATCCCCTATTTTGCTTTCTTCCACCACGATTCCGGAATACGTACCCAAGAGGCGCCGCGCAACATGTTGGTTGCGATGGGCGTGGCGGCGGCTCTGTGTATTTTTATTGGTACCCAGCCACAATATCTCTATGCCCTATTGCCCTGGGAAGTCAAGTACTGGCCCTATGATGTGACCCATGTACTGGCACAAACACAGTTGCTGTTTTTCTCTGCCCTGGCCTTTGTCTGGTTGAATAAACGGGGACTATACCCACCGGAGCTGCGTTCAGTGAACCTGGATGCGGAGTGGTTGTATCGCCGCCTGTTGCCCACTGGCGCACAACGCATCCTGAACCTACTGGCAGACATTAAGGAGTCGGCGCTAACAAAGATAAGCGTACAGACGCAGCGCGTACAAAACGAATTCAGCAAATCTCCGATAGCTAAATACCATCTCGCGGAGAGCTGGCAAACCGGGAGTATGGTGTTCTGGATTTCAGCTATCCTTGGCGCCTTTCTGTTACTAGAGATCTTTGGTTTGGGGCATTAACCCATAGTGATTTACAAGTCGAGGGACGACTTTGTAAATAAAAGCCTGAGAATAAAGTTTTTCAGGTTGCATGATGATTGTGTTAAGAAACTTAACCTGGCGCCCTTCGCGCCAGACTTGCCTGATTGCTACGCCCACCCCTTTTGATGATGAGCTTCAAACGCTCAAACGGCTAACTCTATATGCAATAAAGAATCAACCTTGAGAAGGCCTACTCCCATTCGATGGTTGCGGGTGGCTTCGAAGAGATATCGTAAGTCACTCGGGAGATACCTTTCACCTCGTTGATGATACGGCTCGACACTTTTTCCAGCAGCTCATAAGGCAGATGAGCCCAACGCGCAGTCATGAAATCGATGGTCTCTACGGCGCGAATGGCAACAACGTATTCATACTGTCGCTGATCACCCACTACACCCACAGATTTAACTGGCAGGAACACGGTGAAGGCCTGACTGGTCTTGTGGTAATAATCAAAGTTATGCAGCTCTTCGATGAAGATAGCGTCAGCTTCGCGCAGGATATCCGCATACTCTTTCTTAACTTCGCCCAGAATACGCACACCTAAGCCTGGACCCGGGAACGGATGGCGATACACCATATCGTAAGGAAGACCCAACTCAAGACCGATTTTACGCACTTCGTCTTTAAATAATTCGCGTAGCGGTTCAACCAAGCCCAGCTTCATATCATCCGGCAGGCCTCCTACATTGTGGTGCGATTTAATGACGTGCGCTTTACCGGTTTTCGCAGCGGCAGACTCAATAACATCCGGGTAAATCGTACCCTGCGCCAGCCACTGCACGTTATCAATTTTGCTGGACTCTTCATCAAACACTTCAATAAAGGCATTGCCGATAATTTTGCGTTTTTTCTCAGGATCATTTTCACCTTTCAAACGACCCAGGAACAGGTCTTGAGCATCAGCACGGATCACTTTCACGCCCATGTTGCCGCCAAACATCTCCATCACCTGATCGCCTTCGTTCTTACGCAGCAGGCCGTTATCCACAAATACACAGGTCAGCTGATCACCGATAGCTTTGTGCAACAGCGCTGCAACGACGGAAGAATCCACCCCCCCGGACAGCCCCAGCAACACATGATCTGTACCGACTTTGTTGCGTACAGTTTCGATCGCATCTTCAATAATTTGTGCCGGCGTCCACAGACCTTCACAACCAGCAATTGTTTTAACGAAATGCTCCAGCATGCGCAGACCTTGCAACGTGTGCGTCACTTCCGGGTGGAACTGCACGCCGTAGAAGGCACGTTTGTCATCACACATACCGGCAATTGGCGCGCTATCGGTAGAAGCCATCACCTCAAAACCAGCTGGTAATTGCGTCACCTTATCGCCGTGACTCATCCACACATCCAGCAACACATTACCGTTTTCATTAGTATGATCGGCAATGCCTTCCAACAGGCGACTTGGCGCTTCAACCTTAACCTGCGCGTAACCAAACTCGCGCTCGTCAGAGCCTTCGACCTTGCCGCCCAACTGCTCGGCCATCGTTTGCATGCCATAACAGATACCCAGCACAGGCACTCCCAGCTCGAATACAACCTGCGGAGCGCGTGGCGTGGTCGCCTCAGTTACCGACTCAGGACCACCGGCCAACACAATCGCATTGGCATCAAAGGCACGAATATCAGCCTCGGTCATATCAAAGGCGTGTACTTCACTGTAAACACCGATTTCACGAATACGGCGCGCAATAAGCTGCGTGTACTGGGAACCGAAATCAAGAATCAGGATACGTTCAGCGTGGATATTCTGTGTCATAGTGGCTTATCTGCAATTGGAGGCTAACGCCTGAAATTTTGACAGCAACTCCGTTTAATAACGGAGCTGCCTTTGGATGGAGTAGTAACCTAATAGTTAACCGGCAGGCTTAGCCTATACGGTAGTTAGGCGCTTCCTTAGTAATGGTTACATCGTGTACGTGGCTTTCGCTCATGCCGGCGCTGGTCACACGCACAAACTCAGGTTTAGTACGCAGTTCTTCAACATCACCGCAACCTGTGTATCCCATAGTGGCACGCACGCCGCCCATCAACTGATGAACAATCGCCGCCATTGGGCCTTTACAAGGCACACGACCCTCAATACCTTCGGGGACTAATTTCTCAACACCGGCATCTTTAGACTGGAAGTAACGATCACTGGAACCGTTAGACTGGCCCATCGCACCCAATGAACCCATGCCGCGATATGCCTTAAAGGCGCGACCTTGGTATAGTTCAACTTCACCCGGCGCTTCGTCAGTACCGGCTAACAAACTACCAATCATGATTGCCGAGGCACCCGCTACCAACGCCTTGGATAGATCACCGGAGAAACGGATACCTCCGTCGGCAATTAACGGTACACCGGTACCTTCCAGCGCAGCAGCCACATTAGCAACCGCTGTAACCTGAGGCACACCAATACCGGTAACAATACGCGTAGTACAAATTGAACCAGGGCCAATACCGACTTTTACGCCATCCGCACCCGCTTCAACCAACGCTTTAGCCGCTGCGCCCGTAGCGATGTTGCCGCCGATCACCTGCACCTGTGGGTAGTTCTCCTTCACCCAGCGTACACGGTCGATTACACCTTTGGAGTGGCCGTGGGCAGTATCCACCACAATCACGTCAACACCCGCTTCAACTAGCGCCTTAACACGATCAGGCGTTTCAGGCCCAGTACCAACAGCAGCACCAACACGCAATTGCCCCGAGCTATCTTTACAGGCTTCAGGGAACGCTTTGGCTTTAAAAATATCCTGCACGCTCATCAGACCAGTCAGCTCAAAGCTGTCATTAACCACTAACACTTTTTCAATACGGTGCTCATGCAATAACTGTTTAACCGCTTCAGGCGTCGCGCCTTCCTTCACGGTGACCAGTTGATCTTTAGGTGTCATTAATTCAGAAACAGCGCGATCCAGATCATTTTCAAAACGAAAATCGCGAGATGTCACAATGCCTACCAGCGCAGTGCCATCAACCACTGGAAAACCGGAAAAACCGTGCTCGCCGTTAAGCTCCACCAAATCACGAACCGTCGCTGCTGGCTTAACCGTCACCGGATCCTTCACCACACCAGTTTCGTACTTCTTAACCGCACGCACTTCTCGCGCCTGCTGCTCAATGGAGAAGTTCTTATGGATGATACCCAGACCACCCTCCTGCGCCATGGCAATAGCCAGCTTGCTTTCGGTTACTGTATCCATAGCGGCTGAAACCAGCGGAATATTCAACTCGATTTCGCGGGTCAGTTTGCTTTTTAGGGACACATCTTTGGGCAGGACTTCCGAGTAAGCAGGGACGAGCAGGACGTCATCGAAGGTCAGTGCATCTTCAGCGATACGCAACATGGCGGGTACAACCTTTCCAGTTAAAAATTGACCCGCTATTATAGGGGGCTAGGCCCTTCAATTAAAGGGGTATCGGTAATTTGTCTGCTCGGCGATTTGCATCCGGAAAAGGCCACTTATCACTCGACTCAAAGGGTTCCTTAACCACTGGCGGCTGATATACTGCCTTGCAGTTTTCATCTCATCAGACAGCCAACCCCATGAATAGCACTTCTAACAGCCAACGTGAAATTCTCACGGTTTCAGATCTAAACCGCCGGGCACGTTCCCTGCTGGAAAGCGAATTCAGGCAAGTCTGGGTTGAAGGTGAAATCTCCAATTTAGTAAAAGCCGGCTCAGGGCATTGGTATTTCACCCTCAAAGACGACAAAGCTCAAGTGCGTTGCGCCATGTTTGCCAACCGCAACCGCAGCCTGCGCATAGCCGTTAAAAATGGCATGCACGTCATTGTCCGCGCCAAGGCCAGCCTCTACGAGGGGCGCGGCGATTACCAACTTATTGCTGAAAACATGATTGATGCTGGCGAAGGCAAATTGCAGCGCCAATTTGAAGAATTAAAACTCAAACTCGGCAACGAAGGCCTGTTTGACGAAACACACAAACAACCAACACCCACCCTACCCACGCATATTGGTGTGGTCACTTCGCCCAGTGGTGCGGCTATTCACGATATTTTAACGGTACTGAAACGCCGCTTTCCTGGCATTCCGGTGTCGGTAATTCCTGCATTGGTACAGGGTAAAGAAGCAGCGAGCGAAATTGTCGCGGGAATTAAACTCGCAAATCAAACACTCCTCACCAGCAACCCTATCGACGCATTGATCGTCGGCCGCGGCGGTGGTTCGCTGGAAGACCTATGGCCCTTTAACGAAGAAGCCGTGGCACGCGCCATCTACGCCAGCGACATTCCAGTCATTTCCGCCGTCGGCCATGAAATCGATTTCACCATCGCCGATTTTGTCGCAGATATCCGCGCACCAACCCCATCAGCCGCCGCTGAGCTGCTCAGCCCTGATCAACAGCAATGGCAGGTCGTGCTGTTTAAGGCCAGCGCAGCCCTGACTGAAAATATGCAGCGCAGGTTACTGCAGGAAAAACAGCAGCTGGAGCACATTTCAAAACGCCTACGCCACCCCGGCCAACAATTGCAGGAACAGGCTCAGCGACTAGACGATATGGAATCACGCCTAAAAACAGCGGTTACAAACCGGCTCAAACTACAACGAGCCCAGCTCGCCACGCAAACAGCAAAAATGGAAAACTGCCAGCCCGGGCATCAAATCGCACGCTTGAACATGAGCAACCAACAGCTGTCCCAACGCTTACAAAGAGCCATGCAACAACAACTTTGTGGACTTCAGCAACGATTGAAAAATAACGGCTTGGCACTTCATACCCTCAGCCCGCTGCAAACTCTGGGTCGCGGCTATGCCATTATCAAAGACCAACAACAACGTATTGTGTGCAGCAGCACGCAACTTCAGATAGGCGACAAAATCAGCGCGCAACTCGGACAGGGCAAAATACAGTGTGCCATTGAAGCCATAGAGGACAATAACGATGGGATTTAATCAGTTTGCAGCATGGCTGAAATCCAGCCTGCTTTTTCTATTATTAGTCACTAGCTCAGCACAACTAACAGCCAAAAGCCTTCCCGCGCACACCCCAGTGCCCGGCGGCATCGCAGTGATTGAAATCCCCGCCTCAGCATTAACAACCGAACAGCCGCCAACCGCCTATTACCGAGGCACTCGCGTGATATTAACCGCCAATGAAAAAAACCTCTGGCACGCCATTATTGGCATCCCCCTATCGGCAAAACCCGGCACTCACCATGTCAGCATCAATCAAAACCAAAAAATCGCTTTTACTATTCAGCCAAAAATCTACAAAGAACAACGCATCACCCTAACCAACAAACGACAGGTCAACCCTGCCCCAATGGATCTGGATCGTATAGGACACGAAAAAAAGATTATGGTGTCTACCTTTAAAACCTGGAGCAACCAGCTAACGCCTTCTCTAAACTTCATCAAACCCGTAGACGGACCTTACAGCAGCCCTTTTGGCTTACGACGCTTCTTCAACGACCAGCCCCGCAAGCCCCACAGCGGACTTGATATCGCCGCCGCCGAAGGCTCCCCAATTCAAGCGCCAGCCGACGCCATCGTGTCCGCCACCGGCAATTATTTCTTTAACGGCAACACTATCCTGCTCGACCACGGCCAGGGGCTAATTTCAATGTATTGCCACCTAAGCCAAATTGACGTTAAAGAAGGCGACCTCGTTCAAGCTCATGACATCATTGGCCTAGTGGGGAAAACCGGCCGCGTCACCGGCCCACATCTTCACTGGTCTATCAGCCTCAACAACGCACGCGTCAACCCCTCTCTTTTTATGGAACCCCCCTCTAACAACTAGACCAGCAGCTAGCACAATTAGCAAAAGGGACTATGCTTAATGGAAGTTTTAACCGGCCCGGAGCGCTCTTACCTCCGGCCTGACAATAACTAAAAAAACAACCATCATGCCCGCTATTAGAAACGCCACAATCACGACAAAATTCAACCGTGTTGTCATCACTCTGGCCATCCTCGCTGCTGCGACTGTATCCGCCTACATGATTTACACCACATACCAGCGTAATACTCAGCACTTTATTAACGAAGGTATCAACACAGCCACCCCCCGTGATCACAGCTTAGAAAAAGCCATTTATTACCAGGACAACCCGGTATTAAAGCAAGCCGCACGGGCACTATTTAAAAACAACACCACCACCTACGCACAGATTTACAATGCCCAAGGCAAACTGGTTTTTGATCGTACGTTAGCACCAGCCCAATTACCAAATATTGAAAAACAGCTCAGCAATCTTGATAACAGCACCTCCAACTTTACCGATAGTGTCAGCCAAACAGAGTACCTGGATGTACTGGTACCGGTATTTTCAGCCATCAACCCGATTTACAAGAACATCACACCGGAAACCTTTATCAGCACGCTGCTCGACAGCGAGGATGCTCAAAGCCGTTACATCATGGGTTATGTCCGCCTTGGGCTGGATAAAACCCTATTCAAGGAAGAACTACTGAAATTTACAGTCAATGTGGCGGTAGCTGCCCTACTATTCGTACTTATTTTCGCCTTCGTTGCACTCTTTATGACCCGCCGTATCACCGCCCCCCTGCAGGCACTGGTTAGGGTAGCTCACGGCATATCTGAAGGTAACTTCGACCAGAAGGTCCCCAAGGACAGCACCCACGAAATCAAAGAGGTCGCGACCAGCCTAACCTTCATGCAGAAAAGCATCCGCACCTACAAAAATAAACTGGATACCAACCAGCAGTTATTGTCCCGCAAAGTTGAGGAACGTACACAACAATTAACCCTCAGCAACAAGCAGCTGAGTCGTGCCACCAATGAAGCCCTAAATGCGCGCGACACGGCCGAAACCGCCAACCGTGCAAAAAGTGATTTTCTTGCCACCATGAGCCACGAAATCCGCACACCGTTGAACGGCGTACTGGGCATGTCAGACCTGCTATCAAAAACCGATCTTTCCATGGAACAACAACGCATCGTTGACGTAATCACAGAGTCAGGCTCGGGGTTGCTGGAAGTCATCAACGACATTCTCGACTTCTCCAAAATCGAAGCAGGTAAGCTGGAGCTGTGTCCAACACGGATCAATCTCCGCAGATTCATTGAAGACATCATCAACATGTTTGCCGGTCTAGCGGACGAAAAGGGCTTGTCACTGATCTATGAGCTGGCCCCCTCAATTGCTTTAGACATTGATGTTGATGGCGTACGTCTACGCCAAATACTGACCAACCTGCTAAGCAATGCCATTAAGTTCACCCATGAGGGCTCTGTGAAGCTCAAAATCAGCGCCGACTCCTACCCTGAACAGGATTTTTCAGTACTGCATTTTGAAGTTGAAGATACGGGCACAGGTATCGAAAGCAGCAAACTATCCCACATTTTCAACGCTTTCAGCCAGGCTGACACATCAACCACCCGCAAATATGGCGGTACAGGTTTAGGGCTCACCATTAGCCAGCAATTAATTGAACTGATGGGCAGCGATATCAGTGTTGATAGCACCATCGGCGAAGGCACCCGTTTTTGGTTCCAGCTAAAAGTTAAGGCCCAGCCAGAAGAAAAAGTCACCCTCTCGTCCCATGTCGAGGTGATGTCGACGCTAAATTTATTGGTCATCGGCGACAATGAAACGGTGTGCCGCACGCTCTGTGACAATTTGGAATTCTGGAAAATCCGTCATCAACGCATCAACTCGCTGAATGAGATTAGCCACACACTGCAATCGACTGACACCTCCTTTGATTTTGCCTTTTTACAGCAAGATATTAATACTGACATCGATGTTCTGGATTTCGCCATCAAACTCCGCCAAGACGAAACCGTTGACGTACCCCCCTTTGTATTGATGGTGCCCCGTTCCGCCACGCCTGATGCTCTCGCGCTGCAAACCGCTAATGTTGTACAGCTTCTCAACCGCCCACTGCACCAGTCCGAGCTTTATAACGTCATCATTAATTGTACCAATCAGGAAATCAGCCCACTGGCACCTGGCAACCACAATAATGGCGTCGATCAAGAAAGCCCCCCACCACAGCTCAACGCCAAAATACTGCTGGCTGAAGATACCGTGGTTAACCAGGAAGTTGCCGTAACCATGCTTTCCTGGCTAGGCTGTGAAATCACGATCGCAAGCAACGGACAACTCGCCGTAGAAGCTTTTGCGACGAACAAATTCGATCTGATACTGATGGATTGTCAAATGCCTGTCCTGGATGGTTACTCTGCCACCGCCGCCATCCGCAAGCGCGAAGCCTTTGCAAACACAACTCAAGGCACTTCTAACAAACGTATTCCCATTATCGCTCTCACCGCCAATGCTATCGAAGGCGAACGAGAAAAATGCCTTGCGGCTGGCATGGATGACTACCTGACAAAACCCTACACCCATGCCGAATTGCAAGCGGTACTCATTAACGCCCTGCAACCCGCTGATGAAACAACGGAAGCATTAAAAGTAGAAACTGCACCTACCCCTGCACCCGAACCCGTCCGCAGTAATAACGGCACAATTGATTTCTCGACATTGGAAACCCTGCGCTCACTACAACAACCCGGCCAGCCTGATATCGTCGCTAAAATTATCCGCACCTATCTGGATGAAGCCCCCCCCCTATTAAAGCGGCTCGCCGATGCCGAAACATCCCATGATACAACGGCACTCTATCAAGCAGCCCATGCGTTAAAATCCAGCAGCTTTAATGTTGGCGCTCTCGAATTAGCCAAACACTGCAAAGAGTTGGAAGCGATTGGTCGTGAGGATGCGACAGCTGGTATCACGCCCCTTATGTGTGCAATTGAAACAGGCTACCGCAAAGCAGCCATACAGCTTGGACAGGAGTTAGAAACACCCAATGAGCAATCAATCTCAGCCTGAAGCAGCATTGGCACTGATTGTCGATGATGACACCACGGTTCGCATTGTGATGCGTAGCGTACTGGAAAGCCACGGCATCCGCGTTAACGAGGCCGGCAACGGCATAGCAGCCCTGCAAAGCTTTGACGAAGAAACACCTGACATCGTCATTCTGGATATCGAAATGCCGGAAAAAGACGGCCTGGAAGCCTGCGCCGATATTCGTCATCACAGCAAAGGCAAACTGGTTCCTATCATGATGTCCACGGGCATGGACGATACAGACTCCATCAACAGAGCTTATGAAGCTGGTGCCACTGACTTTGCTGTCAAACCCCTTAACTGGCCAATTTTTGGGCACCGTATTCGTTATATGTTGCAGACAGCTCAGGCTGTTCGCGATCACCATGCTGCGCAACAAACAGCTATTCGTCTGGGTAAAGTTATCGAGAGCTCGTCTAACGAAGTCTATATCTGCAATGTCCAGAACCTGACACTAAAACAAACGAACAACCGAGCTCGTACCAATTCGGGTTATCTCAATGATGAAATACAGAACCTAAAACTTAACCAATTATTAACCGAGCTTAGCGAAGGACAACTAAGAGAAACTATTAGCTGCCTTTATAGCGGTGAATACAACGAACAATTACTAACAACAGCCATCCAGCGCAAAAACGGTACCAGCTACCCTATTGAGCTATCCCTTCAGTTATCCCGTGAAGATAACGGCAACCTGTTAGTTGGTATTGCTCAGGATATTACCGAACGACAACAAGCCGATAACCGCATGCGCCAGCTGGCCTATTACGACACACTGACGGGGCTTCCTAATCGCGAATTATTCTCCGAACAGCTTGAGAATATGTTGGAAAAAGCAAAGAGCAATCCCAGTAAAATTGCCGTGCTGTATGTGGATATCGATAATTTCAAACGCATCAACGACTCCCTGGGGCATAGCCTTGGCGACAAATTACTACAGGAAATGGCTACCCGGCTCAACAAATGCGCCACAGAAAACGTCGCTATAGCACGTCATATCAAACCCGGCACAGAGATTGCTGTATCTCGGCTGAGCGGTGATGAATTCGCCATGGTGCTGAACTTGATTGATGACACCGCTATTGCCGGCGATACTGCCAAATACCTGCTCAACGCACTCAGCCGCCCCATGCTGTTACAGGACCATGAACTGGTAGTCACGCCCAGTATAGGCATTGCCATAGCGCCACTGGACAGTGACAACGTGGAAAGCCTGCTCAAGCATGCTGATACCGCCATGCATCACGCGAAAAAAGCCGGCAAGAACACCTTCCAATATTACTCCAGCACTATGAACGCCATGGGCCGCGAACGCCTGGAGCTTGAAGCCGACCTTCGCAAAGCACTGGAACGAGAAGAACTGTTGGTTTATTTCCAACCGCAGGTTGATATTCAAACCGGCAAACTGGTTTCCGCTGAAACACTGGTACGCTGGAACCACCCAAAACACGGCATGGTATCACCCGACAACTTTATCCCGCTCGCCGAAGAAATGGGGCTGATTATCGACATCGGCAACTGGGTGTTGACCCAAGCCTGCAGTAAATTAAAAGCTTGGCAAGCAAAGGGCCTAGCGCTTGAGAAGGTTGCCGTTAACCTCTCCAGCCTGCAGTTCAAACAGTCTGACCTGCTTACCCAGACCCTTAAAGTTTTGCACGAAACCGAGCTTGACGCCAAATACCTGGAATTGGAACTCACCGAAAGCATCATCATGAATGATGCTGAGGCCACTATTCAAGTGCTGCATGCGCTCAAGGAAATGGGCATCCGCCTTTCTGTGGATGATTTTGGAACCGGTTATTCGTCGCTGAATTACCTCACCAAATTTCCACTTGATGAACTCAAGATCGACAAAAGCTTTATCGTCGATGTGGACTCAGACAGCCACAACGCCAGCATTGTCACCGCTATCGTGGCTATGGCTAGAAGTTTAGGACTCGATATCGTTGCGGAAGGCGTTGAAACAGAAAGGCAGCTGGGCTTTATTCGCGAGCAAGGAGTCAGGCTTGTGCAGGGGTATTATTTTAGTAAGCCAGTATCGGCGAGGGAGTTTGAAAAGCTACTTATGGAGAATAACTTTTCATTGGAACCTGAGCCGCTGAATAAAACGAAGCTCTTTGCTTAACGTAAAGTCTAATATGAGTTTATTTCACAACCAGCAATAAACTCATAGTCCATCAATCTAAGCTCACCCGCCTAAAGGCAAAAAAGCATCTCGTTCTAGCTGTGCTTACCTAAGACAAAACAACAAAATCATCATTTCGGACGAATATTTAACAGTAGTCCAAATTTAGTTCAATACGAGCTCACATCAGACCCTGCTAAAAACTATGGGGGTCGGCCGAGCCTTACATGGCAGTTATAAGTTAAGTACCACTGACCACTAACCCCAAGGTTTCAGCTCAATTATTTCCAGCACTTCTGCTGTACTTCTATCTATTACAACAACAAGGTCCATCGCATTTGCTTGCAGAGGCAAATAACCATAGCTAGACAAATCAGGAGAGTAACGGCTGATTATCGTGTTATAGCCATCAAGATTTTGAGCATTAAATTGCTTTAAGGCCTCTAAGGAATGTGACTTTTCAACAACCTTATCTCGCAATTCAGTATAAGGCAGATAATATTGAGGGATTTGAGCAAGATCATCGCCTCCGTCTACCGCCGTAAAAAGCAAGTTATTATACGCCTTAACGTCTTCGGGCAATCGCGCAGCAACCCATTTGGGCCCCAATAAAGATACCGATTTGTATTCATCACGGGAAGCAAGCGCCAGCTTCTCTTCAGTCAGCTCATTGGCATACACAAGCTCAAAACGATCAACGGCAAAAACAACATAAACCGGCCTGACAACACCGACCGTATAAATACCATAAAACAACGCACCAACTTGAAGTAAAAGGATAATAAACAAATCACGGCGCAGTTCTTTTTTATCAACATTAAACACAACTAACGTTAATAAAGGCCCCAGACAGACATCAACCATTAAAACCAGCAGAAAAATTTCAGTGACGCCGGTGGCAGTAGCCAATGTATTGGGATACCAGATAAAAAACACAATCGCTACGACTAAAACACCAATCAACACCGAACCAGCTAAGTGAATTAAAAATGCATAGAACCGATTTTTTATTGGTAGGTAGCGCATAGTAAACTGGTCTTCGATTTATCTATAACTAGAATAAAGACGATATAAAGAACCTCTTTATAATGAGGTAATAAGAACAACCGCTCTGCAGGTATCACAAAACAAAAAAGCAGGACTGATATAGCTCAGCCCTGCTTTTACTTGCAGCGTACGAATTATCTACAAGATGATGGAACGTATTTAGCTTCAATAAGGGTTGCAGGAAGTCCGCCAGGAAGAACTCCTCCAGGGACATCTGCAGCCAATGTAGTGCTTGAAATACATGTCCACTGAAGTGGCCCCGTCAGAGCATCACCCGCCGTCAAAAAGTCCAGCGCACTTGTTGGAACTAAGACTAACGCATTGTTAGTATCGTCAATCCTATCCGTATAAGTAATGGTAATTAGACCTGTGGCGGAATTAGTATCAATTGTAGTAACAATTTCAGATCCGTTAGCCGAGGTGCCAGCTGCGAGACCCAGATTCTGCGTACAATCACCAGCTGCAGCTAGAGCACATCCAATATATGGATCAGACGGCAAAAGGGCAACATTTATGCCTTTAGCAAGCCCACCTACTGCTAACGGATTCGCATCGGTTGCATTATCAGCCACAATTATTTTGGCATCTTGCGCTAACGATAGGCCTTCAGTGACTTTTGCGCGAACGGTGTAATCTTGGTAGGCAGGCAACGCGATCGCTGCCAAAATACCGATGATCGCCACCACGATCATTAATTCAATTAGGGTAAAACCCTGTTGTATTTTCTTCATCTTGAACTCTCCTTGGTTTCAAATAACAAATTCACGTAGATAATTTGCCGTCACAACAGGTATAGCAATACCTGTGCCAAATACAAGAAAAAACCAACAACAAACCATAACCAACTGATTAACAACGAATTTAATTCAGAACACCCAATTAAACACTAAATCCCGTACTTTTATAAACCCGCCATCAACAAGAATAAAGTGACATTTTTTGTCAAAGATGTTGACGGAAGACAAGGCAATCACCCTGGCAAATAGCCAGACCATTAAAGATTTAATACCAATAGGCTTTTTTAAAAAAGCTGCTATGCTTTCCTTTTAATAGCCCCTTTATTCTATATAGCTAACACATATGGCGCCTCAAGACACAACATCCACGCATATCAGCGGTTTAGCTAAACGCTTGGTTAACGACGAACTCCTCAGCGAAAACCAGGCTATCGAGGCTTATCAATACTCAAAACAAAACCGCATACCTTTTGTAACCCATTTAGTTCAAAGCGGCCTAACAAACAGCAAAGCCATTGCTACCGCCGCCTCAGACGAGTTCGGCACACCATTACTGGACCTTTCAACGTTTGATCCTGAGCTGTTTCCCCGCGACCTGGTAGACGCCAAGCTAATTCGCAATCATCACGCATTACCATTATTCAAACGCGGCAATCGCTTACATGTCGCTGTTGCAGATCCAACAAACCTGCAAGCGCTGGATGAATTCAAGTTCAATACAGGTATCACTACAGATGCCATTTTGGTCGAAGAGGACAAATTAGCCGCGATCATTGAGAAGTTCCTGGACGACGAAGATGACACCCTAGGAAGCCTTGACGATGCGGATCTTGAAAACCTGGAGCTTGACGACACGACAGATAATAAAGATGACGAGGACAACAAAGGCGAAGATGAGGCGCCTATTGTTCGCTTTGTTAACAAAATCCTGCTCGACGCCATAAAAAGTGGCGCATCGGATATTCATTTTGAGCCCTACGAGAAGAGCTACCGCATTCGCTATCGCACAGATGGAGTATTACACGAAGTATCGGCCCCACCTCAGAATCTTTCGCCTCGTCTTTCTGCTCGCCTAAAGGTCATGTCACGGATGGATATCTCCGAACGTCGCATGCCTCAGGATGGCCGCATTAAGATGAAGCTATCCAAGCAGCGCTCCATTGATTTCCGGGTCAATACTCTACCGACGCTTTGGGGGGAAAAAATAGTACTGCGTATTCTTGACCCCAGCAGCGCAAAAATGGGCATTGATGCGCTGGGTTATGATGACGACCAAAAAGAACTCTATATGAACGCGCTTCATCAGCCCCAAGGCATGATTCTGGTCACAGGCCCTACCGGCTCGGGTAAAACGGTATCGCTCTACACTGGCCTGAATATTCTCAACACACCAGAACGTAATATATCCACAGCTGAAGATCCTGTAGAAATCAACCTGGAAGGCATTAACCAGGTTCACGTGAACCATAAAGTAGGCCTCGACTTTTCCACGGCTCTGCGTTCATTCCTACGTCAGGATCCCGACATTGTTATGGTAGGTGAGATTCGCGATTTGGAAACGGCGGAAATAGCAATTAAAGCGGCCCAAACTGGACACTTAGTACTTTCTACACTACATACTAATAGTGCACCGGAAACTTTGACGCGTTTGCGCAATATGGGTGTACCGGCATTTAATATTGCCACATCAGTAAGTTTGATTATTGCTCAACGTCTCGCACGACGACTGTGTGAGCACTGCAAGAAACCGGCTGACATCCCACAAGACACATTAATTGCCGAAGGGTTCTCCGACGAACTACTCAAAGGCGCCACTATTATGGCCCCTGGAGACGGATGCCCTCAGTGTTTCAACGGCTACAAAGGCCGGGTAGGCATATACGAAGTAGTTAAAATAACACCGGAAATCGGCCGTATCATTATGGAAGAAGGCAATTCGTTAGAAATTGCCCAACAAGCCAAGAAAGAAGGTTTTAGAAACTTACGCAAATCAGCATTAATGAAAGCCGCGCAAGGTATCACCAGCTTGGAAGAAGTAAACCGAGTAACCAAGGATTAAATATGGCAAGCAAAGCAGCGAAAAGCTCAACATTCAGCTGGCAGGGCACAGACAAGCGCGGCCAAAAGGTGGACGGCGAAATCAGCGGAGCAAACCTGGCTCTGGTTAAGGCACAGCTGCGTAAACAGGGCATTAATCCAACTAAAGTTAGAAAGAAACAAGCCTCGTTATTTGGCGGAAAGAAAAAGAAAAGAATCACCCCTGGAGATATCACCCTCTTCACTCGTCAGATGGCCACTATGATGAAAGCTGGCGTACCTCTGGTTCAATCCTTTGATATCGTCTCAGATGGCCTTGACAACCTTACTCTTAAAGAGCTGATAGGCGCCATAAAAACAGAGGTTGCATCCGGTACTAACTTTGCTAATGCGCTACGCAAACATCCACGCCATTTTGATGAGCTAATGTGTAATTTAGTAGAGTCGGGCGAACAGTCCGGTGCACTTGAAACCATGCTAGACAGGCTTGCAACCTACAAAGAGAAAAATGAAACACTGAAAAAGAAAATCAAAAAAGCCATGACCTATCCAATTGCCGTAGTCGTGGTCGCTGTCATCGTAACGGGGATTCTATTGGTAAAAGTAGTGCCTACCTTTGCTGAAATTTTCGAAGGATTTGGTGCAGAGCTTCCTGCTTTCACCCAAATGGTCATCAATATATCTGAAGTACTTCAAGCCTGGTGGTACGTCGTTGTAGCCGCTGTTATTGCCTTTATTGTTGCTTTTCGCGAAGCCAAATTACGCTCTAAAAAAGTTGCTGATGCAGTCGATCGATTTGTACTCAAAATCCCTGTCACCGGGGAAATTTTAATTAAATCGATCTATGCGCGTTTTGCCCGCACGCTTTCTACTACTTTTTCTGCGGGTGTGCCTTTGGTAGAAGCGCTCACATCCACAGCTGGCGCAACAGGTAACGTGGTTTACTCCACTGCGGTGGAACGAATTCGAGAAGATGTTTCAACCGGGCAGCAGCTTAACTTTTCCATGAGGAACACTGCCGTATTCCCAAATATGCTAATTCAAATGACAGCCATTGGTGAAGAGTCCGGCGCGTTGGATGAAATGCTCGATAAAGCAGCCGAATTCTACGAAGAGGAAGTAGATAACGCCGTCGACAACCTGACAGCCCTAATGGAACCGATGATTATGGCGGTACTAGGTGTACTGATTGGCGGCCTGATTATCGCCATGTACCTGCCTATTTTCAAAATGGGTCAAGTTGTATAACGAACCCGCCATTCAAGACAGCTAAAAGCATCTAACTCCCCATGCAGTTATCATATTTCCTTGCCTCTAACTTACCGGCAGCAATCGCTGTTGCCGGTATTCTAGGCCTATTAGTCGGCAGCTTCCTTAACGTTGTCATTTACCGCCTACCCGTAATGATGGAGCGAGAATGGACATCGCAGTGCAAAACACTACTGGAAACCGGCGACGCCGATAATACAGAAGATGAGCTGAAAGCCTTTAATCTTGTAACCCCCAACTCACGCTGCCCGAAGTGTGACTCCCCCATCAAAGCATGGCAAAACATTCCTGTCGTCAGCTATTTAATGTTGGGCGGAAAGTGTCATAACTGCAAAACCCCCATACCGAAACGCTATCCGATTATCGAATTTATTACGGGCCTGCTGTCCTGCCTGGTGATCTGGCATTTTGGAGTGAACTGGCAAGGTGGCGCCATGCTGCTGCTAACCTGGGCGTTAATCACATTAACGATGATCGATTTTGATCATCAGCTGCTGCCCGACAACATCACCTTACCCTTCCTATGGATAGGGTTAATGGTCAACAGTTTTGGCCTATTCTGCTCATTACCTGATGCGTTATGGGGTGCGGTATTTGGTTATCTCAGCCTATGGTCTGTTTACTGGCTATTCAAACTGGTTACGGGCAAAGAAGGCATGGGCTACGGTGACTTTAAATTGCTCGCGGTCTTGGGGGCTTGGTTTGGCTGGCAACTGCTGCCAATGATTATTTTATTGTCGTCCCTCGTCGGCGCCATTGTTGGTATATTCCTTTTGGTGTTAAAAAACAAAGGCAAAAGTGTACCGATCCCCTTCGGCCCTTACCTTGCCGCGGCTGGTTTTATTGCCGCTATTTGGGGCGAAGAATTAACGCGTGCGTACCTGAATTACGCTGGACTTTAATCCTCTCGCGAATACCACTATTGCCATACTCACGTTCTACCGTATCATAGCGCCATGATAATCATTGGCCTGACAGGCGGCATTGGCAGCGGTAAAACCACCGTTACAAATCTATTCTCCGATTTAGGCATCACGGTTGTGGACGCTGACATTGCCGCACGTGAAGTGGTAGAACCCGGCTGCGAGGCGCTACTCGCGATTCAGGCGCACTTTGGCAAAGAGGTAATCAATCCTGACGACTCACTCAATCGTCAGAGCCTACGCCAGCAGATATTCGAGAATAAATCCGAGCGACACTGGCTTGAAGCTCTGCTGCATCCATTGATCAGACAACGCTTGCAGCAACAGCTTCGGCAGGCCCAATCAGCTTACGCAGTCCTCTCTTCACCCTTACTGCTAGAAACAGATCAACATAAACTAGTCGATAAAACGTTGGTTGTGGATGTACCGGAGCAAGTACAGCTAGAAAGAGCGTGCGCCCGAGATAACAGCAACACAGAGCAGATCAAGGCTATTATGGCTGCACAAATGGATCGTAAAACCCGCTGCTCACGAGCGGACGATATTATTCTGAATGATTCGACGACTGAAGAACTTAAAGCAAAGGTGTTAACATTGCATCAACACTATCTTGAACTGGCAAAAGGTGCCAAATAAACCAATGACTGAAAACAAACCCACCGCCATCGTTTCCTGCCCAACCTGCAAAAAGTCCACCGCCTGGACTAGCGAAAACACCTTCCGTCCCTTTTGCTGCGAACGTTGCAAGCTCATTGATCTCGGGGCCTGGGCTAACGAGGAACACAATATCCCCGGCGAACCCGTTAACCCCTATGTTGATGAGGGTGGCGAGGATATCTACTAACAAGCTATCCAACTGCTAACGCCAACCTCCGTAAACTTTGTTATTCCCAACACCCGCGAGGAACCTTAATAGTTTAAGCTCTCTCGCTTTGCTTACCCACAGGGCACAAGCGTAATGACAGAGGTCTAACTTGATGTTTCCGGCTTAGTGCTCACGTGTCGTTTTAAAACGCACATCAGGCCAGCGCTCTTCGGCCAACGACAGATTAGCGCGAGTCGGCGCCAGATAGGTTAAGTAACCACCGCCATCAATCGCCAAATTGTCGTAGGCTTTCTTCTTAAACTCCTCAAACATCTTCACGTCATCGCACTCAACCCAACGCGCCGTATAAACATTTACGGCTTCGTAGCCACACTCAACCTTGTACTCGTCCTGAAGGCGATAAGCCACCACATCAAACTGCAGGGTACCCACCGCGCCAACAATAATGTCATTGCTACGCTGAGGCATAAACACCTGCGTCGAGCCTTCTTCTGAGAGCTGAGTAAGCCCCTTTTGCAACGCTTTCATCTTCAGCGGATCTTTCAAGCGCACACGACGAAACAGCTCCGGCGCAAAATGAGGAATACCAGTAAACTGCATGGCCTCACCGCTGCTAAAGGTATCGCCAATTTGAATCGTGCCATGGTTATGCAAACCAAGAATATCGCCTGACCAGGCCTCATCAACGTGTGAGCGCTCTCCCGCAAAGAAAGTTACCGCATCGGAAATCCGCACATCCTTGCCAGTACGCACGTGCTTCATTTTCATACCTTTGGTGTACTGGCCTGAGCAGATACGCAAAAAGGCGATACGGTCACGGTGTTTCGGATCCATGTTGGCCTGAATCTTAAAAATAAAGCCGCTGAATTTTTCTTCATTGGATGCAACCTCGCGCTCTTTGGTTGCTCGCGGCTGAGGTGCTGGCGCGAACTCAACAAAGCCATCCAGCATTTCACGCACCCCAAAGTTACCCAGGGCGGTACCAAAATACACTGGCGTCATACGCCCCGCTAAATACTCTTCAAGTTCAAATTCATGGCTGGCGCCTTTAACCAACTCAACTTCGTCAGCCAGCTCATCAACCAAATCACCTAATACGGCTCTAGCTTCATCGCTATCCAATCCCTCGATACGTTTATCATCGGGAATGATGCTACCTTGGCCCTGTGTATACAGATGGATGGTATCGGTATACAGGTTATACACACCACGGAAATCTTTACCCATGCTAATCGGCCAGGTAATGGGGGCGCAGTTAATTTTCAGTACTGCTTCAACTTCATCGAGCAGATCAATAGGGTCACGAGTTTCGCGATCCAGCTTGTTGATGAAGGTCAGGATAGGCGTATCACGTAAACGGCACACATCCATCAATTTGATGGTCCGTTCTTCCACACCCTTGGCGCCGTCAATCACCATCAACACCGAGTCAACAGCCGTCAGGGTGCGATAGGTATCTTCAGAGAAATCGGCGTGGCCCGGTGTATCGAGCAGGTTAACCGTGCGCTCTTTATAGGGAAACTGCATCACCGAGGACGTTACCGAGATACCCCGTTGCTTCTCCATCTCCATCCAGTCAGAGGTGGCATGGCGACCTGTTTTGCGGCCCTTCACCGTGCCCGCTTCCTGAATAGCATTTCCGAACAACAATAGCTTTTCGGTCATGGTGGTCTTACCGGCATCGGGGTGACTAATAATGGCGAAGGTGCGGCGGCTAGCCACTTCCTGATCAATTTGGCTCATAGAGTTTCAATACACGACAATTTTAAAGGCAGGATTATATACCACTGTGGCGACGGTCAGTAGTGGGTTAGTAATCAATAACATACGTGTTTCAAGCAGACATAAAAAAGGCCCCTACCGGAGGGACCCTTCTTAAACTAAAAAGCTTAGGCTAACAAAGCCAAAACCTTAGTCTGACTTAGATGAAGTACATCAAGCCAAACAGAACGGCTGTTAGTGCGATACCGCAGTGAATGACACCACGAACGCTAGCCATTGGGCCCATTTTGCCGAAGATAGCATTCAGCTCAATCGCAACAACAACAGCGATAGCAATGATGAAGCCAGCAGATACTTCGCTAGAAACAGGTGTCAGTGCATCGATGCCCAGACCGTGCTTAGAACCCAGCATACCCATCAGCATAGGGAAAGACAGCAACGTGTTAGTACGAGAAGCCAGACCCGCTTTAGGCGCCGCCGCAGCTGCATCACCAGAGCTGATGCCACA
>Ga0209396_1001674_pt1 | contig 24189 bp, 20 predicted proteins | sample GOMGulsemesocosm_6_FD_184638 | JGI IMG/M metagenome (GOLD analysis project Ga0209396, IMG submission 184638) | Methane-oxidizing microbial communities from mesocosms in the Gulf of Mexico - GOM8C Gulf of Mexico (SPAdes) (version 2) | ecosystem: Environmental > Aquatic > Marine > Cold seeps... | reverse complement strand
AACCCGCCGAAGTACTTGAAAGAGGGTGATGTAATGCGTTTAGGTATTTCAGGCCTGGGTGAGCAGCAACAAACCGTTGAACGATACAGCGTATAGTTAACAAGGACTATTGTCTAAGCTTCTGAACCCATTAGCTAATGTGGGCTGAAGTTCATTTGCTAACAATCTCAAGCCTGATTTAATTTTTAATTGAATCAGGCTTGATTTCGTTTAAGCAGTATAAAATATTAATTTTAAGTTGGCTGTGCATTAAAGAAAAAATTATTCTCTGTCACCGTTTTCACTAAACCGATAGGTACATAATATTGCACCGCTCATTCCTTTGGGTTAAATTTGTCTTATTTGTTGTACAACTAAAAAGAGGGTGCATTATGAGAAGTGTATCTTTTACTGAAGCAAGAAATGGACTTTAAACTTTAAATATCAAAACTTATTATTATCTTGGTTCCTTTATCAACCTCAGAATCAATCTCAATATAGCCGTTATGATCCTCAATAATACCAAATGAAATTGCCATACCTAACCCCGTACCACTTCCCACATCTTTAGTCGTAAAAAACGGTTCAAAAATACGATTTATGGTTTGCTCTGACATACCACAACCGTTGTCTTCAAAAGAAAGTATAAGCTGGTTATCTTTTCGTGCGGTTTTAATAATAATTAAACCTTCAGAGATTTTCTTATTCTCAATTGCCTGACAGGCATTGACGATAATATTCATGAATACTTGATTAAGTTTTGAAGGAAAACACAGGAATAATGGTTGATAGTCAAACTGTGCTTCGATGGAAACAGAATCATATTGAGTTTGAACTAAATGCACCGTTGAGCTAATCAAATCAGTAACCTGCACTTTTTCTTGCTTAGCATCATCTAAACGAGTGTAGGTCCGTAAGTCTTCTACGATGCTTTTAATGCGTGTTGTTCCTTCGGTTGCTGTTTTAGTCAACTCGATCAATTTCAAGAACTTATCATCAAATGATTGTAATACCTCTGGCTCAGCATTATCTCCTCCGGCTAGTTGTTTTAAAAATTTTTGTATTTCACTGATTTCAGATTGCATCATATAAACAGCGGCATGAGTGAAGTTGGTAGGATTATTGATTTCATGTGCAACACCTGCGGTCATCGTACCGATTGAGGCCATTTTACTAGATTGAATTAATTGCTTTTGGGTCGCAAGTATTTCTCTGTTTTTTTCTTTGAGCTCTGCTGTACGTTCTACAACTTTATGTTCTAACTGTGCATTGACGTTTCGTTCAAAAGCTACCTTTTTTCTTTGCGCATGTATAAACGAAAAAATTAAACACAGAAAAAAGGTTCCATACAAAGCATAAGCCCACCATGTTGTCCAAGGTGGTGGCAATACTGTGATTTTAAGTGACGAACCTTGCTCGTTCCACACACCATCACTGTTGGCTGCTTTGACACGAAAGACATAGCTACCCGGATCTAGGTTGGTATAGGTAGCGGTACGTTTATTGCCGACGTAATTCCACTTACTTTCAAAACCTTCGAGTAGATAGGCATATTGATTCATTTCCGAAATACGATAATTGAGCGCGGAAAAGGTTAGAGAAAAAACTGATTGTTCATGCCTTAACGTTAACTCTTCGGTATAATTTATGGTTTGTTGTAACGGAGATCCCAGACCAGCAATCTCTACAGGTTGATTAAATAATTGAAAATCAGTCAGTATCACTGACGGCGGTAACTTATCTACAAAAATATTTGCAGGATCAAAAATGGTCATGCCTTCGGTACTACCGAAGACTAGCTCACCGCTGCTGGTTTTTACATAAGCGGGACGGTTGAATAAATTACCAGGAAGTCCGTGTTTTTTAGTGTAATTACGAAAGGTCTTAGTACGAAGTTCAAATCGAGAGAGCCCATATTCTGTAGATAGCCACAATGCACCGTCATTATCTTCGATCATACCTCTTACCGCGTCGTGTGGCAGGGAGTCTTTAAATTGGTAAGCGGTAAAGCGTCCAGTGTCTCGGTCCAGTTTATGTAATCCGCCATCAGTACCAATCCAAAGCTGTGCTTTGCTGTCTTCCGTAATAGACCAAATACGGTTATTATTCAGACTACTGGCAGACCCTTCTTTTACCTGATATCGGGTAAATGTGCCGGCATCTCTATTCATTAAATTAAGCCCATCAAATGTGCCCACCCAAAAATCTCGGTGGCTATCCTCATACAAAGCAACCACTTCACCTGAGGTTATAGTGTCTGAACTGGAAGTTGATAAGAATGTAGTAAAACGCTTTGTTTTCCTGTTATAACGATTTAAACCTCCATGTTCAGTACCGAGCCACAAGTTGAATTGTTTATCTTCGTAAATCGACCACACTCTATCTCCACTGATGCTATTAGGGTTGGTAATACTTGATTGGTGGTGAATAAAGGAGTTTGTTTCAGCGTTGAACTGGCTAAGGCCTCCCCCCCATGTTCCTACCCATAATGTATCCTCATTGTCGATAAATAAACTTAATATCGCTGGTGCTGGAAGACTTGATGGCTTTTTAGGATCGTGATGATAACGAGTAAATGTCCCCGTATCTCGATTGAAATAATTCAGTCCTTCTTCTGTTCCGACCCACAGGTTGCTGTACTTATCCTCGACAATGCTGAGAATGCCGTTGTCAGTGAGGCTATTTTCATTGTCAGGTTCGTGATAATAGTTACGAAAAGCCGAAGAATATGGGTTTATTATGGATACACCGCTTGGAAAGTGTCCAAACCACCAGTCCCCTCTTTTATCCCTATATGCGGTTCTGACCTTATTATTAAAAAGGCTACTAGGATCGTTATTTATGTGCTTATAATGCTCAAAGCTTCCGGTGATAGGGGACAACAAATTAAGTCCGCCATTGTCAGTAACTACCCACAAACGCCCGTCTTTTAGTTCAGCGATATTCCAAACGGTATCGTTTGCTAGGCTATGGTCGTCCTGTGGTTCATGTGTGTAACGGACAAATTCAGAAGTGTTCCTATTTAGACGATTTAAACCGCCGCCCGATGTTCCAATCCAAAGTCGACGCTTGCTGTCTTCGTATAACGTAAATACATTGTTGTGGCTTAAACTAGCAGTATCCATTGGGTCATGGGAGAAGTGATTAAATTCTCCCGTTTGAGGATTGAATTGATCGAGTCCTGTATCCTCAGAGCCTATCCATACTAAACCTTGATGGTCTTCATAAACGCAACGTAAGCGATTACTGCTCAAACTGTTATCGGAATTAGGATCGTGTTGATAGTGAGTAAAACTATTGTTTATGGGATCGAAAAGGTTTAACCCGCCACCATCTGTGGTGACCCACATAGAGCTATCTTCTCTTTCATACAAAGAACTAATAGTGTCATGACTAATACTGGTTGGATCATCTGGCTTATGCAAATAACGAACAAAGGTATCGGTCATTGCATTGTAACGATTAAGCCCTCTAGCCGTTGCGATAAACAACCGTCCTTGGTAATCCACAATTAAATCGTTTACATAGGAATCACTCAAACTATGAGGCTCTAATGGATCATGACGAAACACTTTTGTACTGCTCCCATTGTATCGAGCTAAGCCGTTCGCTCCTCCGAACCACATAAAACCCTGCTGATCTTGTACCGAGGCGAAAATATCCCCAATCGACTTGAGTTTCGGATCATCTATGCGATTAAAGCTAAATTCAGATGATTTACTGTTATCTGAATAGCTTAATTGTGATATGAATATACAGCAAACTAATACTAGCTTGATAAGACAACCAGTATAATTCACACGAAGCATTCTTATATTGTCCATAATATGGGAAAGGCATCTTATTCAATTGACGGGATATTTGTCTATTTAGACGTTCTTGCTTATAAACAGTTCTTTTCCTAAAAATAGAGTGACTTATTAGTTTTTGCAAATAATCCATTGTAAATAATCAGTTAAGCTTTGATGTTATAAGTCAACTAACAGGGGAGGGAAGTCATAATATTTGCATTTTAGAATCATTTTTAACTTCAGTTAAGCGCTAAGTGAAGGTTAAACGACCGCTTTGTAGGAATAGTTGTGATTAGTTCTATCTTGATTTAAGGGCGATTGCGTATTAGAAAATTTTCCTAATGACAGTTGTCATTGAAGCTAGCTGACACAGGAGTAAGTCTTTGTCTATAATAATTAACACGCTTGTTTGGTAGATATGAGTGTGATTAAAGTCAATATCCTTTTGATATTTTATTAATTTGTCGTATGCACAAAAGTTGAATTTACTCTTTTTTCACAAATATTCCTCTCTACTTTATTTTGTTTTAGTGATGCTAATAGCTCAATTAACCGTTTATCAAAATAGACAAATAATATCGATGAAGCGAGGGTTAACAAGGGGATATATAATAATGAGGTCAGCATATCACCGGCAAAAACAACATTAAGGCTGATGGGTAATAAAGTGACAACTGTTGCTAAAATACGATAAACGCTTTTAATTAATTGAATGAACATGATTACCCCTATAAGGCTTTGAAATTTCGCTAAGAGAGGGGAAATAATAAAGCCAAAGAGGAAAGCTTACAAAAGGATAATATTCACTACACTGGTGAATTAAACTCACCCATAAGATAGGTGAGGTATTTCTGGCGATCTTAAGTTAGGAGACTTAATTAACCAATTAAGAAAACATTGTATATCATGTCGGTCTTGATCTTCTTTACGATAGACAGCATAAAGAGATTTATCAAAAGGAATGGTTATATTAAAAGGATTGATCAGGATATTACGAGTAAGCAAAGAGTTTTCTATTGGCATCATAGCAAGGCACAAACCTAAGCCTTGTTCAGCGGCATGCAACGCAGATTCATAATTACTAAAAGTCAGATTATGGTTAAAATTGACTTCCTCGACACCAGTCGCTTTAGCCCATGTTCGCCATATATTCTCCATTGAGCTGAGGTCAATAAGTGGCACTTCATTAATTTGTTCAACAGAGTTTAACTGATATTTATCGGCGAATTTTTGTGAGCAAAGCGTGGCTATATTAAGGTCAAATAACTTTCTATTTGCAACATCTTGCCACTCACCATTGCCTATTCTAATAGCTAAGTCAAAGTCATCATAGCGAAAGTCAGTGATGTCTAACCCCGTTTCAATTCTTAAATCAATTTCAGGGTGGGCATTTTGGAATAGCTCTAATTGCGGTAAAATTACATTGGTTGCCATGGTTGAAAAGGTAGCTATTTTTAAGCTCGGGGTTAAAAACTTACGTTTTACCGCTTTAGTGCCTTGCTCAAGTAAAGCTAAACTTTGTTGAACATAGTTTAAGTACATTTTTCCCGCTGAATTTAAACTTACACCGCGGCTTTTTCGGGTAAATAACGCAAAGCCTAGCTGTTCTTCAAGTGATTTTATTTGGTGGCTAACCGCTGACGGGGTAATAAATAATTCTGCACTAGCGAGTTTAAAACTTTCAAGTCGCGCAGACGCTTCAAAAATACTGAATAAGTGTAAAGGGGGAAGCTTTTTAGCCATAACAAATTAAATATTCATCAAGATAAAGGGGTTGAAATCATAACTTATTTCTCTTAATAGATGAATTTAATTTACCTTAAAGGGGGCTGTATATAGGCAGAGTAGTTATGGCGAGGGAATATTAATAATGATAGGGTAACCCTATCTACCTCTAGCGAATAATTGCATCACGATAAAATGACTGTCATAAAAGTATTAATTCCGTTACCCCACTATGGTTGTGATCCCTCTGAAGTTGCTATTCCTTGGCTATTACTCACTGAGCAAAACGTTGCAATTACTTTTGTTACGCCTGAAGGGAAGGTTGCTCAAGCTGATGACATTATGTTGTCGGGGAAGAGATTAGGGTTATTAAAACCGTTATTGCAAGCGAGAAAAGATGCTCAAGACGCTTTTAGTTTGTTAGAGCAATCGAGCAGTTTTAATAACCCGTTAAGCTATCGAGATGTCAATGAAGCAGACTTCGATGCGCTTTTATTACCCGGTGGTCACGATAAAGGCGTAAAAGAATACTTAGAGTCTGATACTCTGCAACAATTGGTTGTTGATTTTTTTCTTGCCAATAAACCGGTCGCGGCGATTTGTCACGGGGTTTTGTTACCAGCAAGAAGTATTAACCCTGCCACGGGTAAATCAGTGATCAATGATTATCAATGTACGGGTCTGTTAAAAAGCCAAGAATTATCTGCTTATTACTTAACTAAGTGGTGGTTAAAAGATTATTATCTCACTTACCCTGAAACAACAACCCAAGATGAATTAATTAAAGCACTGGCTAGCCCAAGTCAATTTAAAATGGGACCTACGCCGTTATTACGTGATGATTTTGAACATTTACATCGAGGCTTTGTGGTACAAGACCGAAATTATTTGTCAGCGCGCTGGCCGGGTGACGTTTATCAATTAAGCCTAGCGTTTATTAAAATGTTAAAAAATTAAAATAAAAATGTATGAAAGGAAAAAACTATGTATAACAAAAATATAATCGCTGTTTTTAGCTTCGCGATGTTGATATTTTTATCCGGCTGTACGGTAGTGGCAGCAACGGTTAGCGTAACAACGGCTGTAGTTGGCGGAGCAATTGCGGTTGTTGATACTATCACCCCCGATATCATCAGTGATGACGATGACGATGATGAAGAAGAAAATGACGATGAAGAAAACGATCATTAATAAAAGAATAACTAATCATTAGAGAAAAATATGACAGATCAGCAAACTTACCCCATTGGTACCAAAGGCAGTAAATGGGGTGATGAAGAAAAACAAGCATGGCTTTTTCAACAGAACATTAAGCGTTCATATCAACAAGAAGTATTAACAAAAATTGATGCTTTAAAAAGTGATTTTGACGTTGAACAGTATGGCGCTTTAACCATTGATGAGTCACGTTACCCATTGTTTGTCATTAAAACGGTAAACTTTGATAGCAGTAAAAAAACAGTATTAATTACTGGTGGCGTGCATGGCTACGAAACCAGTGGTGTACAAGGTGCGCTGCAGTTTGTTAAAACTAAAGCGCAACAATATAGCCAATATTTCAATATCATCGTTGTGCCATGTGTTAGCCCGTGGGGTTATGAAACCATCAATCGTTGGAATGCTAAAGCGATAGATCCTAACCGCTCTTTTTATCAAAATAGTCCTGCAAAAGAGTCGGCAGCCTTATTCAATTATATTGGTTCTTTACAACTGGATATTCTTGCGCATTTTGATTTACACGAAACTACCGATACCGACAATTCAGAGTTTAGACCTGCACTGGCTGCACGCGATGCAACGGTACATGATAATTGGAGCATTCCGGATGGCTTTTATTTAGTGGGTAATACTCTCAATGCTCAAGATAACTTTCAAAAGGCCATTATTGAAGGTGTTGAAAAAGTGACTCATATTGCTCCAGCAGACGAGCAGAACAAACTAATTGGTGTGTCATTAGCTCAATTTGGTGTCATTAATTATGCAGCACGTGAGCTTGGCTTATGTATGGGGTTAACGGATGCAGAGTTTGTAACTACTACCGAAGTATATCCTGATAGTCCAAAAGTTAATGATGAAAACTGTAATTTGGCACAAGTTGCTGTTATCACCAGTGGTCTCGATTATATTCTACAGCAGCAAAATTAAGGCTGCCGGTATATTCGATACTTAACAAAACTCCGTGGAATTAAATAGTTGAACATGTTATTTTCCACCTACTTTTTATTTTAGGAAATACTCTCATGCCAAAGGCAAGTGATATAAAGAAAAATGCTGCGATAGAGCATAACGGTAAAGTCTTCATAGTTCGTGATATTGAACGTTCAGTTCCGCAAGGAAGAGCGGGTGGTAGTTTATACCGTATGCGTATGTACGATGTAGTTACTGGCAATAAAGTTGATGAGACTTTTAAAGACTCAGACATGCTTAACTTTGCTGACTTAAGTCGTCGCCCTTCAATGTTTTCTTATATTGACGGTGATGAGTATGTTTTTATGGATAACGAAGACTACACACCTTATAACCTTAATAAAGAAAGTATCGAAGATGAAGTATTATTCATCAATGAAGAGACTGATGGAATATCGGTGATTATTGTTGATGGTTCACCTGTTGGTATCGGCTTACCTTCAAGTGTTGAACTTGAGATCACTGAAACCGACCCTTCAATTAAAGGTGGCTCTGCTACGGCAAGAACCAAACCTGCTATTTTATCTACCGGTTTAACCGTACAAGTCCCTGAGCATATTTCAACGGGTGACAGAATAAAGGTTAATACTGAAGAACGTAAATTTATGGGTCGTGCAGACGCAAAGTAACCCTTTCAATTATTGTAGGTTAGGTTTCAAGCTAACAAATTGTCAGAATAAATCCCGACCTACAATTGATTAAACCTGTTGTAGGTTAGGTTTTAACCTAACAAATTGTCAGATTAAATACCGACCTACAATACATGAAACCTGTTGTAGGTTAGGTTTCAACCTAACAAATTGTCTTTACCGAAATTCACCACCATCCTTCAACTCGACTCTGCTTTATAAACATCAAAATCAATATCTTCAATTTTAAAATTCTTTATGATACGGCCGATGCTGAATATCGCTAAAACTTGAAAATATAGGCTGTTAATAATGATTTCTACCGTACCTAATTCATAAGTATTGACCAGTGTTTGCGCCATCATAAACAGTGAGACAAACATACTAATAAACACCATAGAGCGAATCGCAAACTTAGTTTGCTTTACTCGTTCATTGGTTGCTTGATAAGGGTCGAGCTTCTTGCCATACAGATTAAATAGTGTGATGCCGATAAACAATAAATTTGCCAAGCTGACAGAGCCTATTTTAATCATAAAATCAAAGGTTACGGTGTATTGCGTCATATATAATTCAAATGCAATCAAGAATATATACATAACCACAGCAGAGAAAATAAGATAAGGGGATACATAAGCAAATAATCTACGTGGTTGTAATTCTGCTTTTCTATTTGTTCTGGTATCTTTTTGTTTCATTAACTTAAATTGTTTATAGCCTAAAACTTCAAGCATCATCATAGGAATAAACTGCACCATGCCATACATCAAAGGAATACCTTCATTGAAGTTGTCATGATTATTAGCATTAGAAAGCATACCTAAATCCACCAGTAGCCAAATACCTATCGCGAGTATTATATAATTGAGAAACTTATATATTTGTTGTACTCGTTGTACCTTATCAAGGGATTCAGGATAAAGTTTTGGATACTCTTGGGGGGGGTGATTTTTGATGACAAAACGAATGCGATCTAAAATCTTTCTAGGGTAGAAATAAGATAGTAGCCAAATTTGGCTGATAAATATCAGATAAAATAATACGCTGGTCGGCATGTTGTTCTCCTTAACTTTTATATTGGTTCATAGCATTGGTGAAAGCGATCCGGATCTCAGAGTCGGTTGCTCCCGCTTGCTTAAGTGTTGAAATGGTTGCTTCCAATTGAGTGGCAAGCCAGTTATTTAAATCAAAATCACAATTACTTTTAGCTTCAGGGTGAACAAATGTTCCTCGATACCCCTTTGCTTGTATCACGTTATCTCTTTCAAGTAAGCGATACGCTTTAGAGACCGTTTTACTGTTTATCTCTAGATCGTTTGCCAATTGCCTTATTGATGGTAAAGCATCATTTGGCTTAATTTGTTCATTGATCACAGCCTGTTTAATTTGCTCAACTAATTGAGTAAATAGCGGCATGGGATCTTCTATATCAATGATAATTTCCATAAAATAAACGTCGCTCCATGTGTTCCGTGTGTGGTAATGGTACACCTAGTTGATGATAAATCAAGCTAAATTTAAAAGTTATTGGCATTAAGCGATAAAGTAATGTTATAAGTGACTTATATTGTTGATTTAAATTTTTAGGAAAACCATTGGCCGCCTCAAGTTTATTAACCTTAATTGATGACATAGCAGCGTTACTTGATGACGTAGCAGTATTATCGAAAGTCGCAGCAAAAAAAACGGTTGGCGTATTAGGTGATGATTTAGCCCTAAATGCTGAACAAGTTTCAGGTGTTAAAGCTGAACGAGAGTTACCTGTCGTCTGGGCTGTGGCTAAAGGTTCTTTTTTAAACAAGTTGATTTTAGTACCCGCAGCACTACTAATCAGTGCTATATATCCGCCATTAATTACCGTATTAATGATCATTGGTGGTTTGTATTTATGTTACGAAGGCGCTGAAAAAATCACCCATAAACTGTTAGAGAATAAAGAAGAAAAGGCAGTAGAGCATCTTGATAAATTAAAAAACATTGCCGATCAATCCATTGATTTAGTGGCATTGGAAAAAGAGAAAATTAAAGGGGCGATCAGAACTGACTTTATATTATCGGCTGAAATTATCGTTATTGTTTTAGGCACAGTCAAAGAAAGTGCATTTGAAACTCAAATTGCCGTTTTATCAGGATTAGCCATTGCCTTTACGGTAGGCGTTTACGGGTTTGTAGCGGCAATTGTAAAACTCGATGATTTAGGTCTTTATCTGTTAAGAAAGTCGATCACCGGTAACTTTAATGGCATGCAAAAACTCTGTGGTAGAGCCTTGTTGATTTTTGCTCCTTTCCTGATGAAAACATTAACCATTGTTGGCACTATCGCGATGTTCCTTGTTGGCGGCGGTATCTTAGTACATAGCTTTACATGGTTACATCATCAAGTCGAAAAACTAGTTCAGTTAACCAGTGCCAGTGTTGGTCAAGTAGCCGAAATAGTTATGCCAATTACCTTGGAAGGAATAGTAGGTTTAATTGCTGGCTTAATCATTTTTTCGGTAGGTTTAACTATCACAAAATTCAAAAAAGCTTAATCTTTTAACTTGTAATATTCATGCCAGTTTGACTGTAATTTAATCAAACTGGCTCTACTTTAACTCCGTAATAATGTATAGAATCTCCCCTGTTCAAGCCATTTCTAAACAACTAAAATATAGAATCAATTGCTTATTTACCGATACTTTCATGGCAATTGAAACAAATTTTGACACTGATAAAGTTCCTGTGCAATATAGATGGATTAAAAAATCATCAAAATAATTTACATTCATTTTTCATTTGAAATAGTTAGTAAATATCAACATGGTTGAGTAATTTAAGTCAAAAATGTACATAACTAAAATAAGTAAAAAAAATTCGGTATGTGTAAGTGGTGAATTAAGCATTGATAGAGTGACGGTGTATGTTTAGCAGAAATACCTTTCTTTTTATTTTTATCAACTTAATAAGCTTTTACAGTTTCTCCCAAAGCATCAAAATTGCTGCAATTGATTGGTGTCCTCAAATTTGTGTCAATGAAGATAACTCAGGATATACCGTTGATCTCATCAATAAAGTATTTGAAAACAGCCCTTATAAGATAGAAATTGACATTTTACCTTGGTCTCGAGGACTTAAATATGTTTTAGAGGGGAAGTATGATGCATTACTCGCACCCGCTAAAAAAGAAGCGCCCCTGTTAAAATACCCGACATTTGCTGTTGGCCAGCAAAGAATGTGTTTTTTTACCGATGTTGAAAATGAATGGGAATATACTGGAGAAGCAAGCCTATCTAATAAGCATTTTGGTATTGCTTCGGATAGCTCTATAGAAGAATTAAACCCCTATATTGAAAAACACCCTCGGCAATTTCAGTTTCAACCTTATCATGAAAGGTATGTTGTTCAGAATGCCCAGAAAGTAAAAAAAGGCCGTATCGATGCTTTCCTCTTTACCAAAAACACTACCCAATATACCCTGAAAAAATCAGGATTAGACGGTCTATTTAAAAATTCTGGCTGTGTTTCTCAAGCAGATATTTATTTAGCTTTTACTCCAATAGCTTCACAAGAAGAGTTAATAGCCAAAGTTATTCTTATGTTTGATTCAAGAATGGCTTCACTCATTCAATCAGGTTATGTTGAGCAACTTTATAAGCAATATCAAATTAATAATTAAAGTCGTTGTGTTATTTAAAGTACCGTTGTAACAACGAGCTTAGCCAGTCATCGTAATATATTACCATCCTACCTTCACCGTAAATATTGCTAAATGTGTCCGAGCATTACAAACAATTTCATCTACGCCATTTGTCGTATATAAATCTCCGTTGAACGTAAGCCGCCTTTCTATTCTGCTATTCACTGCTAATTTATCTGCATGAATATAGTGGTGATAAACCGCTAACTTAAGTCTATATAAACGGAGCGCTTCATGAAATTAACGTCCAATGCTTTATCATCGCCAGCTGCAGTAGCGGTAGGTGTAGCTTTAATTTTACTGGTTGGCATGATCAGTTTATTTAAGCTTCCGGTACAGTTATTTCCTGATATTGAACGTCCTCGTATTGCAGTTCAAACCTTTTGGCGGGCTGCTTCCCCTCAAGAAGTTGAATCTGAGTTGATCGAACCTCAAGAACAAGTTTTAAGAGGTATTCCTGGCTTAACAGCGATGAATGCTTTTGCTAACAGAGGTAACTCTTACATCAATTTAGAGTTTAATGTTGGTACAAATATGGATCAAACCCTGATTGAAGTGATCAGCCGAATGACCCGGGTACAAAGCTTGCCAAACGATGCGAGGCCGCCACGTATCATGTTAGGTGGATTTGGCGGAGGCAATCCAGCGTTAACATTTTTCTTCTTACAAGCTTTAGAAGGTAATGAAAAGTCTATTGATGAATATATCGATTTCACCAATGACACTATTCGCCCTCGGATAGAAGCGGTAGAAGGGGTAGCAAGTGTACAAACCTTTACTCAACAAAATAGAGAAGAACTGCAAATCCGTTTTGATCCTATTAAAGCTGCAGAATATGGTATTCAAATCCCCCAACTTATTTCATTAGTTTCTGCGTCAAATGATGTTTCTGGTGGCTTTATTGACGTTGGCCGTCGGCAATATACTTTAAGATTTAATGGTAAATACAAAGTTGATGAACTTGAAAACTTGATTTTAGAGTCGCGAAACGGCAGTAATCTTCGTCTCGCTGATATTGCCGAAGTAAAAGTGAGTCGCCCAGACAAACAAAATATAGCAGTACAAAATGGTAATCCTGCTTTTTCTTTACGTATTGATAGAGCGAATGGTGCTAATGTTTTAGATACCCTAAATCGTGTTAAAGCAGAAGTAGAGCTATTAAACACAGAGGTATTAGCGGCAAAAGAATTGGTACTAGTGCAATCGTTTGACGCATCGGTATTTATTTATCGGGCAATCAATTTGGTCACCAGTAATTTATTTGTTGGTGTTGTGTTATCACTGGCTATTTTATGGTTTTTTATCCGCAGAATGCGGGCGACGTTAATTATTGCCACCGCTATTCCCATCAGTTTATTAAGTACCTTTATTGTATTAGAAATTACTGGCCGCTCATTAAATGTTATTTCATTAGCAGGTTTAGCTTTTGCTGTTGGTATGGTGCTCGATGCAGCCATTGTCGTTTTAGAAAATATCTTACGAATGCGCGACAAAGGTCTGGATAATCACGAAAGTGCCGAGCAAGGTGCACAGCAAGTGTGGGGGGCTTTACTCGCCTCAACAGCAACCACTGTGGCTATTTTCTTACCGGTATTTTTTCTTAAAGACATCGAAGGACAATTATTTGGCGATTTAGCATTAACCATCGCCATAGCGGTTTCTGTTTCTCTTATTGTTGCGGTAGTTTTGTTACCGGTATTAGCTAAATACTTCTTGAAACAACAAACCGTTGAAGACCCTAATGCTAAGCTCTGGACAAAGTTAACGTCAGGGGTGATGAAGTTAACTAGTACCTCAACCAAACGTCTAACCGTTGCATTAACCTTTTTATTGGTGCCGATTGTGATCACCTATATTGCGCTACCTGCATTGGATTATTTACCGCCAGTGAAGCGTGATGCGGTAGATGGCAATTTACAATTCCCCCCTGGTGCAAACGTGCAAACGATTGAACGAGAAGTGGTGCAACCGATTGTTGAGCGTTTAAAACCTTATATGGATGGTACGAAAGAACCTGCCCTTAAAAATTATTATTTATTTAGCGGCCCATTTGGCGGCAATATTGGTGTGCGTGCTAAAGATCAATCGAGAGTTGATGAACTACTCGACATTGTTAGAAATGAAATACTAGTAGATCTACCTGATACCCAAGCTTTTGCCTTTCAAGGTAACTTATTTGGAGGTTTTGGCGGTGGTCGTCAAGTGCGGATGAATTTGCAATCAAAAGATACCAAGGCCTTACAAAATGCAGCTAAACAAGGAATTGAATGGGTCAAAGAAGCTATCCCTGATGCCCGAGTTCGAGCAAACCCAGGCACCGAGAACTCTGAGCCTGAACTTAGTTTAACCCCCAATGATCGTAATATTTTAGAACAAGGTTGGAATCGTCGTGATTTAGGTCGAGTAGTAAGAACCTTAGGTGACGGCTTATATGTTGGTGAATACTTTAACGGCAGCAAACGCTTAAATATGATCTTACGCTCTCAAGACTGGGCTGATCCAGATAGTCTTGCTGATGTCCCTGTGGTAACAGGTAACGGCTCTATAACTCAATTAGCAGAACTGGTTGATATCAAAAGAACCGTTGGTCCTTCAAACCTAACGCGATTAGATGGTAATCGCACCATTAGTTTAAATATTAATCCACCAGAAGGTTGGTCATTAGAAGAAACCATTGCGGTATTAAAAGCACAAGTAGAGCCTAAATTAAGAGCAGCTTTACCTGACGATGGCAACATTCTATATGGTGGCAGTGCTGACCAATTAGAAAAAGCGATTAGTGTAATGGCAGAGAACTTTGCTTTTGCCTTAGTTATTCTGTTTTTATTAATGGCTGCGTTATTTAGATCAATTAAAGACAGTTTGTTAGTCGTGATCACTATTCCTTTGGCAACTGTTGGCGGGGTGTTGGCGCTGCAAGCTTTAAATTTGGTGGTATTCCAGCCGCTTGATTTATTAACTATGATTGGCTTTGTTATTTTATTAGGTTTAGTCGTGAACAATGCCATTTTATTGGTACACCAAACACGTATTGGTCAAGGCAGTGGTTTAACAAGGGTAGATGCGGTAGAGCAGGCATTAAGTTTACGTTTACGTCCTATTTTTATGAGCACATCAACCAGTTTCTTTGGCATGTTGCCGCTCTTGCTAATGCCGGGAGCTGGTAGTGTTATTTATCGTGGCTTAGCTTCAGTTATTGTCGGTGGTTTAGCATTTAGTACCATTTTCACCATTGTATTATTGCCTTGTTTATTACGATTGAACAAACAAGACTTTATGAAATTAATTGGTCGAAACTCAACTTCATTAAGCAATGCTTCGCATGAAACTGTGCCGGTTGCTTTAGCTTCAAACAAACATTCAGTTTAAATTTAAGGATTTAATTACCATGAAAGTATTAGCAATGAATAAAAACACCACGAAGAACTTTATCGGTAGTATGAAATTAACAAGCCTGTTGTTAGCGAGCCTATTTATAACTAGTTCAGCTAACGCCTTTTACTTTGCTGAACAAGAAGATAAAGGTCAGTTGGTGAGTATTGAAAGAGCAAAAACTGAATATGTTAAACCAACGATTTGGTTGCCGGGTAATGTCGTCAGTCGTCAAAACTCACCGATTTCTGCCGAACAGACGGGTCAACTACTGTGGATAGAAGAAATTGGCACTCAAGTTGAAAAAGGGCAAGCTATCGCCACCATTGATAATCGTCATTTAACTTTACAATTAGCACGTCAACAAGCTCAGGTGAAACAATATCAAGCCAATGTTGATTATTTAACAAAACAGAAAAAACGTTTATCGACGTTAAGTCAAAAAAACAATACCTCAATAAGTGATTTTGAACGAGTAAACAAAGACCTAGTTATTGCTAGTAATGAAGTCATTGCTTTGGAGATGCAGGTCAAACAAACAGAATTAGCCATTGAAAAAACACAAATTAAAGCGCCATTTTCAGGTAATATTAGTCAACGCTTTGTTGATGTTGGCGAGTTAATCACTTTAGGGCGTCCTCTGGTTCAACTTGTTGATACTACTCATTTAGATATTAAAATTTCTGCACCTTTATCCATTGCCCGTTTTATCAAAGCCGATGCGCAAGTGATGGTTAAATGGCAAGATAAACTCATTGAATTACCTGTTAGAACATGGAGCCAGGCAGGTGACCAAGCATCTCGTACTTTCGATGTACGATTAGCCGCAGACGGTCTAAACTTAATTTCAGGATCTGCAGTAACCGTTTCACTACCAAAACAAACCAGTAAAGAGGCAACGCTAGTGCCTCGTGATGCATTAGTCCTTCGTGAAAAAGAAACTTTTGTATTAACCATTGATGATGAAAGACAAGCAAAAAAGGTTAATGTATTAGTTGGACAAGGTGTAGGGCGCTGGTTGTCTGTAACAGGTGCGTTGAGTGAAGGTGATGAGGTTATCGTTCGGGGTGGTGAACGTTTAAGAGAAGGTCAGAAAGTTAGAACGGATACTGAGCAAATTGCGACAGCATCGTTAAATTAATCGTTTATAGTTAATTAATCATTAATCATTAAATATAGGTATTTTGCATGACAAAACCCAGCACATTTGTATGGTCAATTATCGTTTTTTGTTTATTTGGATTATTAACCAGTTGTGCACAAAATAAAGTGCAAACCCGTGGTACATTTGCACCTGATGCCAGCCTGTACTCAGGTGGGGTTATTCAAGTATATGCAGCAAGAACAAAAGGAGCAAAAGGGTCGGTAGCGGTTCATACTTGGATCAGTACGAAAAAAACTACCGATGATCATTATACTAGTTATGAAATTATTGGCTGGAAACTGCGAAGAAATGATACCGCACTGGTTGTTAGAAACAACCTACCAGATAGAGATTGGTGGGGACAACAACCTGAGCTGTTATTGGATTATCGGGAGCAAAATGTTGATGTACTAATCGACAGAATTAAACAAGCAGTTGATGATTATCCCTATAAAAACGAGTATCAAGCCTACCCTGGTCCTAACAGTAATACTTTCACTGCGACTATCGCTGCTAAAGTACCCGAACTAGGTTTAGACTTACCATCAACGGCGATAGGTAAAGATTATAAAAGCTTGGGAAATGCTTTTGGCATGTCACCAAGTGGCACCGGCATACAAGCTTCATTTTTTGGCCTTTTAGGTTTAACGCTTGGTTATGAAGAGGGCATAGAATTAAATATTTTAGGATTAAATTTGGAACTAGATATTTTTGACTTAGCCATTGAATTACCAGCAATAGGACGTATTGGTGGTGCACCCGTTAAGCCGTTATCAAATGAAAATATATCGACAGAAAACTCATCGAACGTCAATACACCAGTAACGGATTAATTGGGGAGGTAACGTTAGCAAACAATGGTGCTATACTCTTTATAACATCTTGTTAACAAATGACTTCGAGGGAATGATAATGCAAGAACAAGGAGATAAATCTGCCGTCAAAAAGAAAATCGTGGTGCTAAGTGGTGCTGGTATGAGTGCGGAAAGTGGCATCAATACTTTTCGTGACGATGATGGTTTGTGGGAAGGTCATGACGTTATGGAAGTTGCTAGCCCTGAAGGGTGGCAGACAAATGCAAAATTGGTTTTAAACTTTTACAATCAACGTCGTCGTCAGTTATTAACGGTATCGCCTAACCTTGGACATCTAGCGCTAGTTAAATTAGAAGGTGATTATGATGTTGCTATTGTTACCCAAAATGTTGATGACTTACACGAACGAGCAGGGAGCTCTAATGTTATTCATTTGCATGGTGAATTATTAAAGGCACAAAGCACTTTAAAACCCTCCTTAGTTTACCCGTGTAAAACTGATATTTCCTTAGGAGATCATTGTGAGCAGGGTAGTCAATTACGTCCTGCTATCGTCTGGTTTGGCGAAGAAGTGCCGTTATTAGATCTAGCGATTGAAGAGGTGATAAGTGCCGATATTATTATAGTCGTTGGTACTTCGATGAAAGTTTATCCCGCAGCAGGTTTAACTTCATTTGCGCAAGACAGTACCAAAATTATTTATATTGACCCAAAACCTTCGATAAACGAAGTGCTTGCACAAGCACACGAATTACAAGTAATAGAGAAAACCGCCGCTAATGGCTTACCGAATTTGGTTGAGTCACTTGTTGTTGAACAATAACACTGCCTTGTTTATCAATATTATATTTATGCAGTATTTTTAATCCTCTATTAAAGGTTTTTATAAACTTTCTTGCAGCTATTGTATCGTGGCAAAGGAAAGCATCATTATGACGGATAAACGACTTAGTATGCGGTAAATTACCAATACTCTTGTTTTTAAACGCTTGTATTGAGTCTGGCGCCCATGCAACAAAAGCATCGATTCTTCCCGCATTTAGTTTATCGATATTTTGCTCAATATAAGAAACATATTCCACGTTTAACTGAGCATCATCGAACTCAGGTCCATACAACATGCCTAATCTAGCCCCTACCTTTTTGTTTTTTAATTGATTTAAGGTTAAGGCTTGTGTGCCTTTTGCGCTATAGATATACGCTTGAGCAATGGAAAAAGGCATTGAATTAATGGTGTTAGCATCTTCATGAAATTTTTTGTCAAACGGTAAAATGCAATCAATTTGTTTGCTATTGAACATTATATCTACGCGCGCTGGAGGCAAGACCTGATATTGCAACTTGCTATCCGTTATGCCATTTACTTGCTGAAAAATTTTGTCGTATTCCCCTTTACCATCAGCTTGAATAATGGCTGGGATATCATATGAGGCTATCTTGATATTGGAAAAAGCGTGACTAAATTCGGCGAGAAAAATAAGTGATAAAAGCCAATATTTAATGCAACGATAATTACTACTAATCGTCATAATATTTAGTTTCAGTGCGCGAAAAAACGGCTCATACTACATAATTACTATGCCTTATGACAATACATAGATTGAAAATTAATTAGTAGCAAGGTTAAGTGGTTGAAAATTAAAGTGTTGTTTTTTATTTTATCGAGAAAATATTAATTTACTGCCTATAGTTAAGTACTTTTATTTCTATACGGGCTAAGCAGAGATTAAATAGTAAGGGTGTTGACGCTCTTTCCTACCATTCATCAACATTATAAATTTCACTGTATTTCTTTATGATTTCATCATAAGTACCGTTTCTACGAATTTCACTTAACCCAGAGTTTAGTGCCTTGAGTATTTCTGGAGAATTATTTTTTTTAGTTAACATAATATGAATACCGCCGGTTTTAATCTTAAAGTTTGGCAATAAAACTATCTCATCCTCGTAACCTTGTTCTTTAATGAGCAGTGTTTCTGCAGGAAGAAAACCAATGTAGCCATCTATTCTACCTTTTATCAACATCCGCATATTTTGCTCATTACGAATAACTCGGTACATTCTATTTTTACCCATGCGCTTGAGGTAACCATCCATTACGTTTCCGTAGTGGTTACCTAATTCACCTCCCATGACAAAATCGCTGTCTATTATTTCATCAATAGCCATTTTGGAGTATTTATCAACATCTGTTTTTCGAACATAAACCCCAATAATTTCATTACGATAGGCATCTGTAAAATAGGCGGCCTCTTTACGCTCTTTTGAAATAGACACACCTACCGTTAAGTCAAAAAGGCCTTTTTTAACTAAATGCAGTCTACGAGCCCAGGGAATAACTTCATTTGAGTGTTTCAGTGTACAGCCAGATGCTTTAACAATGGCTTCAAGCATTTCCATATCGAAGCCGCTCGGGTTATCAGGTGTACCCATTTCAAAGGGGATCCACTCTATTCCCCAACCATTGGTCAGTACTTTGTCGCAGGCTGCCGTTACACTAGTACTTACAAATAACATCGTTGTAAGTGCTAAGCATTTAAATATGTTCATTGTTACCACTGTTTTTATTAGAGCCAAACCAGGCTATCGAAAACGCGAGTATGAAAGGCAATATTCGTTCTATAACATCTCCAGGTGGTGCAGGGAATAAACTAAATAATACCGTGGAGAAGAAACCTGTCGCAATCGCAAGGAAAGTTATTTTCCCAGATAGCTGCCTTTTTAATAGGGTAATAATGACCACAGGACCAAATGCCGCACTCAGCGCATTCCAAGCAAACAATACTCGGGTGAAAATGTCTTCTGGGGCGTAAATCGCTAAGCACATGGCAATCAAACACATACCAACCACAGTTAAACGAGAAAGCAGTAAACTTTTACGTGATTCTTCTGAACTAATATCATAAGCAATCGCACTAGCAGCGACCAGCAGTTGGCTGTCTGCGGTTGACATTATCGCGGATAATGTAGCGGCAACAACAATACCTGCGAGTATTGGCGGAAACACTTGCTGGGAAAGTGTCACTAATGCTTGTTCCCCCATAACCGGTGTTGCCAATAATACTTTTGCGCTCCAACCAACAATCAACATGCTTACAAAGATGATCACTGACCAGCCAATGCCGATGTATTTCCCTTGGCGAACGGCTTTTTCATCGCGTAATGCCATTAAACGATTAACGACATGTGGTTGGCCGGGGTTACCCAAACCTATACCAAAGGTGCCTAAAACAAAAGCGATAGCATAAATGCCTTGGTATTGGCCAAACCAAGCCAGTTGTGTTTCGTTGTAAACACCTTGCATTTGTAGCCATAGCTCAATCGGGCCACCAATGATATAAAGCGCAGCAACGGGTAGCATTATTGCCGTGGCAATCATTAACATACCTTGCAAGGTATCGGTAATACTGACCGCCCAAAAACCGCCGAGTAAGGTGTAAATTAAAATGATAAAAGTGCCTAGCATAATGCTGACATCACCGCTCATCGCAAAGGTATCGCTGAACATATTGCCAGCCGCTTGAAATTGCGCTGCGATATAAAAAGCAAAAGAAAATACGATACATAATGAACACAACCATAAAATGGCTTTTTTATGGCTTTTACCATGGGCAATAAAATCACTGAGGGTTACCGACTGTTTTTCTTTTGCCTGTTTTTGAATACGTGGAGCAAGCCAAAGCCAATTAAAACTATAACCGAGCACAACTGACGGCACTATCCAGATAGCCGATACACCCAGCATATAGGCAGCACCACTCATGCCTAATAACGACCATGCCGATGACGCACTGGCTGCTGCACTAATGGCTGCTACCCAAGGCCCTAATCCTCTACCACCAATGAAATATTCATCAGTACTGGTGGTGCGTTTATTACTCCACACTCCGATAGCGATCAGAATGACTTTGTAAACAACAAGGGTAATGAGAACGGTAGTTTGATAATCCATACGAGTATTTTATTATTGTATTTATAACGTTAGTGATGTTTTATCACTTTTTGTTTAATAGCGAAATACTTTTAATTGCGGCTGCTTATTTTGGTAGGTTTTAAGTCGTATCATGAGGTGTTCAGGTAGTAACTCCGTGAACTGAGGTTTTTCGATAACCACCATTTGATTTTTTGTATAGAGGTTTGCCAATTTTTCATCAGCAAAACAAATAACCGAGGGATGTATTTTTGTAACGTGAACGATTAGCTGGCTTGCTAACCCTTGATGTTGCCATGCTTGCCCAACAACGAGGGCATGAAGAAAGCTTATTTCGCTATTTTCGATAATATTGGAAATCATCACACTTGCGATAATCTCATCATTAACTTTTATGCAATAACAACGATCAAAACCTAGAAAGCGGGCAGAGTAGTATTGATTTTTATAGAAACGAAGGATTTCTTTTTTCTCTGACTTTTCAGCCAATATTATTTTCATGGTTAAATGCAGAAATGGTTACCACAGGAATAGGCGCTGTTTAGGATGTATTGTAGGTCGGTGTTTATACTGACAATTTGTTAGGCTAAAGCCCAACCTACAACATTTCTATCCATCAACAAATTATTATATAAAAGTACTACTTAACTTTCATACCTGGCTGTGCACCATCTTCTGGATTTAATATCCATAAGTCTTTACCACCAGGACCTGCGGCTAGCACCATACCTTCTGACATGCCAAAGCGCATTTTTCGAGGTGCAAGATTTGCCACCATGACTGTTAACTTACCTTCTAAATCTTCAGGTTGATAAGCAGATTTAATACCAGCAAACACTTGGCGAGTTTCTCCACCCTCGTTCGAATCGAGAGCTAACTCTAAACGCAATAATTTATCTGCTTTTTCAACGTGTTCCGCTTTGATGATTTTCGCAATACGTAAATCAATTTTTGCAAAATCTTCAAAAGAGATTTCAGGGGCAATTGGGTCTGCTGCTAATGGGTCTGCTAAGTACGCAGAATTATCGACAACTTTGCTTTGTTTAGCTTTTTTCTTATCTGCTTTGTTTGATGACTTTTTATCATCTTTTGCAGCATCAGCATTACCTAAACTCCCTTTGGAAGCATCGGTCATGGCATTAATTTTATCCATATCGACTCGTTGCAATAACGCTTTAAATTTATTGATTTTATGCGACGTTAATAACGTTTTATGACCATTCCAAACTAGCTCATCATTTAAAAATGCAGCGGTACTGTCGGCAAGGACAGGTAATACAGGCTTCAAGTAAATCATTAAAGTTCTAAATAGGTTGATCCCTAATGAACAAATATCTTGTACTTCTTGCTGTTTAGTTTCGTCTTTGACTAATTGCCATGGTTCTTTTATGGCAATATATTCGTTAACTTTGTCTGCAAGTGCCATGATTTCACGCATGGCTTTACCAAACTCTCGATTTTCGTAAAGTTCCGCTAAGCGATCACCCGCAGAAGTCACTTCATCGGCTAAAGCCTGATCATCAATGTTCTCTGATAACATGCCATCAAATCGTTTGGTGATAAAGCTTGCACAACGTGAGGCGATATTAACAACTTTACCTACCAAGTCTGAGTTAACTCGTTGAGCAAAATCTTCCAAATTCAAATCTAGATCGTCAATACGATTGGTTAACTTAGCCGCGTAGTAATAGCGTAGATATTCAGGGTTCAAATGATCTAAATAAGTGCGCCCTTTAATAAAGGTGCCTTTTGATTTAGACATTTTAGCGCCATTAACAGTGACAAATCCGTGGGCAAATACTGACGTTGGTTTACGATATCCTGAGCCTTCTAACATAGCTGGCCAAAATAAGCTGTGGAAGTAGATGATATCTTTACCAATAAAGTGATAAAGCTCAGCGTCTGAATTTTCATTCCAGTAGCTGTCAAAATCAATATTCTCTTTATCACATAAGTTTTTGAAGCTGCCCATGTAGCCAATAGGAGCGTCTAACCAGACGTAGAAAAACTTACCTGGCGCATTAGGTATTTCAAAACCAAAATAAGGTGCATCACGACTGATATCCCATTGTTTTAGGCCTGACTCAAACCATTCATTTAATTTGTTGGCCATTTCTTCTTGCAATGAACCACCAGTGGTCCAGTCTTGCAACATTTTTTCAAAAGCAGGTAAATCGAAAAAGTAATGCTCTGAGTCTTTTAATACTGGGGTAGCACCAGAGATCACTGAACGAGGGTTTATCACATCTGTGGGGGAGTAGGTTGCACCACAGTTGTCACAGCTATCGCCATTTTCATCTTCACTTTTACATTTAGGGCAAGTACCTTTAATAAAACGATCAGGTAAAAACATACCCTTTTCTGGATCATATAATTGAGAGATAGTGCGGGTTTTAATATGGCCGTTGGCATGAAGTTTATTATAAATTTCTTCAGCAAAAGCTTTGTTTTCATCACTATGTGTTGAGTGATAATTATCAAAACTAATATGAAAATCATTGAAATCAGCCATATGTTCTTCACGAACACCTGCAATCATATCTTCTGGGCTAACACCAAGCTCTTGTGCTTTGAGCATAATCGGAGTGCCATGAGCATCATCAGCACAGACAAAGTAAGTTTCATGGCCGCGCATTCGCTGAAAACGTACCCAAATATCGGTTTGAATATGCTCGAGTAAATGACCTAAATGGATTGAGCCATTGGCATAAGGAAGGGCACAAGTTACTAAGATTTTACGTTTGTTTTGATCGGTTTGCGTTGTTGATTGCATAAGAGTCTTCAATTGTTTTCACTAACGAAAAAGGTTTGTGACATAAAGCTGGTAATTATGAGGGGGATGGTACAGAATTTGTGAACAATTTTCATCAAGTATTCTCGACATTTTCCGCTAATGTCGGTTTATCATCATAATAAGTAATCTTAAATTATGTTTTCAAA
>Ga0209396_1001673_pt1 | contig 24190 bp, 16 predicted proteins | sample GOMGulsemesocosm_6_FD_184638 | JGI IMG/M metagenome (GOLD analysis project Ga0209396, IMG submission 184638) | Methane-oxidizing microbial communities from mesocosms in the Gulf of Mexico - GOM8C Gulf of Mexico (SPAdes) (version 2) | ecosystem: Environmental > Aquatic > Marine > Cold seeps... | reverse complement strand
TACGGTGGTATTCATGAGAATTAGTAAAGTAGCTTTTGCAATCACAGCATTACTAGCAGCAAGTCAAGTTAACGCAGCTGGCTTTCAAGTTAACGAAAATTCAGCTTCAGGCCTTGGCCGTGCATATTCTGGTGAAGCCGCTATTGGTGATGACGCAGCATCACTAGCACGTAACCCTGCTTTAATGGCGTTATTCGACACAGCACAACTTTCTGTTGTGGGTACTTATGTTATGCCTGGTATCGATATGTCTGCACCGGATGCTTTTTCTTCTACTGGTAACAATAAAGACATAGCTCCAGCAGAGGCTGTTCCAGCGCTTTATTACATCCAACCACTTAATGACAAATTTGCTGCTGGTTTAGCTATTTACTCAGGTTATGGCATGAGTACTAAATATGATGATGATTATGTTTATGGATCTTCTGCAGGCGAAACCAAAATTATTACAGTTAACTTCAATCCCAATGTTTCTTACCGCCTTAATGACCGCTTAAGCTTTGGTGCCGGTATTGATGTTGTTTACGCAACTGCAAAACTAAAACGTAACGCAGGTGCAGGAGCAACCCCTAAAGCCCTTGTTGCTGATATGGAAGGTGATGGTTATGGGTTCGGTTGGAATGCTGGTGCATTATATGAACTAAATAAAAATAACCGTTTCGGTATTAGCTATAAATCAAAAGTAAAGCTGGAGCTTGAAGGGGAGTTCACAGGCTCTTCATCATTAAATGACGAAGTGGACGGTGAATTAGATATCAATTTACCTTCAGCACTAGAAGTGTCGGCTTACCATAAATTAACCGATAAAGTTGCAATCTCATATGACTGGCAATATACCACTTGGTCTGATTTTGGTGACATTATCGCAACAAGTAAAACAACGAACGATTGTAAACTAGCTGGCAGCGTATGTTTAGAAAAAGAAGAAGACTTTGATAATTCAAGTCGCTTCGCTGTCGGTACTGAGTACTATTTATCAGAAGCAATAACATTACGTGCTGGTTACGCTTATGATGAACAAGCAGGACAATCAACGCTTAGTATCCCAGATACTGACCGTCAATGGTTCACAGCTGGTATGACCTACCGTACTTCGCCAACACTATCATTTGATTTTGCAGCAGCCTATATTCTGGGTAAAGACGGCAAATTTGATGAAGAAGTTCCTGCACTTAGGAGTACTGCAACATTCGAATCAGAAAGTTCAGCTTACATCTTATCTGCACAGATGAACTACAGCTTCTAAGCTAACTTCATTATGATTTAAATAAAGGCAACTTCGGTTGCCTTTTTGCTTTCTGTGCCTTTATTTTCACCTCTATTTTCGATCTAAAAATCGAGTTCCTGATCAAAATCAATAAAATTATCACTTTCTACTAAGTCACTTATTTACTCAGTTGCAATTAAATAGACAGCCGGTCTATAATCAACACATGCAAAATATTGATGAAACATCTCAGCCCATTCAAGCTGTAAAATTAAAGCCCCGTCGCGGTCGTCCACCTAAAGTGAGCCGTGAAAATACTGACACCCGCGATTTATTGATCCGTAGTGGTGTGGTAGCACTTACCGAACACGGATTTGCAGCAGCAGGTCTCGATAGTATTTTAAAAGCGGTTGGTGTGCCTAAAGGCTCGTTTTATCATTATTTCAAAAGCAAAGAGGATTTTGGTTTAGCGGTTATCAATAACTACGCCAGTTACTTTGCTTATAAACTGGATAAATGCTTACTAAATCAAGACTACCTGCCACTAGAGCGCCTGCATAACTTTGCCCAAGATGCTATGGCAGGGATTGAAAAGTACGATTTTAAACGCGGTTGTTTGGTCGGCAATCTAGGCCAAGAAGTGGCTTTATTACCGTTAAGTTATCGCGGTTTGTTAGAAGATATTTTTCAAGTTTGGGGCAGTAAAGTCGCCACTTGTTTAGCCGAGGCACAAGCTAATAAGCAATTGGCTAAACAGCATGATTGCCAACAACTGGCGGAGTATTTCTGGATTGGCTGGGAAGGTGCGGTAATGCGTGCGCGCTTAGTAGAATCAACGCGGCCGCTGCAGCTCTATATTAATACTTTTATTACCAATATCAGTGTTAGCAACAATTCATAAAATTACATTTTAATTCACAATTATATTAACCAATTGTTTACTGCTTTATTGCAAATAATAAGTAACTAACCAAGACGGTTAAAAATTTTTTACATTTAACTAGACGCTCAGTCTAAATTAACGAGGCAAGTATGTTTCAAGGCATTTTAATTAACAAAACCGACGACCAATACTCAGCACAGGTTCAAAGTATTGATGAAGCCCAGTTACCCGCTGGCGATGTAACGATTGATGTTGCTTACAGCACGCTTAACTACAAAGACGGTTTAGCGATCACAGGTAAAGGCCCAGTAGTACGCAGTTTCCCTATGGTACCGGGTATCGATTTAGTCGGTACTGTTGCAAGCAGTGATAGCGAAAAATTCAAAGCGGGTGATCACGTTTTACTTAATGGCTGGGGCGTGGGCGAAAAACATTGGGGTGGCTTGGCACAAAAAGCCCGTTTAAATAGCGATTGGTTAATTCCATTACCAACGCAATTTACACCGCAACAAGCAATGACAATTGGTACAGCTGGCTACACGGCAATGTTATGTGTGATAGCACTAGAACGTCACGGTGTTAAACCAACGGATGGCGACATTCTAGTAACAGGAGCAAACGGCGGTGTGGGCAGTTATGCTATTACCTTATTAACCAAACTGGGTTATCGCGTGGTTGCTTCTACTGGCCGCCCTGAAGAAGCTGATTATTTGAAATCATTAGGTGCTGTCGAAATTATCGACCGTGAAACGTTATCAGTGGCAGGTCGCCCTATGGCGAAAGAACGTTGGGCTGCAGCGGTAGATTCTGTAGGTAGTCATACCCTTGCTAATGTGTGTGCGGGTCTAAAATATGGCGGCGTTGTAGCAGCTTGTGGTTTAGCTCAAGGCATGGATTTCCCAGCAAGCGTTGCACCGTTTATTTTACGTGGTATTACTCTTGCTGGTATCGACAGTGTGATGCGCCCTGAAGCAGATCGCATTGAAGCTTGGCAACGTCTTGCTGGCATTCTAACAGTTGAAGACTTCACGACTATCGGCACTGAAGTAAGCCTTGCAGAAGCTGTAGATGTGGCTGCTGACTTAATGAATGGCAAAGTACGCGGACGCGTTATTGTGAATGTGAATAAATAACCAGTCATAAGCAGTGTGATGCCAATCCACTGCTTTTATTTGATCTAAAAGCTTTCTCATTGCTCACAGCTAAATTCCCCCTGTATTTTTTATCAATAATTTGCACCAATTAATACATTATAAAAACCTCAATGATAATGATTCCTATTTGCATTTACTGTGCTAGTATTACTATCTCAATCGGCGAGAAAATTATTACTGTGGGATTATATTTATGATAAATGCGTTAACAACACGACTAGAGAATCGATTAAATAGTCGTTCAGGATCAAGTTCATGGCAATTGCATAACAAGCGTTTATTGCTGCCTATTACGCTACTTGTACTATTGTTGTTGCCCGATACTCGCACTTTAACCATCAGCGTACTCGCGGATGCATTTTGGCAAGTTGCCGCTTATGTTGCTGCAACCCTCGCTTTATATCATGTTATTTCCAGCCGCATTAGCCAGCAGAGCCAACTTAGTGGTTTATTACAAAGCAACAGTAAATACCAAGTAACTTTTGCCGCTTTAATGGGCGCACTACCCGGCTGTGGCGGAGCCATCGTCGTAATAACTCAATATGTTAGTGGCCGATTAAGTTTTGGCTCAGTGGTAGCCGTACTCACTGCGACCATGGGCGATGCCGCATTTTTATTGTTAGCTGCAGAGCCAAGCACAGGCTTATTCATTCTCGCTGTTGGCGCGGTTATTGGCCTTGCTTCGGGACTCATCATTGATGCGATTCACGGTCCTGATTTCATGCGACCAGCATTAGCGGAAAAACCCAAAACAACCGATACCAATCCACAACAAAAACCAGCACTCAAGCTGCAAGGTATATTCTGGCAATGGCTATTGGTGCCAGCGAGCGTTGTGGCGATCTTAGGTTCATTGCAAATAGATATCGATGGTTTATTACAGGTACCGACAGGCAGTATTAATATCCTTGGCGCCGCATTGGTGATAATTACCATGCTACTTTGGGCCACCAGCCGCGAAATAACCAACTATGAATCGGCAGTATCTGAAGATCCTAAAGATCACAGCAATCTATTTCAACGTGTCGCTCAGGACACCAACTTTGTCACCAGCTGGGTAATTGGTGCATTTCTATTATTTGAATTAACTATGCATTGGACAGGGGTTAATCTCGAATCATTGTTTCAAAACTGGGCGTTATTATTGCCATTAATGGGGGTGACAATTGGTTTACTACCCGGCTGTGGGCCACAAATTTTAGTCACTAGCATGTATCTTTCTGGTGCTATTCCACTATCTGCTCAGTTAGGCAATGCCATCAGTAACGATGGCGACGCCTTATTTCCAGCAATCGCCCTCGCTCCAAAAGCCGCATTAATTGCCACTTTATACTCATCTATTCCCGCAGTAATTGCCGCTTATGGTTATTATTTTCTTTTTGAAATATGACTCATTATTTGACTCGGGATTTATTGAGCATTAACTAATCAGTGATGAAGGCCATCATGGTCGTTTCTAATTGCAAATGTTGGATTTCAGACTGATTCAATAATGTCATCTGATGTAAATACAAAAATGCCCGAGACAGATACGGATCATCAATAAGCGGCGCATGGAAAAACAGTTCCGGTTGGTTTAACTCTTGGCAAATTTGGAAAATATATTCAGGAGGCACCGCCATCACATGTGCCGCATAACCATCCACAGTACCGCTATGACCGTTATGCATTTCATGGATTGAAGGTCGATATCATCCCTTCACTCAAGCTATATTTACTGCCACGGTGAAGGTATTGCTGACAACCAGAAGTCACGACACCGATATGATAATCAAGATGGACATGGCGGTCGAACTCAAATTTATTCACATTCAGTAAACTCAAGCCTACATCAGGTAGAGCGGTGTTATGCCAATAATCTATTTTGTCTTCAGCCATACTCCCTCCCTACTTATCAATAAATGTGTCGCGTCAATATGACCAGCTCAAAGTATAACGTCAGTATGCTAAAACGGGATAGGAAATTATTGCACCTGAGCTGCCGATATTACGTCCCAAAAACAAAAAATCCTTAATCACGATATATCAGATTAAGGATTTTTTAATTTCTGGGGTTTAGCGTTTAATCGCTAACAGCAGAGATGTAATCATGAATATGATCTTATTTTAAATAGATAAAAGCATACAAGATTTTCAAATACTTATGTTTTCAGTCCGACATAAGTCTATTTTTTCAGTGTTGGCCAAACAAAGGGAGCGGGCTTGGTGGCAGAAGTTTCTGCTACTGCTGTATTCTGGGCGAGTATCGCCCTGATTAATTTGCCCGTTTCTTTATGCTTACTACAAAATGTTTTTAGGTATAAAATTTCAACTCTACTGCGTGCCCAAGGGGTTGTACGCAGAAATTTCAAACTTGATTTAAGACGCGCTTTATTGGTAAAACAACGAATATTAAGTAACTCCCCCATCTTCTCCCAACCAATTTTCTTCTCTAGTTCGGTGAGAATCTGTTCCAGTTTCACGCCGTGTAGCGGGTCATTACTTTTATTCATAGTCTACCTAAAATCAAAAAATAGCATTGTAACAAGTTTCCTAAATATTGACAGACTTATGCGTTTCACTCAGGTAAAAGTGCACCAATAACTTTATGGAAAAGCTAATTTCCACCTATAAAAAAAGCCTTAATCACGATATATCAGATTAAGGCTTTTTAATTTCTGAGGCTTAGCGTTTAACCGCTAACAGCAGAGATGTAATCGCAAATCTGCGATTTTTTACATCATACCGCCCATTCCACCCATGCCGCCCATATCAGGCATTGCAGGAGCTGAATCAGCAGGTGCGTCAGAGATCATTGCTTCAGTTGTGATCATAAGACCTGCAACAGATGCTGCGAACTGCAGTGCTGAGCGTGTAACTTTAGTTGGGTCAAGAATACCCATCGCAATCATGTCGCCGTATTCACCAGTACCGGCGTTGTAACCGTAGCTACCTTCGCCTGCACGCACGCTGTTAGCAACAACTGATGCTTCGTCACCGGCATTTTGCACGATTTGACGAAGTGGTGCTTCCATTGCTTTTAGAGCAACTTTAATACCGACTGTTTGATCTTGGTTTGCGCCTTCAAGGCCTTGAACTGCTGCAGCAGCACGTACTAGAGCAACACCACCACCAGCAACAACGCCTTCTTCTACCGCTGCGCGAGTTGCATGTAGAGCATCATCAACACGGGCTTTTTTCTCTTTCATTGCGATTTCAGTGGCTGCGCCAACCTTAATTACTGCAACACCACCAGAAAGTTTCGCTGCACGTTCTTGCAGTTTTTCTTTGTCGTAGTCTGAAGATGAATCTTCAGCTTGTTTGCGAATTTGTGCAACACGACCTTTAATTGTCGCTTCATCACCGATACCGTCGATGATAGTTGTTTCGTCTTTGGTGATAACAACGCGTTTTGCTTGACCTAGTTCAGCAACTGTTGCTTTCTCTAGTTCCATACCGATCTCTTCAGAAATAACAGTACCCGCAGTTAGCATTGCGATGTCTTGTAACATGGCTTTACGACGGTCGCCGAAACCAGGTGCTTTAACAGCCGCTACTTTCACGATACCGCGCATGTTATTTACTACTAGCGTTGCAAGTGCTTCGCCTTCAAGATCTTCCGCGATGATAAGTAGCGGTTTCGATGCTTTGGCAACAGCTTCTAGTGTTGGCAGTAATTCACGGATGTTTGAGATCTTCTTATCTACTAATAAGATGAACGGTGATTCTAGCTCTACGCTGCCTGTTTCTTGATTAGTCATGAAGTAAGGAGAAAGGTAACCGCGATCGAACTGCATACCTTCAACAACATCAAGTTCGTCTTCTAATGCTTGACCGTCTTCAACAGTGATAACGCCTTCTTTACCTACGCGCTCCATTGCTTCTGCAATGATGCTACCTACGCTTTCGTCAGCATTTGCAGAGATAGTACCTACTTGGGCGATAGCTTTAGTATCTGCACAAGGTACTGATAATTCTTTTAACTCAGCAACGGCCGCTTTAACAGCTTTGTCGATACCGCGTTTAAGATCCATAGGGTTCATGCCAGCAGCAACGGCTTTTAGGCCTTCGTTTACGATAGATTGTGCAAGAACTGTTGCTGTTGTTGTGCCGTCACCCGCCGCGTCATTCGCTTGCGAAGCAACTTCTTTTAACATCTGTGCGCCCATGTTTTCGAACTTGTCTTCTAGTTCGATTTCTTTCGCTACCGTTACACCATCTTTAGTGATAAGCGGCGCGCCGAAGCTTTTGTCGATTACTACGTTACGGCCTTTAGGACCTAGTGTTACTTTTACTGCGTTAGCAAGAATATTTACGCCATTAAGCATTTTATCGCGAGCGTCTAAACCGAATTTTACGTCTTTAGCTGACATGTCATTTTCCTTTTAAATTTTGATAGTGATAAAGTCTGAAGTTATTCAACGATAGCGAGAATATCTGCTTCGCTCATGATTAATACTTCTTGGCCTTCTAACTTCTCAGTTTTCACGCCGTAGCCTTCACTGAAAATTACGGTATCGCCAACGTTAACCGCTAGAGGGCGTACTTCACCGCTATCTAATAAACGACCGTTACCAACTGCAATAACTTCACCGCGCGTAGATAATGATGCTGATGCACCTGTAAGCACGATGCCGCCTGCTGATTTAGTTTCTTGCTCTTGACGACGAACGATCACACGATCGTGTAGTGGACGAATAGTCATTTATTAATCTCCTAAATAAGTGCTGGATATAAATTTATATATGGAAGATATATCGGGGCATTAACAGTGCAACTCAAGGGAAAGATTAAAAATAGTTCCAGTTTTGATTACTAAACGCAGATCTTCCAGCGAATTAATTAGTCGTCTAGATAAATCTGTTTTAAAATCCTTACCAATCAGCACTTTTCCTCTCCGATATATAGGCATTTATATTGAAAGATAAACACGGTCTGCTTTCTGCGCCAGTTGCGCAAGTGATTAAAAAAATGGCCATTCCGCTGGGTTATGGTTTATTTGCAATTCTTGCGTTTAGCCTTGTTGATACTTATTTTGTTAGCTTACTCGGCACCGAAGCCCTCGCTGCGATTAGTTTTACTTTCCCTGTGACTTTCTTTGTTTCCGCCTTGGCAATGGGCTTAGGCACGGGTCTTTCCGCATGTTTGGCAAGATTACTTGGCCAAGGCAAACATGAAGATGCAGCACGGTTTACCTCCGACGGCTTATTATTGGCTGTCACGGCAGTTATCTGCTTAGCAATTATCGGTATTATGACTATCCAGCCACTGTTTCAATTACTGGGTGCCAGCGATGAACTGCTGATATTAATCGATGATTATATGTTTTACTGGTATGTCGCCATTCCGTTTTTGGTGATCCCCATGGTTGGTAACTCCGCCATTCGCGCCACGGGTGATACAAAAACGCCCAGTCAAGTAATGATCATCTCGGGCTTTGCTAATGGCATCTTAGATCCACTGTTAATTTTTGGTATCGGGCCTTTTCCTGAGCTGGGGATGAAAGGTGCAGCAATCTCATCCGGACTATCTTGGCTAATCACCTTTACAGTGGCCTTGTATGTATTACGTTACCGCGAAAACTTATTACTATTAAGCAAGCCCAAATTAGATAATATGCTGAAAAATTGGCGCAAGATAGCTTCAATCGGCATGCCAGCTTCTTTAACTAATATGCTCAGTCCGCTGAATAATGCCTTTATTATGTGGCTACTGGCTTCTTATAACACCAAAGCTGTTGCGGCTTACGGCGCTGGTACTCGCCTCGAAGCTATTTTACTCATAGGTATGATTGCCATTAGCTCGATGCTCGCGCCATTTATCGCTCAAAACTCAGCAGCAAACAAATCTGAACGCTGCATTGAAGCGATGGGATTAGCTATCCGCTATGCGCTGGTTTCGCAAACACTGATTTACCTCGTCATTGCCTTATTTGCACAACAGATCGCGGGTTTGTTCAGTGATGATATCGGCGTAATTGAACACCTATCTTTGTACTTATACATTTTACCAATGTCGTTTTCGCTGCAAGGTATTATGATGGCGATTTCATCGAGCTTAAATGGTCTTAATAAACCGATTGCTTCATTAATGCTAAGCGTGAGTCGCACTGTGGCTATTTTCACCTTCGCCAGTGTCGGTGCCTACTTGCTGGGTGAAAAAGGTATCTTCATCGGCATCAGCAGTGCCAATGTATTGGTCGGACTATTTGCGCTATTGCATTTCCGTCTATTGAAGCAACAACCAGAACGTATGCAGCATAAATAATCGCGAAACAGAACTGAACGTTGAAACTTTCAACGCTCACAATCCCCTAATGGTAAGCTTTCCTTAGCCTTATTATATATCTTTGGGGTTTTATGCTCTTTGTTTAAAAAAAGTGATCTGTTACGGCTTTATTCCCATTTACATCGCGTATTATCTGCTCATAATTCGCCACTTATCCTACAAATAATCTACTAATAACGAGTGCCAAAATGACAGTACTAGAAACCAATTTCAGCCAAAATACACGTATTGAAACCGACCTGCTGGGCACCAAACCTATTCCTTATCAAGCTTACTATGGCATTCATACATTGCGTGCAATGGAGAACTTTCACATCAGCAGTGAAAAGATCGGTGACTGTCCGGAGTTTGTCCGCGGTATGGTTAAAACCAAAAAAGCAGCAGCATTAGCTAATGGTATTTTAGGTACGATCCCTGAAGATGTCAGTGCCGCGATTGTAAAAGCTTGTGATACTTTATTAGCTACCGACCGTTTTTATAATCAATTTCCAATTGATGCTTTTCAAGGTGGCGCGGGTACGTCAGTAAACATGAATACCAATGAAGTGATTGCCAATATCGCGCTTGAACAAATGGGCCATAATAAAGGTGCATATAGCCACATTAATCCCAACGACCACGTCAATAAAAGCCAAAGTACTAACGATGCTTACCCGACTGGCTTCCGCGTGGCACTATTTGAGCGCACTAACTCCGTACTTACCGCACTAACATCATTAAGCGAAACCTTCTTAATCAAATCGGCAGAGTTTGATGACGTACTAAAAATGGGCCGCACACAATTGCAAGATGCAGTGCCGATGACACTTGGCCAAGAATTCCGTGCTTTTGCCGTCACCCTGCGTGAAGAGATCAAAAGCATCAAGCGTTGCCAAGAGTTATTACTGGAAATTAATTTAGGTGCTACAGCAATCGGCACCGGTCTAAACACCCCAGTTGGCTACTCTGAACTGGCTATCAAAAAACTGGCTGAAATCACCGGTCATGCTTTCGTGCCTTCTGAAGATCTTGTTGAAGCCACATCAGACTGCGGTGCTTACGTGATGCTCTCAAGTGCATTGAAACGTTTTGCCGTTAAATTATCTAAAATTTGTAACGATCTACGTTTACTGTCTTCAGGTCCTAGAACGGGGCTAAACGAAATTAACTTACCAGAAATGCAAGCAGGCTCTTCAATCATGCCAGCTAAAGTTAACCCAGTTATTCCTGAAGTGATTAACCAAGTCGCTTTCAAAGTGTGTGGTAACGATTTAACTATTACGATGGCAGCAGAAGCAGGTCAACTACAGTTAAATGTAATGGAACCAGTGATTGGCCAATGTTTATTTGAATCCCTAAGCCTGTTAGAAAATGCCTGTTTTTCACTGCAAGATAAATGCGTCAAAGGCATTACTGCGAATCGTCAAGTTTGCCAAGACTTCGTGCTTAACTCTATCGGTATTATCACTTACCTCAACCCATTCATCGGTCACCATGAAGGGGATGTAATTGGTAAGATTTGTGCGGAAACAGGTAAGAGCGTACGTGAAGTAGTATTAGAGCGTGGCTTATTATCAGAGCAGCAGCTTGATGAAATATTCTCTATCGAAAACTTAATGAACCCGAAATACACCGCAGAACGTTTTTCAAAAGCAGTGTAGCTATGCACTTCATATTTGCATCTAAGCTGAGTTAAGGCCCCCCTTAGCTCTACTTAGCTCTATGAACTATCTAGCCCTAAATACAACCTACCTAACAAATAAAGAAGCGCAAATCACCTACCTAAAATTAAATATCAACATTTTAAACCTATTTTGCAAGATAAATAGTTGCAATCGAGATGAATACAGAGCAAACACAGTTTTAAACGCCAATATCACCAGTGGTATTGAGAATTATTTGTATTTAAATATGTTTAATATAAAATGCTTCCAAAATTCGACAAACAGAAAATAACTCTATGTTTATAAAAAATAAAAACACACTCGCACTATTAACCCCACGGCAAGATCATTATAAATTGAACTTTTATCAGAAGCGGTGGAAAGTTTTGCAAGGGTCAGACAAATGAGTTTGAACTTGCTGAAAAATGAAGAGAGTTTCAAAGCGAGTCTAAAACGAGAGAGAATGAAGTGTGCGATGAATGAAATCTATCTTTTTCTTGTTCTCGCAAGCCTTAGTGAATAGGGTTCTTCATGATTTTTTCGTGTTGCAAATATTATCAATAATGTTGCAAACTTTTTAAAGCGAGAGGTTAGTTTTATAGATTATGAATAAATCAATAACATCCATAAAGTCGGCACTATCCTGTTGCAAACTATTGGTGCAATTATCCAGGTTAGATGTAGATAATATAGATGATGAACCACCACCGGAAGACACGCTTAAGAAACAAATTAAACGCTTATCGAAGCATTATAATGTGCAATTCAAGCTTGCCAACCTATCGTTTAAGAACATAAAAAAAGCCCCGTTACCCTTAGCGTTCTGGCACCCTGACAAAGGATTTGCCCTGTTAGTTCGCTTATCAGATGAACAAGCATTAGTCCAATATTATGATAGTGAGCAACCACAATTGCTTACTATTGACGAGTTAAAGGCATGCTGGAGCGCTAAAGTTATCCTATTACATCAACCAGCGGCTCGGTTTGATGCTACTTGGTTTATCCCTGAATTTGTTCGTCATCGTAAGCTATTAACGGATGTTTTACTGCTGTCACTCATGATCCAGTTACTTGCCTTAGCAACACCTCTGTTTTTTCAAGTGGTGATGGACAAAGTACTGGTTCACAATGCGTTATCCACACTCGATGTACTGGTCTTTACCCTGGTTATCGTGGGTATTTTTGAAGTGATTATTACTGGCTTGAAAGAGTACCTGTTTGTTCACACCACCAGTCGTATTGATATCAACCTCGGCGTCAAGTTATTTCAGCATCTGCTGGCGCTACCATTGCTTTATTTCAAGAATCGTCAAGTTGGCGCTATTATTACTCGAGTGCAAGAACTCGACAGTATCCGCAGTTTTCTTACCGGCTCGATGCTGACGCTTGGCGTTGATGTACTCTTTTCTTTCGTCTTCTTTGCCGTGATGGCTTATATCTCTCCACTACTAACGGCTATCGTGTTAGCGACGTTACCGGTGTATTTTTTAGTGGCCTATTTAAGTACCTCGCCATTGCAACAACGGATCGAGCGCCAGTTTCAAACCTCCGCGCAAAATACCTCATTTCTAAACGAATCTGTCAGCGCAGCAGAAACCATTAAAAGTCTGGCGGTAGAGCCGCAGATGCGCCGCCGATGGGAGAGCCAAACTCAAGAGATGGTCGACGCAGGCTTTCGCACCCAAACGCTGGGCGCTGCAGTTAGTCACAGCGTCACCTTGCTACAAAAGGTGACGAGTGTATTGGTTATCTGGATTGGGGCCACTTTAGTGATGGATCTCAAACTCACTATCGGTCAGCTTATCGCTTTTAACATGATGGTTTCTCATGTGACCCAACCAATGGCCAAGCTTATCGACTTGTGGCAGCAGTTTATTCAAGCTCGGGTTGCTGTCGATAAGTTGGCTGAAATGTTGAATATGCCGGTGGATAAGGACCAACAATTGGCAGATATGCCGACTCAACTTAAAGGCCACTATCTATTACAGCGGTTGGAGTTTAAATATAGACCGGATCTGCCCCCTGTTCTCGATGGTATAAATCTAGAGATAAAAGCCGGCGAGAGTATTGGTGTCGTGGGGCCATCTGGCTCGGGGAAATCCACACTGGCACGCCTGCTGATGAAACTGTATAGCCCGGATAGTGGCTCTATCTTGCTTGATGGTGTCCCGATGGCGCAGATCGATGCACATCAACTGCGACAAAACGTGGGCGTGGTATTGCAAGAGAATTTCTTGTTCAATCGCACTGTACGCCAAAATATTGCGCTGCACGACCCCAGTATCTCTTTTGAACGGGTGGTGGAAGCCGCGAAATTAGCAGGTGCTCACGATTTTATTCTGAAGATGCCGCAAGGCTACGATACCGTTCTGTCCGAAGCCGGGCGCTCTATCTCTGGTGGCCAACGTCAGCGAGTGGCGATTGCCCGAGCGCTGGTTAATAACCCTAGCATTCTCATCTTTGATGAAGCCACCAGTGCACTCGATGATGAATCACAGGCCATTGTGCAAGCCAATATGGCACAAATAGCCCAAGGTCGAACGGTGATAATTATTGCTCATCGACTCACCACGGTTCGCAATTGCGATCGAATTATCACCTTAGAAAAAGGTCGTATTACCGAATCGGGTGAGCATCATGCATTGCTTACCCAAGGTGGTACCTACGCTCGACTCTGGGAATTACAACAAAATTTAAGTAAAGAGACGCTGTTATGAGTAAACGATTTTTCACTACGCTATGGCAGTCATGGCAAGAACAGCATAAGCAAGTTGCTCTTACTGTGCGCACACAAGATGAATATGAATTCCAACCCGGCTATTTAGAAATTATAGAACGCTCGCCATCGCCATGGGCTCGTCGTAGTGCTTTTTCCTTGGTCGCTCTGATTGTCTGCGCATTAGTGTGGTCTGTTATTGGCCATCTTGAGATCTACGCAAGGGCCTCTGGGCGTCTGCTTGTCTCTAGTCATTCCAAAATGATCCAAAGTGTCGAGGCGGGAGAAATCACGGCTATTAAGGTGAAAAATGGTCAGCAGGTAAAACAGGGTCAAGTGTTATTTACCCTGAATCCGGTAGGCATCGATGCTCAAATTAAAGAGCTTAAAGAACAACAACGTTACCGTGAATTAGAGCAAGCCAGACTACAGGCGCTACAGAGCCCACAGCCATTGCAGGCGCTCTCTTTATCGGAGAAATTTACCGAGCAAGAACGTCAATCAACCGCGCTGTATCTACGCAGTGAGTGGGACCAATTAAAGCAGAAACTGGCAAACTTTGAGCGAGAGTTAGAAGCCAATAAAGCGAGTCAATCGGCGATTGAGGCAGAGATAGCCGCATTAGCCAACCTTATCGCGAATGTGGAAACCCGCATTACTGCCAGTCGAATATTAGTTAAGAAAGATCAATTTCCACGTATGGAGCTGTTAATACAGGAACAAGAAGCGCTGCAGCTGCAACTCAACTTGGCTCGAAAACAAGAAGATCTGAACGTTCTTGAGGCTCAAAATAACATCTTGATACAGAAACGTGACAGCTTCTTGGCCGATCAACGTTTGAACTACTTCGTCAAACTGGCTGAGGTGGAAGAAAGCCTTGCTGTGATCTCCCAGCAGCTGATCCAGCAGCAAGAACGTCGACGTCTGCATACCATCGTTGCACCCGTTGACGGCGTGGTGCAACAACTGGCTATCCATACCCTTGGCGGTGCCATACAAGCGGCTCAGCAACTGATGGTGTTAGTGCCCGATAATGCGCCCTTGGAAGCAGAGGTGATGGTGCTTAATAAAGATGTGGGTTTTGTCCATCCCGGTCAATCGGTGGAGATAAAAATAGATTCTTTCCCTTATACCCGTTATGGCACCATTTCCGGGACGGTTTCTCACCTGTCCAAGGATGCGGTGGAAGATGAACAGTTGGGGTTGGTGTTTCCCACTAAAATTGTCTTGTTAGGCCATCATATCCTGGTTGGTGAACAACAGGTTCCACTGCAAGCGGGAATGACTATCAACACGGAAATACGCACGGGTGAGCGACGTGTCATCGACTACCTACTTAGCCCTTTGCAACAGTATCAATCTGAAGCGTTGAGGGAACGGTAATGACACAATATGACGTTGCTAAACAGCCTGCAGCTTGTCACGATATACAAGCATCTTTGCAAACCTTGGTGCGGGCCGCCGCTGACTTTGGTCAGGTGGCCGACGCCAAACAGCTTGAACACCGTTTAGGCAGTGGTGAGAAGACGATCAACGCTATCGATCTATGTCGTTGTGCACAATGGATTGGATTACGCGCTAGAATTATTCAATCGGACCGTTCGCGACTGGCCACACTTCCCCTCCCTTCCTTGCTGGAAACCCAAGAGGGATGGTTGATCTTAGAAGAGGTCAATGAGGAGGGGGTGATCCTGTCTCAATCAAGTCAGGCGTCGCGTTGTCAATATTCATTTGCGGAATTACTGGCGCGGTGGCAGGGCAATACGCTGCTGTTGGCTGAAATCTCCGATACAGCCAATAAGGCCACATCTGGATTTCGCTGGTTCCTACCTACCATTAAAAAACACCGTAAACAGTTTGGTTATGTGGTGCTGGTCTCTTTGATGATGCAGTTGATCCCACTGGTGACGCCTATTCTGTTCGAAAATGTCATCGATCGGGTGCTCGTGAGTCGTGGGCTTTCCAGTATGCAGGTATTGGGCATTGCGCTATTAGCGTTAGCGCTGTTTGAACCTCTCTATGGGTTTATACGCTCGTGGCTGTTTGCCAATGTCGCCAGTCGCATTAACGCTGAGCTAACGAGCAGGTTGTATCAGCATCTGATGGCACTCCCGAGCCAATTTTTCCAAGAAAACGCCACTGGCACCATTATTTCTCGGATCCGGGAGCTAAATCAGGTGCGTCAATTCCTGACTGGTTCCGCGCTCACCATGCTATTGGATATGGCGTTTGTCGTACTGTTTATTGCCGTGATGTTTTCTTACGCAGCCCCACTTACTTGGATAGTGCTCGGTTCTTTACTGATTTACTTCCTATTTTGGTTGGCTATTGGCCCCATGCTGAGATCGCGGGTAAAGCACGAGTATGAGTTAGGTGCAGACAACACCGCCTTTCTGGCAGAGACAGTGACGGGGATAGAAACAGTAAAAACAACGGCTACGGAGCCACGATTTTTACATCAGTGGCAACGGCAATTAGCAGCCCATGTAAAATCAGGATTCCGCGCTCAAATCACAGGGATTTGGGCAGGACAAGGTATAGGTCTGGTGCAGAAGATCACTTCGGCAGTGGTCTTGTGGTGGGGCGTGACCCTTGTGATGGAAGGCTCTCTGACGCCGGGTGGGCTAGTGGCCTTTAATATGCTATCTGGGCATGTTACTCAGCCTATTTTACGTCTGGCACAGGTGTGGCAAGATTTTCAACACACCTTGATCGCCCTGAGACGGATCGGTGACATTTTAGAAGAGCCTCAGGAAGCTACCAGTGATGGTATGGCGTCAATACCTAATCTAACCGGGCATGTGGAATTTAATCAGGTGCGGTTTCGCTACAATGAACAAAGCCAAGAGGTGCTATCGGCTTTGGATCTGACCATAGAAAGCGGTGAATTTATTGGCATCACAGGCCCGTCTGGCTCAGGTAAATCCACTGCAGTAAAGCTGCTGCAACGCTTATATACCCCACAGCATGGTCAAGTGCTGATTGACGGCATCGATTTGGCGGTCACCGATCCTGTCGAGTTACGCCGAAAGATGAGCGTCGTACCGCAAGAGAGCATCTTGTTTTCAGGCTCTATCGCCGACAATATCCGCTTATGTGACCCACAAGCCAGCGATGAGCAAGTACAACACGCTGCGCAACTTGCCGGTGCCGATGAATTTATCTGTGAGATGCCACAAGGTTATCAAACTCAGGTCGGTGAGAAAGGCAGCCTGTTATCAGGTGGCCAGCGCCAGCGGATCGCACTGGCACGTGCGCTACTGACTAACCCGCGAATTTTACTTTTGGATGAAGCGACGAGTGCCCTTGATTATGAATCTGAAGCTGCGGTGATGGCCAATATGGAGTCCTTTACGCAGGGACGAACCGTGATCAGCATCGCCCACCGACTCAACACATTACGCCACGCTGATCGTATCTTGGTGCTTGACCAAGGACGTCTCATTGAACAAGGCAGTCATGATGAACTGCTCACCAAACAAGGCATGTACGCCAAGCTTTGGCATCTTCAGCAAGGCAGCTGATTTAAAGCGTATGTTTTAAAACGTATGTTTTAACCTCAGTGCTTCACTTAAGCACTTTAATTTTTAAACGATATAAGGAATGGCAAATGCCAATACCGAACAATAATCTTAATACAGACAACGAGCTAGAATTTGATAGCAACGCTCAAAGTGCAGTAATGAAACAACTGAGTAGTTTACTTATCGGCGGCGTTCAAAGTCCTGATGCTCTCAATCCTCTGGCTATCTTTGATGCGATGAGTAGTGCGCTAGCCGAAAGTGGTGCAGATGCTGAGACCATTGCCGCCGTGGTATCTCTGAAGGATGATCCAGAGATTGTAGCGGAAATAACCAAATTTCAGCAGGCATTGGATGGTGACGGTGACATCAGTACGGTCGGTGCAGCACCACTCGCCGCTGCAGGTGTCAGTGGCCCTACTTATGATCCAGGTCTTAACGCTCAGGTGCTGCTTGGCAATGATAATGATTTAGTGCGCTATAGTGATTACATCTCTGGAGCAGGCTCTTCGGTGGGTGGCTTTATCCCCGGTTTGCCCGGTTTGGCACAAAGCTTCACCCAAAACAGCGTTGGCATCAATCGTGTTCGTAATGTGGTGAGTCTAAAGACTAAGTTAAGAGCGGATGTTAAAGCATGGAATAGAACCCTCGAAGCGAATAAGCTGTATAAAAAAACCTATGGCGTCGATATTGATGTGGCTTACCGTCAACGTCGTGATGTCAACATTAATACTATTTCAGGTGAATCGATAACGCTTCATAATTCATTATCACCGAAAGATAAATTAGGGGCACAGGTTTATATCTCAGCCAATGAATTAAAACGTGCCAAAGTTGAGCTAAAGGGATTGAGTAAAACCCAAAAAACATTAGCAAAAGTGGGTAAAGGTGTAAAGATTATTGGTTCTGGCTTTAGTATTGCTCAAGGCGGCGTGAGCATTGCAGCTGGAGATGCTAAATTGGATACTGCTTGGGGTGACTATCAGAATGGAGATATCAGCAGAGCCGATTATGACAAGATAGCGACGGGTGCAAGATTGAGAATTGCAGGTGGCGCGCTGGGTATTGGTAAAGGTGTCGCCAATATTGCTGAATTGGTTACCAAGAAAGTGGCTAAAAATTTAGGTACAGCCACGGCCAAAAAAGCGGCTCGTTTTGCGCCGATTGTCGGTGGTATTATCAGCGTTGGTTTAGGTGCTCTGTCTATCACTAAAAATTCCATGGCAGCCAATGATGCTCGTCTCAGTGGTAATCATGGCCGCGCTGCCATGTTTGGGGTTATGGCGGCACTGGATTCGGTAACGTTAGTTTTAGATGCCGTCAGTACCGGTCTGGACTTCATTCCAGGTATTGGTACGGCGGTGTCCTTTGTCGTCGATCTGGTCAGTACTGTGATTGGATTATTCAGCGATCTGATTGGATTCTTTACCGAGGCGGTGGATACTCGAACGCCGACAGAAAAGCTACAAGCTGATTTTAATGATTATATCACCTCCGCAGAGTTTAAAAGTTATATTGATGGCCTAGCTGACACTTACAAAGAACAAGGTTATGACGTACTGGAGTTTCATATTGATCCAGAAGCTGCAGAACTTGGCGACGATGAGGCTGTGCAGAAGAAAATTGAAGCAAAAGAGATAACGCGTCAATTAACCGATAAGGCAAAAGAAGATATAGCTAACTTACGTATCGCCCTTATCGATAATACATTTGGTGATAAAGTGTTAGAGACGGGGCCTGCAGATGATCTGATTAATGTGTTGGGAGAAGGTAACAAAACCCTTAATGGTCTTGCGGGGAATGATATTTTACTGGCTGGAGCTGGTAACGATTATCTTTACGGTGGTGATGGTGATGATTCCCTTTTCGGTGGTGCAGGTAACGATTATCTTTACGGTGGTGCAGGTAACGATTATCTGGATGGCGGATTCGGTGTGGATCAGGTATTTGGAGAGGAAGGAGATGACACCATCAATCTTGAATTAATCGTTGATACTGTGGCAGATGGCGGGAGTGGCAATGATACCTTACTCATCCACACACCCACAAGAACAACACATATTGGAACCCAATTAGAATTAAATTATAGACCACCTGTTTTGGTGTCAGAGGGTGACCATGGTGCCCTATTTCGCTCAGGAGCTTGGCAATGGACTGATCATATAGCATTCAGCGATTTCACTGTTGATCTGAATGAAGATATTATTCAGCTCAGTGTCGATGAGCAATATAAATTTGATGTTCAATCATTGAGCCAATTATGGGAAAAAACCAGCAGCTTTTCAAATCGTTCTATTTTTACTTATGTTACTGGTGATTCCTCCGCTAGCATTGATCGTAATGAGTCAATGATTCAGGATGAATTAGAAGGATTATTCTCTAATTCAGATCCGTTATCTAACGATTTTGCGACAGAAGTGATAGGAAAAGAGCTTTGGTTTATAGACAAAACGGACGTTGGTGATACTTACTTTACTGATGGTGTCAATCTCTATAAGATCAATGATGGAAACACTTCAGTCGTTCATAAAAGCGTTTTGCAATTATCAGACTTCGGCGATGCTATCTCCCGTCACAATGTGCCTAATGGGAAGGAGTTTATCCGAGGGTTCTTTGATCCGAATCGATTTGTACAGGCTCAGCTCTATACCATGTTCCAAAGTGGAACAGATATCAGCGGTATCGAGAATCTAAGTTTGACCCAGTATGGAAACTACAGAATCACAGGTGATGAACAAAACAATGTGATAAGAGCCGGCCATGAAGTGAGTGGCACTTTCGATGCTGGCGCAGGTAATGACACTATTATTGTTGAAGATACAACATCTGGCACTATTGGGATAAAAACGATAGACGGCGGTGACGGCTATGATACGTTAATTTTAAAGGGTCAGTCATTAGAACGCTATGGATCTTGGGCTCAGAGAGATGCACCATTCAAATTTACTTTAGACGATTACCGCTCTTCCGGACATGGAGTTTACAAAATAAATGGGATCGAGTCCGTGGTATTAGAAGGACGAAACCTAAGCTATGATAAGCCTTTTATTTTAAATGCAGGCATACAGTCCCCACTGAATATAACGGTTAATGTGGATAGCCGAGCTGAGGTAACCACGTCGCTGAATGATGGTACCCTTCGGATTATTAAAACTGGAGATAATAGTAGGTTTATCAACCTAGCAGGTAATGATACTCTCGATTTAAGTGCCGTTGCTGAGGATGTTAATGTTGGGCTTAAATATGGCCAAATCACTGGCGCATTCAATGCATCTTTTATCAATTTTAATACTATTATCGCTGGACGCGGCTCTGATCAAGTTATCGGTGATAGGTGGGATAATTTACTCGTTGCTCAATCAGGACAAGATCAATTGTTTGGTAAAGAGGGCGATGATCATCTGATAAGCCGAGTTGGTCGTCATCACCTTTCAGGAGGTGAAGGTAATGATCTTTATACGATCAGTAATTCACGGATTACCGATCGACAGTTAATTCAAGTAAGCAGTGACTCACACCAAGCCGTGTCCGCTTCAAGTAAATTAGGACAATGGCAAGATGGAAAATTAACGATAGATGTACTTGGTGATGATAAATCATTCCTTACCCTTGATCCTAATAGTGTGCGTTTAGTCGATAGACAAGGCAATGAAATAACCTCAAAAGGGGCAGTTTCGGTTGTTGATAACCAACTGGTATTCCAACTGGGCAATGACTTCGCTTCTCTTGCCGCCAATGGTAGCGATAATATACTTGTTGAGTATGAGAGTGTCGGATCCTACACCAAAATCACCGAAAATAGCCTTGCTAATACATTAAGTATTAAAGGTGTATCTGGTTTAGATTCATTGACATTTACCATCAATGACAATAATGAACTTGAAGCAAGAAACTTAGACGGAGAGCTTGTATTTGTTGATACTGTATGGGCAGAAAAGCTGAATGCAGGGCAGACGGATCTATTTGATTTGGCTTTGGACTTTAGTCGTCGTTTCCAGCAGATCAATTTCTCAGAAACTGATGGCTCTGACCTAGTAGCGGCTACTCAAAGTGATATCTATACACGTGTGGCCGATCAGGTGGGTCTTCTTATTGGAGCAAAAAATGTAGGTCGTGATTGGAACATATTCACGAAAGCAAGTTCGATGAGTGGGCCATTAAATATAGCCTTCGGTGGCGGTGATGATGTTTTCTACTCAGATCGTTTTGGAAAGGTCGCTGGACGTTACATCAATACCGGTGCCGGTGATGATATCATCGTTGCAACCGAAGGCTCCTCTAACAGTCTTGATGTCAATGCTGGTACTCGTGAGTACAGTGCCCGTGATATTGATCGAAATCAGTTTATTGTTACTGGTGAAGGCAATGATACCGTGGTTATTGGTAACTCAGAGCGAGTCGTAAACATCGAACTGAGTGCTCCATTTAGGGCGGACTTTGCTTTGGGTAAAGACACTCTGGTTATCGAAAACTACGGTATCGAAGAGATCTTGATTAAGCGTGATATAACCTATCCGAACCTTCTCAAGGTCTTCAATATTGAGTTAGCAAATGGTAGAGTATTGGCTCGCGTTACTGGTAAACCCGCTTATATTGCCTTCCAAGGAGAAGACAGAACTTGGCTGATAGACGATACGACGGCTTACCTTCAGGCTCGAGTGAATAACCAGTCTTATATTCCGCGTATCTTTGTTGATATTAATGGTAATCAGGGAATATCTTTAACTGATATCAACGCTGATCAAGTACAGCTGTCGTTGGCTTCATCAGCCGAAGGGTTAACTCTTAACTTTAATCGTGGCAATGACACTCTATATAGTCTCGTCGTGCCGGATATTACTCAAACTACCTTTGATGTGAGAGAGCTGTCTTCGTTTATTTCTGGGCAACTTGCAGGTGGTGTGGAGTTTTCCGATCAAACGCTGACTACGACGGATCTTGAACAGTGGCTGGTCGATGTCAGTCAAGACGATAGTCGCTTCCAACAGGTTGATGATGTTACCGTTGTTCAAGAGGCTGTAGCAGTTCAAGAGGTCTCGTCTGACGGTGAGGCGCGACGTTTAAATCTGTTAACCAAAGCAATGGTGTCCTTTAATGCCGATGAATCACTCGGTTCGGTCAGCAGTGCCCAGCAACTCGCTAGCTTGTCAACGTCACTTGTCACACCTGTAATTAATCATGTAGCTTAGAAGTAAGAAAACACAAAGCCCACCTAATGTCGATTAGGTGGTTGGATCTTAAGGAATTAAGTTGAATTGATGCTCAGGATGTGATCTTATTTTATCACCACAAAAAAACAAAACTAGCACACCCTGAGCATGATGAAAGATTGTACCGAGCTAAAAAAATAACGGAAGTTCTAAATAAATTTACTATTAATGATATTGGTAATAGTAGTCAATTTTGCAAGCGAGAGCGCGCGATTAAACCTTTTGAACTTGTGATGTCCTTAATCACCGCTCTCGGTGATAAATCAGTCGATACGCTATCTGATCTACATCGTTATTTTGTTACTTTAACCGAGACTGATGTTTGCTATAAACCTTTTCATAAACAACTATCTAAACCTGAATTTTTTATTTTTATGAAACGATTGATTAGTGTGGCAATGGCTAAATTGCAGCAGCAAGTTTTAGGTACAACTCATAATCTATCTGACTTTAAAAAAGTCATCGTTCAAGATGGCAGTTCTTTTGCCGTGCATGATAGTTTGCAAGATGATTTTAAGGGACGCTTTACGAAAATAAGCCCCGCAGCTGTTGAGTTACATGTGACTTGGGATATATATTAAATAGTGTACCAGCAGCAATTCAATTAGCCCCAGATCATGTCACGGAATATAATTTTCTACCCGATGCTTTTCATTTAGAAAAGTGTTTATTCATGGGAGACCGAGACTACTTTAAACTCGCCTATTTTGACGACATTAACGCAAGCGGTGGTTGTTATCTTGCGCGTAGCAAAACTTCGTTCAAACCAGATGTGATTGCCGGGTTTAACAAGATGGGTAAACGGCTTAAACGCTTTTCTGGTAAGAATTTAGCACAGTTAAAAAAGCATATTCGTCGGAGCCAATTAGTCGATATGGATGTTTGCCGAAAAGGAAAAAGTTACCGCTTGATTGCGAGCTGGCCGAAGGGTAAATCCGAACCGACTTATTGGATAACAAACTTGGAGCGAGAGAAATTTAGTGCAAGCGATGTAACCAAGCTATACAGGCTTCGGTGGCAGATTGAGCTGTCATTTAAAGAGTGGAAATCGTGGGATAATTTGAAGAAATTTAACACGAGAAAGAAAGAGATTATGGAAGGGCTAATATGGGCAAGTTTGCTTTCAATGTTGATAAAACGCAGTATCGCATTTAGCGTTGAATCATTAAGTAAAATAGAAGTTTCCACATTCATGGTGGCGAAAAATACACAAGGTTGGTTTTACCCATTAATGGAAGCTATTACTCTGCATGTATATAGTGAAATGAGATATATCTGGTCCAGGACAATAAAATATCTGAGCTAATATGCCCGAAGAGAGCGAGTCAATTGAAAGACCGCCAGACCGGACGTTTACAATATGGCGTTGAACCAATTAATGCTTAAGATCCAACGTATGAGCTCTACTTAGCTCTATGAACTATCTAGCCCTAAATACAACCTACCTAACAAATAAATAAAGATATACGCTACAAGAGCTATATTTAACGTGGCAGCCACTGCCTGAAAACAAAGATTTCTCGGTTAACCTAGCAGTGAAAAATTTAACTGACCGTTATTATGAATCTTACCTGGCCAATGGTATCGCT
>Ga0209396_1001672_pt1 | contig 24196 bp, 22 predicted proteins | sample GOMGulsemesocosm_6_FD_184638 | JGI IMG/M metagenome (GOLD analysis project Ga0209396, IMG submission 184638) | Methane-oxidizing microbial communities from mesocosms in the Gulf of Mexico - GOM8C Gulf of Mexico (SPAdes) (version 2) | ecosystem: Environmental > Aquatic > Marine > Cold seeps... | reverse complement strand
TGTAAATACAAGTAATTATACTCCATCTTTCAAAAAAGATGATTTGTTATCAGTTGTGGTAACTGCAGATTCTCCTGAAGCGACAATCCCGTTTAACTTACCTGCTACTACAGGTTCTATTGCTGCTAATTCTGGTTATACTACGGGTAACCCAGAAAGAGTAGGTTATTTAATTGATGAAAATGGTATGATAAACATGCCTTATATTGGGGGAATTGAAATAGGAGGTTTGTCTAGAGCGGAAGCTATTTCATTAATTGAGGACAAATTGGGTATTTATGTGACTCACCCTATAGTTAATATTCAAATTTTGAATTACAAAGTAACTGTATTAGGTGATGTGGCTAGACCTGGAACATTTAAAGTGCCTAATGAAAGAATTACGCTTTTAGAGGCTGTTGGTTTAGCAGGAGACTTAAGGATTACTGGGAATAGAAAAAATGTATTAATCATTAGAGATAATGATGGTGTAAAAACAGAACATAGGATTGATTTAACATCTTCAGATTTGTTTAGTTCTCCAGTGTATTATTTAGAGCAAAATGACATGGTTTATGTTGAACCAAACGGAACTGCTCGATCAAGATCATCATTATTGGTGACAACTTCTGGAATTTTTATTTCATTGACTTCGTTGATTTTGACAACAATAAGTATTATTACTAAATAATACTTATTGTTAGAAGGTGAAAATATTTAACCTTCTCTTTTTTTATTATTTAAAGTTTACTATATTTGCGAAAATTGATTCGTATGATTTGATACGTGAAGCGTAGAAAATAACAATATGAATGGATAACCCTGTGACTACAATATGTAAAATAGAACGCGTCTTGTATAAACCTTTTATAAGCTAGGACATGGTGTTATCCGTATAGAACCCTTTTTTAGGGTTAGGTTAATGAATTCTTAACCTTAAATAACACTTTAGTTAGTACAACATAAGTTGGGGCTGACCGCGGCGTAGCCGTGTGAAAAATTAGAATAAAAGTACAAATGACAGAAACTGAAAAGAATAACACATACATGAAAGGACTGATTGAAGCCTTTCCTGAGAACTTTACAGATGCACTTGCTATAGCAAGTCAAAATCAACTAAAAAAGAAGTATCCTAAATTTAACAACGTTCTTATTTGTGGGATGGGTGGTTCAGGTATTGGAGGTAAATTGGTAGCATCATGGATTGTAGATGAAATCAATATTCCAATTAATTTTTGTCAAGATTATAGCTTGCCTAAATACGTAGATAGTACTACTTTAGTTATTGCGTCCTCTAATTCAGGCAATACTGAGGAGATATTGTTTTCAACTGAAGAAGCTCGTTTAAAGGGAGCTTCAATTGTTGGTATTTGTTCTGGTGGTAAGCTAGAGTCTTTTTGTAATCAATTCGCTTATGAATGTTTAATTGTTCCTGGGGGAGCTCCTCCAAGAACAGGCCTTGCTTTTTCGTTGGTACAACTGGTTCATGTTTTTTGTGATTTAAAATTAATAGATAAAACAAAATTAAAAGAGTTTTCGTCTGCGAAAGATATACTTGTTTCAAATACTGAGAAAATTCACACCGAAGCAAAAAAATTAGCAAATTTTGTTAATGGAAAAGAATTAATTATTTATAGTGAACCGAAAGATGAAGGAATTGCTATTCGTGCTAGACAGCAATTCAATGAAAATAGTAAAATACTGTGTAATCATCATACTATTCCAGAAATGAATCATAACGAAATTGTGGGTTGGTATGGTGGAGCAGATCGTTATGCTGTACTGTTTTTAAATACAACTGATTGGCATTCGCAAAATGAAAAACGATTGGATTTTTCAATTGAGAGATTGAAAACTAAAACGAATCACATCATGATATTAGCAGCAAAAGGTAATTCTATGCTGGTTCGTTCGTTATATTTGATTCATATTATTGATTGGGCATCTTTATATTTGGCAAAGCATAATAATGTAGATTCTGTTTATATTGAAGTGATTGATAGTTTGAAAAAATCATTGCAAAGTAGTTCAACTAGAATGATTAATTATTGAGTTATTGTATAATGTTTGGAGATTATACTTTTGAATTGAGTAGCAAATTTCATTGAATATTTACATGAAAATACTTGTAACCGGAAAAAATGGTCAGCTGGGTTCGGAGATTCGATCTTTGAAAAAAAGACATCATGAATTTATATATACAGACTCTAAGGAGTTAGATATAACTAATTCAAGTCAACTTAAGTTGCAATTGGAAAAGATAGCACCTGATGTGATTATTAATTGTGCTGCGTATACTGCTGTTGATTTAGCAGAAGATGAAAGTGAAAAAGCAGCTTCTGTTAATTATACTGCTGTTAAGAATATTGTAGAACTGTGCGAAAATAAGGGAATTCGCTTAATTCATATCTCTACGGATTATGTGTTTAATGGTAAAGAGAATAAAGCATATATAGAGTCAGATCAAACTGAACCAGTAAATGAGTATGGATGTTCTAAATTAAAAGGTGAACATGCTATTATTGATTCTGGTGTTCAAGCAATAATTATTAGGACATCATGGCTTTACTCTAATTATGGGAATAATTTTGTTAAAACCATGATTCGTTTTGGGAAAGAGAGAAATGAAGTTAATGTTGTTTCTGACCAGTATGGTTCTCCAACCAATGCAGAAGATTTAGCGGAAGCTTGTGTATCTATTGCCCTATCTGATAAAAAATGGAAAGAAGGTACAGAAGTATATCATTATTCAAATATAGGAGAAATAAATTGGTACCAATTTGCAAAAGAAATTATGTCAATATCTAATTTAGAATGTAAAGTTAAGCCAGTTTCTTCAGATGAATTTCCTACTAAAGCAAAAAGGCCAAAATTTTCAACGCTAAATAAAGAAAAAATTACACGAGATTTTGGCATAAAAATTCCTGATTGGGATGTGTCACTACGAAAGAAATTACTAAAAGAGTATATATGATTAAGAAAGTATTAATAACAGGTGGAGCGGGTTTTATTGGTTCACATGTCGTAAGACGGTTTATTAAAAATTACCCTCATTACCATATTTATAACCTTGATGCACTTACGTATGCTGGTAATATGGAGAATTTAAATGATATCGAAAATACTTCAAATTACACTTTTATTAAAGGAGATATTACTGATGAAAATTTTATTAATGAGCTATTTTCGATACACGGTTTTGATTCAGTTATTCATTTAGCCGCAGAGTCGCATGTAGATCGTTCTATTAAAGATCCGTTAGCCTTTGCTAAAACTAATATTTTAGGCACAATGATACTTTTGAATGCTTTTAAAATGTTATGGCAAGGGAATTGGGAAAATAAATTATTTTATCATGTTAGTACGGATGAAGTGTATGGTTCTTTAGGTGAAACTGGGTTATTTGAAGAAACAACATCTTATGATCCAAATTCGCCATACTCAGCGAGTAAAGCAAGTTCAGATCATTTTGTAAGAGCTTATGGAGAAACTTATGGTTTACCTTATATAATTAGTAATTGTTCTAATAATTATGGACAAAATCAATTTCCAGAAAAACTGATTCCACTCTTTATAAATAATATTTTAACAGATAAACCATTACCAGTTTATGGAGATGGAAACTATACAAGAGATTGGTTATATGTAGTAGATCATGCGATTGCAATTGACCTGGTTTTTCATGAAGGTAAAACAACTGAAACTTATAATATCGGAGGGTTTAATGAATGGAAGAATATTGATTTAGTGAAACTACTTTGCGAACAAATGGATGCTAAATTGAATAGATCCAAAGGAACTTCTCAAAATCTTATAACATACGTGAAAGATCGTCCAGGTCATGATTTAAGGTATGCAATTGATGCTTCAAAGATTAATACAGATCTTGGGTGGAAACCTACTGTCACATTTGAAGAAGGCTTATCTATTACCATTGACTGGTATTTGAATAATGAAGATTGGTTAAAAAATATTACTTCAGGAGATTATCAAAATTATTATAGTAATCAATACGGAAAAAAATGAAAGGAATTGTACTAGCAGGTGGTTCAGGAACAAGATTATACCCAATTACTAAAGGGGTGTCAAAACAAATGTTATCTGTTTATGATAAACCAATGATTTATTATCCAATATCAGTATTGATGTTGGCAGGAATCAAAGAAATTCTTATTATTTCTACTCCTGAAGATTTACCTAATTTTGAAAAATTATTAGGAAATGGGTCAGATTTAGGTATTACATTTTCATATAAAGTGCAGCCAAGTCCTGATGGATTAGCGCAAGCCTTTATTTTAGGAGAAGAATTTATTGGTACTGAGGATGTATGTTTGGTGTTAGGAGATAATATTTTTTATGGACAAGGTTTGACTAAAATTCTACAATCTGCACGTCAAAATGTGGAGGAAAACGGAAAATCAACTATTTTTGGTTATAATGTGAATGATCCTGAACGTTATGGTGTAGCAGAATTTGATAAGGCAGGTAATGTGGTGTCTATTGAAGAAAAACCGGAAAAACCTAAGTCTAATTTTGCAGTAGTAGGGTTATATTTCTATCCAAATAATGTAATAGAAGTAGCGAAAAAAATAAAACCATCTAATCGTGGAGAGCTTGAAATTACTTCGGTAAATGAAGAATTCATGCATAAAAATGAGTTAATGGTGGAATTGTTAGGGCGTGGTTTTGCATGGTTGGACACAGGAACACATGATTCATTATTAGAAGCAGGTAGTTTTATACAAACCATAGAGAAAAGACAAGGGCTGAAAGTGGCTTGTTTAGAAGAGATTGCATTTGAACAGGGTTTTATTTCGGCAGAGCAAGTTTTAGAATTGGCAAAACCCTTAGCTAAAACAGGCTACGGTCAGTACTTAATTAAGCGTGTTTCCGAAATATGAAAGTAATTGCTACCAAAATAAATGATTTAGTTTGTATTGAGCCCACAGTTTTCGGTGATGATAGAGGCTATTTCATGGAATCGTTTAATGCCGAATGGTTTGAGAAAAACGTATGTAATACTCAATTTATTCAAGACAACGAGTCTAAATCAATAAAAGGGGTATTAAGAGGGTTACATTTTCAAAAACCGCCTTACGCTCAAGCTAAATTGGTGAGAGTGATTGAAGGTGAGGTACTTGATGTTGCAGTGGATTTGCGACAAAATTCTGTAACGTATGGTCAGCATGAAACCATTTTATTATCAGGGAAAAATAAAAAGCAATTTTTTATACCAAGAGGATTCGCACATGGTTTTATTGTTTTAAGTGAAACGGCGACATTTAGTTATAAAGTAGACAACATATATAAGGCAACTCACGATTCAGGATTGTTATGGAAGGATAAAGAATTGAATATCGATTGGGGAGTTGATGAAAAAAAAATTATATTGTCTGAAAAAGATAATATACAACCATTATTTAAAGATTTTAACAGTTTTTTATAGTATAAAACATGATACAAAAAATAGCCTTCATTACAGGCGTAACAGGACAAGATGGTGCTTATTTAAGTGAGTTTCTATTAAAAAAAGGATATATTGTTCACGGCTTAAAAAGACGTTCGTCTTTGTTTAATACTGATAGAATTGATCATTTGTATCAAGATCCTCACATTGAAAATCGTAATTTCATTCTTCACTATGGAGATATGACAGATAGTACGAATCTGATTCGATTAATCAAAGAAATTCAACCAGATGAAATTTATAATTTAGCGGCTATGAGTCACGTGCATGTGTCATTTGAAATCCCGGAATATACTGGGAATGCAGATGGATTAGGGACGCTTAGAATTTTAGATGCAGTACGTTTACTAGGTTTAGAACAAAAAACACGTATTTATCAAGCGTCTACTTCTGAATTGTATGGTAAAGTACAAGAAGTGCCTCAATCAGAAACGACTCCATTTTATCCGCGTAGCCCGTATGCAGTTGCAAAAATGTATGCGTTTTGGATTACTGTTAACTACAGAGAGGCGTATGACATGTATGCATGTAATGGTATTTTATTTAACCATGAATCTCCATTGAGAGGTGAAACGTTTGTGACCCGTAAAATTACCCGTGCGGCGTCTAGAATTGCCTTGGGACTTCAAGATAAGTTTTACTTAGGGAATATGGATGCACAGCGTGATTGGGGACATGCGAAAGATTATGTCCGTATGATGTGGATGATTTTGCAAGCGGATGAAGCGGAAGATTGGGTGATTGCAACTGGTAAGACGACTCCAGTTAGAGAGTTTGTACGTATGGCGTTTTCAGAAGTTGGTATTGAACTCCAATTCAAAGGCCAAGGTGTAAATGAAACGGCAGTAGTTGTAAAGTGTAACGATTCTAAATTTCAAATAGAACTAGGGAAAGAAGTATTAGCAGTAGATCCTAAATATTTTAGACCAACGGAAGTGGAATTGTTGATAGGAGATCCGACTAAAGCAAAAGAGAAGTTAGGTTGGGAATGTCAATACGATTTGGCTGACCTTGTTAAAGATATGATGCAAAGTGATGTTAAATTGATGCAGAAAGACCAATATTTAAAAGATGGTGGGTATGATACTTTGAATTATTTTGAGTAAATACATTTTTCGTACCTCAAAATAAGGTACTAGACCGCTGAGCTTTTAGATACTAGATTCAAGACTGACGAATTTTGTTTGATATAGAAAAAGTGAAAGACGTCAGTTCGAGTGTTTATAATAAAAAGCGTTAGCTTTTATATTGTAAATGTATCGAGAACAGAGTATATTACTTTGATGAATAGGTTCTCGATACACAAACAGAATCATATCACCGAATAACCACATCACCAACAAAAGATGAACAAAAACACTAAAATATACATTGCAGGCCACCGTGGTATGGTTGGCTCAGCTATTTGGAGAAATCTAAGTGCCAAAGGATACACAAATTTAATTGGTAAAACATCTTCAGAGTTAGACTTGAGAAATCAAGCTGCTGTGACTGAATTCTATCAAACTGAAAAACCAGAAGTAGTGATAGATGCTGCGGCAAAGGTCGGTGGTATATTAGCGAATAGCGAATACCCCTACCAATTCTTAATGGAGAATATGCAAATTCAAAACAATCTTATTGATGGTGCGCATCAAAACGGTGTTGAAAAATTTATCTTTTTAGGGAGTTCTTGTATTTATCCAAAATTGGCGCCTCAACCCTTAAAAGAAAACTATTTGTTAACATCTGCATTGGAGCCAACTAATGAATGGTATGCCATTGCTAAAATTTCGGGTTTAAAAGCTTGTGAGGCTATTAATAAACAATACGGTAAAGACTTTGTGAGCTTAATGCCAACCAATTTATATGGAACACATGATAATTTTGATTTAAATTCATCTCATGTACTTCCAGCTATGATTCGTAAGTTTCATGAAGCCAAATTAAATGACAACGCTCCAGTTAAATTATGGGGGTCTGGTACACCAATGCGTGAATTTTTGTTTGTGGACGACATGGCGGATGCTGTGGTTTATGCCTTTGAACATAAATTACCAGACAGTTTATACAATATTGGAACAGGTGTTGATTTGGCCATTAAAAAATTAGCTGAATTAATTCAAAATACAGTGGGCCATAGAGGTAAAATTGAATGGGATGCTAGCAAACCAGACGGGACACCGCGTAAACTGATGGATGTATCTAAAATGACGAATGCTGGTTGGAAAGCAAGCACATTATTAGAAGAGGGAATTAAAAAAACATATGAATGGTTTTTAGAGAGTCAAAAAACATTCAAACAGATAAAACTATAATAACAGTGAAGAAAAAATCAACATTTGAAAACTTAGAATTAGTTTCATTATAATTCAACAATGTCTTTAAAAAAACAAACTTTGTCGGGAGTGTTTTGGTCTTCAATTCAACTTTTTAGTACACAGGGAATCGGTTTTATCGTATCAATTATATTAGCTCGTTTACTGTTGCCATCCGAATTTGGTTTAATAGCTTTATTGACAGTTTTTATTGGTTTAGGTACTTCTTTGATAAATAGCGGTCTAACTCAGTCTTTAATTCGTGCAAAAGATGTTGATGAGGAAGATTATTCAACAGTGTTTTTCTTTAATCTGATTGGGAGTGTAATTATTTATGGAATAATTTACTTAGCAGCGCCTTTTATCGCATCTTTTTATAATCAGGAATTGCTAATAACAATTATTAGAATTTATAGTGTAACTTTTATTATTAATGCTTTCTCAGCAATACAAGTTACACGACTAAATAAAATAATGAATTTCAAAACTCAAATGATTGTCGCAATTCCCTCTTTGATTATTGGAAGCATTGTTGGAATAGCTATGGCTCTTAAAGGTTATGGGGTTTGGAGTTTAGTTTGGAGTGCAATAATAAGATCTTTAGCATCAACAATTCAGTTATGGATTTGGTCCAAATGGAGGCCAATTTGGGTGTTTAATTGGATAAAATTTAAACGGCATTTCCATTTTGGAGTCAGGTTGATGTTTTCAGGAATACTAGATACAATTTTCACAAATGCTTATACAATTATTATTGGAAAATTTTTTGCGCCAACACAAGTTGGTTTTTATAATCGCGCAGATACATTGCAAATGTTACCTGTAGCAAATATCAGTTCCATTGTCAACAAAGTAACTTTTCCTTTATTTGCTTCGATACAAAATGATGATGTAAAGTTGAAAAATGTTTATAAGCGTATTATGCAAATGGTGATTTTTCTAGTAGCGCCTACACTCGTTTTTATGGCTGTTTTGGCAGAACCCTTATTTCGCTTTCTGTTTACAGAGAAATGGTTACCTGCTGTTCCCTATTTTCAAATTTTATGTATGAATGGAATTTTATTTCCAATTCACTCCTATAACTTACAAATACTTAATGTAAAAGGAAGAAGTGATTTGTTTCTGAAACTGGAGATTGTAAAGAAAATTCTTACAATCTTAATCTTATTTATCTCATTCCAATTTGGTATTTATGGCTTATTATATGGAAGTGTTATTACTTCTGTACTTTGCTTTTTTATCAATACACATTACAGTGGTAAGTTTTTAAATTATACTGCGTGGAATCAATTAAAGGATTTAATGCCTATTCTCCTATTAAGTTTTCTTGTTGGCTTTATTGTGTATTTATTTGATGAATTTTTATTGACTGTTACAAGCTATGATTTAATTAGGCTTATTTCTAGTAGTTTTATTGGTTTATTACTATATGGTACCTCAGCCTTTTTGTTTAGAATGAGTTCGTTTATAGAAATTAAAAATATTATACAACGCAAATGATACCTATAACTAGACCTTTTTTACCACCGCAGGAAGAATATCAAATCTTAATAGATAGTATTTGGAAAAGACAATGGTTAACCAATATGGGGCCTTTGGCGAGTGAATTGGAGATACAACTTAAGAATTATTTAGATGTTAAACATTTATTATTTGTTACTAATGGTACTGTAGCTTTACAAATGGCAATTAAGGCATTGGGTCTTACGGGTGAAATCATTACCACACCCTTTTCTTTTGTTGCTACCACTTCAAGTATTGTTTGGGAAGGCTGTACACCTGTTTTTGTCGATATAAACGAAAATAGTTTGAATATTGACGTTTCAAAAATTGAAGCTGCCATAACGGATGATACACAGGCAATTCTGGCTACTCATGTATATGGTAATCCATGTGATGTAATTGCTATTGAAAAAATTGCAAAAAAACATTGTCTAAAGGTAATCTATGATGGAGCACATGCCTTTGGAGTAAAAATAGGTGATAAATCAATTTTTGAATATGGAGATATTTCTACATGCTCCTTGCATGCTACTAAGTTATATCATTCTATTGAAGGTGGTTTAATCGTTATCAATGATTCTAACTTAACAAAGAGAATGACCTATATTCGGAATTTTGGTATATCCGGTTTTGACACCTTTGCAGAATTAGGTATTAACGGTAAAAACTCCGAGTTTCATGCGGCAATGGGTCTAGTGAATTTGAATTATATAAAAGCTATAAATAATAAAAGGAAAGAATTAACCGAGCGATATAATAGTAATTTGAGAACTTTAAAAGCTTATCGTCCTGTTTGGCATAATGATGCAAATGAAAATTATCCTTATTATAGTATTGTTCTCGAAAGTGAAGAATTATTAATTGAAATAAAATCTTTTTTGGATAATAATGAAATTTTTACTCGACGCTATTTTTACCCATCTTTAGCTAATAGTTTACCTTATCTAGTTGCTAAAAATATGGTTGTTACAGATGATATTTCAAAAAGAGTTTTATGTTTACCATTATACTATGATTTATCTTTGGAAGAAGTCGATTTGATTTGTCGTTTAATGTTGAGTGTACAAAACAATTAAGCATATGTTAATAGTTGGAGCCAAAGGGTTTGCCAAAGAGATATTAGAAACATTTCATCAATTGGATCAAATAGAAAGCATTGTGTTTTACGACGATGTTAATGAAGATATTGGAGATTATTTATATTCTAGATTTCCTATACTAAATAATGAGGCTGCAGTTAATAATTTATTTATAAAAAATAATCAATTTACTATTGGAATTGGAAACCCAATTTTACGATTCAAATTATATAAAAAGTTTACAGGACTAGGAGGCAAATTTGTTTCTACAATAAGTCCTACTGCACAGATAGGAAACTATGAGGTAACGATTGGAGAAGGAAGTAATGTTCTTGATAATTCGATTTTTTCTAATTCCGTAGTCATTGGTAAAGGGTGTATTGTTTATTATAATGCTATACTAACACATGATTGTATTGTTGGAGATTTTGTTGAAATTTCTCCTTCAGCAATTTTATTAGGCAGATGTCAAGTTGGAAATTTTTCTCAAATAGGAGCAAATGCGACAATTCTCCCTGATATAAAAATAGGTGTAAATGTTATAATTGGAGCTGGAGCTACTGTAACTAAGGATATTCCTGACAATTGTATAGCCTTTGGTTCTCCTGCAAAAATTATAAGAGAATTAGAACCATTAATTTTTTAAAAATGAGCAAACCAACCGTTTCTGTAGCTATGATTACTTATGGCCATGAAGAATATATAAAGCAAGCGATTGAAGGTGTTTTAATGCAAGAATGTAATTTCGAGATTGAATTAATCATAGCAAATGACTCCTCTCCTGACAATACAGATAATGTCATAAAAAAAATTATTCAAAATCATCCCAAATCCTATTGTATAAAATACACTAAACACGATGAAAATATAGGTATGATGCCTAATTTCGTATGGGATTTAAACCAATGTAATGGTAAGTATATAGCACTCTGTGAAGGAGATGATTACTGGACAGACCCATTGAAATTACAAAAACAGGTTGACTTTTTGGAAAAAAATGATGATTTCTCTCTTTGTTTTCATAAGATTAAAATTCTAAAAAAAAAACGACTTGTAAAAGACTTTATAACTAACAATAGAAAAGATATAACTACTATAAATGATATAGCTAGAATTAATTATATTCATACGCCTTCAGTTCTATTTAGAAATGGTTTAATTAAAGAATTTCCAAGTTGGTATTTATTGGGTCCCAATGGTGACCATCCATTATATATATTATTAGCCCAATACGGTAAAATTAAATTCATTGATTCTTTTATGGCTGTTTATCGCGTTCATAGTGGTGGAGTTTGGAGTCTTCAAAGAAAAAATAATTTGCCCATCATTAAAAAAACAATTGTTGTTCAAAAGCTAATGATTGATTACTTTAATGGTGACATTAAAAATATTTTGAAAGAAAATCTATCAATTAGTTTATTAGAACTATCAGACTATTATTACAAGGAAAATAAATTAAAGGAAGCTTTGAAGTCATTTAAAGAATCCACATTATATTCTCATGAAATTTTATTTAAAAGATATTTTAGATACAAAAAAATATATGATCCAATCAAAAAACTTATTTTTAAAAGTTCTAGATTAACGTCTTTTATTAGAAAAAAATTAAATTGATATCAAAATATAGAAAATAAAAATGCTTAATAGTGATACCCTTATTTATCATGGAATAGTAAATGTTCTTTTTTGTACCTATTTTATATATAGGTGTGGAATTAAAAGTTTGAGCTCTTTTCTATCAATATTGTACTTAATAACAGCTATTTGTTCATATTTATATTCTTTAGATCCATCATTCCAATACTCGTATAGTAATCAACCAATAACTACAGAGTCTTTAATGTTTTTTAATTTAGCAAATTTCCTTTTTATTTTTCCCTTTAGAAATTTTAATATTGATAATGTAAGTATAATTTCCAAAATCAATTTTGTCAAAATTAGAAGAGTATTAAATGCCCTTGTAGTTGTAAATTTGTTGTTTTTTCTTTTAGATTTTATTGAAATATTCAATGGACTATTTTCGGTAGACATAAAAGCATTAAGAGATAGTACATATGGTGAATATATTGCACCTTGGTGGAGTAATCCATTTTTTGGTGTTCTTAGAAGGTTAACTACGGCATGTGAGCCCATATTTCTTTTCTTTTCTATTTTTGGTTTTGTTTTTGCTAAAAATAAAACAGTCTATAAATATTACTTTCTAATTTATTTACTTTCAATAGTTAGGATTGTTGGTTTAGTGGGATCAAGAGCAATAATTGTTTTCACAATTTTAGACCTTCTTATTCTCTTTATTCTTTTCCAAGCTTTACTAAACAAGCCAATTAAAAAGAGAATAGTAAAGGCAAGTTTTGTTGTTTTTATTCTTATTGCTGTTTTCTTTTCATCAATAACAATTGCTCGTTTTTCTGATTCAGCACTTACAAGTAAGGCGTCTGAAGCAATTCAATCTTCCACTTTATTATACATGGGAGAATCAGGGATTAATTTTATGGGTAGTATGTATGATAAAGAAAATAATTTATTATTAGGATATGATGCATTTCCATTATTTCGCCGTGTTTTAGGTTTAGAGTATTTTGGGGTAGATAGAATGAAAGATACTGAATATATTGAAAAAGCTACCAATACAAGAGCATTTATTTTTTATCAGCTATCAGGTAATATTTATTCAAATTTTGGTAAATTAGGAACGATATTAATTTTAATACTGTTTAATATTTTCTTTAAAACGATTACTTTTAGTAAAAGGAATATCAGCTTCATATCGTTTTTAGCGATATTTTTTTGTGCCTCTATAGTTGCAAAAGGTATTTTTTATAATACATTAATAACAGAAGCTGGAAATCTATCTATTGTACTTGTTATAATGTTATATTTATTTTTTCAAAATGAAAAAAACAGAATAAATTTAAATATTAATTACAAATCTAATTTTAAAAGTAAATGAAAAAAGTTGCGATAGTAATTCCTGCTTTCAAATCACGTTTCTTTGAAGAAACTTTAAATTCTATTGCTAACCAAAATTGTACAGATTTTACACTGTATATTGGTGATGACAATTCTCCAGAAAATCTAGAGAAAATTGTAAGTAAGTTTTATGACCGATTAGATATTGTGTATGTAAAATTTGAATCAAATTTGGGATCTACAGATTTGATTGCCCAATGGAATAGGTGTGTTGAAATGACTGAGAATGAAGAATATATTTGGTTGTTTTCAGACGATGATCTAATGCCTTCCGGTTGTATGCAAAAAGTAAAGGATTATTTAAGTGAAAACAATATGATGTGTGATGTGTTTCATGTAAATACCAAAGTCATTAATGTTAAAGGTGAAATTATTACAAATAAAAAAAGAATAGTCGATTTCCCTGAAAAAATTTCTTGTGCTGAGTATGTTGATTGTATGTTTAGTGCAAAAGATAATACATGGGGAATAAATTTCATAGTCAAAAGAACAACGATTATTGAAAATGGTGGTTTTATAAGTTTTGATTTGGCATGGAATGCAGACAGAGCCAATTGGTTAAAATTCTCTTATCCTAAAGGTATTCTTACAGTACCTAATACTTATTTGGAATGGAGATATGGTGAAGAAAACATATCTGCCTTAAAAAATGATTTTAAAATCGTCAAAAGAAAAGCTGATTCTCGGATATTATACTTCAATTGGTTACAAGATTTTATTAAAGAGAAAAATATAAAAGTTGAAACGTCTAACACTACAAAATTTATATTTATATTGAGAATTGTTTACAATGATAGACTACTGTCTATAAAGGATAAAATAAAATATTTTATCAAATATGTGAGGGTTTTGATATTTGCTAAAAATAATTAATTTAACTCTTCTAATTAACATAAAATTCACTAAATTATTTTAAGAAAATTATGGAAGTAAAGAACTTACCCAAAAAGAATAAAGCCATTTTAGGTGGTGAAACGGAATATATTGTGATTATAAAACAATGGATTCATCAAGGATTTACTTATTTGGATAAAACAGAAATGTTTTATCGAATAATATGGGAATTAATCCCCATATTATTTTCTTTCCCAATCCTTTATTTAACCTTTCAGGTTAATATTTACATGAGTGTATTAATTTCTTTCCTTTTTGGACACACGTTGAATTGGATTTTTAATTTCAATTTTTGGACTTGCCTTTGTTTTACGTTCCCTAGTTTAAAAAATCCTGGAAATGATGCAACAATTAAATATTTAAAGGGAGTTCAAAAACGAATGCAGAAAGCTGATAGCATTGGAGGTTGCATGATATACGGTAGTGTATCAAGAGCAGTGTGGCATATCAAGAGTGATTTAGACATGCGTATTTTACGTCAACCTGGTTTAATTAATGGATTCAGAGCATATCTTATTGTATTTAAGGAAAGGATAATTGCTGTTTGGCTTAAGCAGCCATTAGATTTATTTATGGCAGATTCGATTGAGTTTCTTGATAGAATGCGTGATGATGAGTTTCCTGTTTTTCTTAAGAATGATGACTCAAGACTTTTTAAGCGCTATAAGTCTGAAACAATATCAGATTTTAATAAAATCAACTCTCTTAATGATTTAGGTCACGAAGTATAATGCTAAAAATTGCATGAAAGTATTTAATATAATTTGGGGATATAGTACAGGTGGCATTGGTAAATGTTTCCTGACATATGCTGCATTAGCAGATGTTAATACCAATATAAAAGTAAAATCAGTTTGTATTGATATTCAAAATAGAGAGTATGACAGAAGCTCTTTACATAAAATAGGAGCAACATTAATTTCAATTAAGCATTCATTCGATATTTCGTGGATATCTAAATTGGCTAAGGTTATTAAAGAAGAAAAGCCAGATGTTATTTTTTGTCATGGTTTTAATGGACCTGTTGTAGTTAAGATTGTGAAATTGTTTTATGGAATTAAAATCCCTATGATTTGTAGCTATCATGGACTTTATCATGCTCCAACAAAGACTAAAAAAATTATAGCACCTATTTATAATAAAGTTCAAACTCTTTTATATAAGTATTCTGCCCATAGAGTTATTTTAGTCGAAAACTATTCAAAAAAGTACTTAATTGATAAAGGTATTTCTTCCGCAAAGTTAATTACGGTCTACAATGGAATCTCAACTAATGTAGATGGAAATAAAAAAATAAATCTGCCAAACAAACCTAAGAATTCAATTAGTATTGGATTGGCTTCTCGTATGGATTCAGTAAAAGGGATAGAGTATTTGATTGAAGCTATTCCTATGATCGTTAAAAAAACGACACTTCCTTTTAAAGTTTATTTGGTTGGTGATGGACCAGAATATGATACACTACTTGAGAAGGTAAAGCAATACTCCATTGAGCATTTAGTGGAATTTATAGGGTATCAAAGTAATATACCAGAATGGTTGAACGCATTCGATATTTTTGCACTCCCTTCCTTGTTCGAATATCATTCGATTGCTTTGTTAGAAGCTATGAGAGCTGGTAAAGCTATAGTTTCTACTGACGTAGGAGGAAATACTGAATCAATACGGGATGGTTTAGACGGTTTAATAGTACCATCAAAGAATGTTGGGGAATTAGCGAGCGCTATAGTGAAAATGATGGAATCAAAGGAATTAAGAATAACGATGGGTAAGTCTGCGAGAGAGCGATTTCTTAGCGAATTTACTGAAGAGATTATGAAAAATAATTTGGTAGAAGCTTTAACTCTTAACATATGAAAATTGCAATATATACTGTGGATTTGTATCCAGGCAGAGAACGTTTAATGCCATGGCGTACTCTAATAGAAGTAGCCAAAGAAATGATTAATAATAATTTTCAAGTCGAGATTTTAACTGCATCTGTCGAACGGGATAATGAGAGTTATACTTACCAAGGTCTTACAATAAAAGTAGTTCCACGTAAACTCTCTTTACTAGCTAGCTTTATTAATGAACGAGAGTATGATGTTATTTATTTTCCGTTAACCTGGAGAGATAATTATAAAAAGTTATCTGACCTTAAAATAATAAAGTGCAAAAAAATTGGATACTTTCCTGGTGGAGTATACCAGATAAAAAATGTTTTGGCATTAATAAGATGGGGTGGGATAAAGCATAGTAAAGCATATGTCCTAGAATATTTTTCTTCTCAAAAAAGATTGATAAGAAAGTTAGAAAAAGCTAATTTCTCTTCTTTTATAGGTCTAACAGAACTTACTTCTAAAACTTTAGTCAGTGCAAACGCCAAAAATGTAGAAACAATATATCCAGGGAAAGATAATTTTGAAATACTCCCTATAGATTTTAGCTCTCTTACTAAAAATAATCTCGAAGGTGAAAAATATTTTTTATTTATGGGAGCTCCAGCTGTAACAAGGGGTAGTCAATGTTTATTACAGTCATTTGATAAATTTGCAGACTTGAATAGTGATGCAAAAATTGTCTTTCTGATGAGGACAGATGTTGGTTCTAAATATACTGAATTTAATAAAGCATATAAGAAATTGAAAAACAAGGAAAAGGTTTTAATAGTTAATGCAACGCTTTCACCTGCAGAATTGAAAGCCTATATTTCAAGTGCTTGGGCGGTCACTTTACCTTTTTTAGTAATACCCTCTGAAGTTCCAATAACATATTTAGAAGTGTTATCATGTGGTACTCCAATTGTAACTTTTGAAAACGGAGGTACTACTGAGTATTTTAAAAATGCAATACTCTCTGGTGTGCCTGGTAATGAGGCAAGTCTTTTTGATATGTTAAATTTAATTTGGAATAATACGAATTTACGAAATGAATTGTCTAATAATGCAAAGGCGATAATGTCCAAACATCCAAGATGGGATATCGTAGCGAATGATTGGATTAAAATGATAACCGGAATATGAAATACATTGTAATTAGTGGGGTGGATGGCTCAGGAAAGACATCTGTGATTAATTTACTGGAGAAGAAATTAAAAGAAGAAGGCAAAAAGACTTTTTATATTTGGATGCGCTATAATCATTATTTGATTAAAATTATGAATTTATTAGCTAGACTGTTTGGTTTATCTATTAAAATTCAAAATGAAATGGGTACTGTTTGGCAACACCAATTTTATAGATCAAAAACATTTTGTAAAATATATGTTTGGTGCTCATATTTTGATAATTGGATTAGCAGATTAAAAGTAACTTTAATTTCTTCAAATAAAGCAGGAATTATAATTTGTGATAGATGGATAAATGATGTATTGATTGATTTGGCATCTGAATCGCATGATTTGGATTTTTTAGATACAAAGTGGTATAAACGATTTCAAAATTTATTGCCAGGTAATACTCAACAGTTTGTTATAAATAGAGAGCTTGATGAAATTTTAGGATGCAGAATAGAAAATCAATTAAATCCTGATTTCCCTTTTAGATATAAGCTCTATAACAAACTATCTCAAAAAGCAAATATTATAACTATTGATAATTCAGGTTCTATTGAAGATAGTGTGCAACAAATAATTTCAAAATTATGAGTTTGAGTATTACTGCTATCATTCTTACATATAACGAGGAGTTACATATAGCCCGTTGTATTGAAAATATTAAACAAATATCAGATCAGGTTTATGTGATTGATTCATTTTCTACCGATAAAACTGCAGAGATAGCGGAGGGAATGGGAGCTATTGTAATAAAACATATATGGCCTGGAAATCAGGCTGAACAATTCAATTGGGCACTTGAGAACATTGATATTAATTCTAAATGGATATTTCGATTAGATGCCGATGAATATCTTTTAGCTGAGCTTATCAATGAAATAAATACTAAGCTCCCTATGCTAGATTCAAATATTACAGGGGTTGTATTTAAGAGGCGTCATATTTTTCTAGGGAAGTGGATTAAACGAGGTGAGTATCCCAAACTAATATTACGATTGTTTCAAAAAGGAAAAGCGGTCTGTGAGCAACGATTAATGGATGAGCATATTGAGCTTTTAGAAGGCGAAGATATTGAATTTAAACATGATTTTGTTGATCATAATTTACACAATCTAGCTTGGTGGACTGAAAAGCACAATAATTATTCTATACGTGATGCTATTGAAACATTAGATATAGAATTGAATATTATTGGTAAAGCTAAAGATGATAAAGATAAAATAATTGGCCAAGGTGCTGTAAGTAAAAGAAAGAAAAAGCATAAATATACTAGGCTCCCCCTCTTTTGGAGAGCTGCTTTATACTTTATTTATCGATTTTTTTTAAAAGGTGGGTTTCTGGAAGGTAAGGAGGCTTTTTTATGGCATTTTTTTCAAGGTTGGTGGTATCGTACTTTGGTTGATGCAAAGATTTTTGAAATAAAAAAACACTGTGGGAGTGATGTAGAAAAAATAAAAGAGTATATTAAAGAAAATTATGAAATTGAACTTTAAGTATAAAACACTACTACGTTTTTTTTCCGTTTCTTATTTCACGTTGTTGTTATATTTGGTTTTTCTTGTAGGAAGAAGACATGGTTTAATCGATTTTAGGAGTAGAATTAGTTTGATCCCCTTCCAGCAAAAAATAGATTTCCTTCGGTATAATGGAAATAATGATATTCAGAGTCAGTTTGACTTTTATAGTGATATTATAGGTAATGTTGTTATGTTTATTCCTTTTCCTTTTGCCTTTCTGTGGTTAGGATCTAGACGATATTCTAATCGTATTTTTTTCGTTTTATTAATTATATTTACTTTTTCAATCGAAATTATACAGTATGTTTTCAATATTGGAGTTTGTGATATTGATGATATTATACTTAATATTACTGGTGGCTTTTTAGGCCTGTTACTATTCAATTTTAAACCATTTAACTTTTGATGAAAATTTCTATTATTACTGTTTGTTACAATCGAAGTAAAACGATTGCGAAGTCAATAGATAGTGTTTTAACTCAAACCTATCCAAATATAGAGTATATTGTAATTGATGGTAGTTCAAGTGACGGAACTCAAAAGATTATTGAAAGCTATGGGGATGAAATAACCAATTATATTTCAGAGCCAGATAAAGGGATGTATGATGCTATTAACAAAGGTTTAAAACTCGCAACAGGTGATATTGTTGGATTAATGCATTCGGATGATGAGTTTTATAACGAAAAAGTAATTTCACAAATTGTAAATAAATTCAAGGCGTCAAAAGATACAGAAGCTGTTTATGGTAATGGGGTTTACATTACAAATGATGAATATGAAAAGATAGTCCGAAATAGAATTGGAGGCGAATTTTCATTGAAACGTATTAAAAATGGTTGGTTACCACTTCACCCTACAGTTTACATGAAACGTTCATGTATAAAACAATATGGCCTATATGATTTGGATTTCAAGATAGCTTCCGATACTGAATTTCTTCTCCGATATTTGTATAAATACAGAATTAAAACGGTTTACATTAATGAGTATATTGTTAAAATGAAAATGGGAGGATTAAGTACGTCAAAATCTAGAGCCATTGAAGTTTTAAAAGAAGATTATAAAATTTACAAATTTCACGGATTATTTGCTTTGAAATCAGTTGTTTTAAAAAAAATGAGAGCGGTTAAACAATATATAACTAGCTAATTTTGTCTCAATCTAAATTTATACACTAATGCATGGTGCATTGTGTTATTAGATTAGTATTTTTGCCTTAATTATAATAAATGTTACATAATTATACATGTTGAAATTTTTAGTATCTAATCGTTTTTCTCGTTATATAAAAATTATATTTTTGTTATGGGATTTGATTTTGTTAAGTGTGTCCTATATTAGTTCGTGTTATATACGAGATAACAGTTTGGATTGTTTGTCTAATAAAGACGATCAGACTACATTTTTGATGACGATTTTGATTTGGGTTACATTGGTGTTTTCAAAAGATGCTTACAAAATAATTCGGATTGAAAAAATTTATAATACCTTAAGCCGTACTATTAAACTGGTTTTACTTCACATGGGAGGGGTGGCCTTGTTTATCCTAATTTTAAATTTTGATGACGTATCTCGTTTACGCCTCTTCTATTTTTACACTACATTTTTAGTTTTAATTGTTGTTTTTAGAGTTGTTTTTTTAAAGGTTTTAAAGTATGCCCGTTCACAGGGGTATAATTATAGAAATGTGGTTATAATCGGTGCCAATGAAATGGGAGGACGGATGAATCAAATTTTAAATAGTGATTTGTCATCTGGGTATAAAGTAGCGGGTGTGTTTTGCAATGTGCCTGATCCCACTATAACCCATAGTATGAAACATTTAGGAGAATTAAATGATTTGGAGTCGTATTTAGTCAACAATTCAGTAGATGAAATGTTTATAGCGCTTGATTATAAAGGAACCGATCAAATTCCAAAGCTAATTCAATTATGTGAACGCTATATGATTCGGTTAAAAATTATCCCCAATTTTCAGAAATATACAAAACTACGTAGAGTGAGTATTGATTTTTATGAGAATACGCCTGTACTCATGTTGAGTAAAGAACCCCAAGAGTTTATCGGTAATCGTTTGATAAAAAAAGCCTTTGACCTCTTCTTTTCATCATTTGTGATTCTTTTTATTTTTAGTTGGTTGTTTCCTATTTTAATAGGATTAGTTAAAATGAGTTCAAAAGGACCTGCATTTTTTAAGCAAAAACGATCGGGTGAAAACAATGAAAGTTTCACGTGTTTTAAATTTCGTACAATGCGTGTCAATGCAATGTCTGATGAATTACAATCACAGAAAGGGGATCCCCGCATTACGAAAATTGGTGCGTTCATGCGTAAAACAAGTTTAGATGAATTACCACAATTTTTCAATGTGTTTATGGGTCAAATGTCTGTTGTAGGACCACGACCACATATGTTGAAACATACTGTTCAATATTCCGAATTAATTAATAATTATTTAGTAAGACATTTTGTGAAACCTGGTATTACAGGTTGGGCACAAGTGAAAGGGTATAGAGGGGAAACCAAAGAAGTGATTGATATGAAAAATAGGGTAGAATATGATATTTGGTACATTGAAAATTGGACATTTCTATTAGATATTAAAATCATTTGGATGACTATTACCAATATGTTACAAGGCGAAGAGAATGCCAATTGATATAATTCACTTTTTTAACAATATTCTAGTTATTCATACTATAAACAACAAAACTTAATTATTTTGACAGAAACACAACATCCTATGCAGCAAGAACAAGAAGAACAAATTAATATTCGTGAAGTGATTTTTAAATACCTTTCGTATTGGAAATGGATCGCTTTGAGTTCATTTATATTCTTGACACTTTCTGTTTTATACTTGAGGTATACACAAGCCATTTATGCTTCTAATGCCACTGTGCTTATTAAAGATGAAGACGGAGGGGGAGGTATACCAGGTATGGAAATGTTTAAAGATTTCGGTTTGTCCGGAGGGTCAAGTAATTTGGATAATGAAATTCAAATTTTTAAATCTAGAAAATTGACGGAATTAGTTGTCAAAAAATTGGAATTAAATAAGCGCTATATTACTCGTGGTATTCGTAGTGGATTAATTTCGGGTGAAGTTTATTCCAATAGTCCTATTAAAATAAATCATGTTTTAGATGATAGCTTATTATACGCTAAGGAGATTAGTTTTGATTTAAGAATTCAAGATGAATTTTCTTTTGATCTGTCTGTGATAGAAGGGGAAGAGTTTGGAATTATTAAATTTGGAGAAGAAATTAGTTCATCAATTGGTTCTTTTGTCATTAATAAGACTGCAACATTTGATAAAAAAAAAATTGGTCTGGATTATGTGATTTTAATTACTCCATTAAATGAAGTGATAACTAAGCTTCAAAAAGTTTTAAGTGTTGATAAGATTAACAAGGATAGTGATGTCTTGTTAATTAGTTTGAAAGGTTCGGTAATTCAGAAAAACAATGACATTATTAATGAATTGATTTTTCAACATGAATTGGAAGGCATAAAGGTTAAAAATGAGGTGACTGAGAATACACGTGATTTTATTAAGGAGCGAATGCTGTTTATCAGTAGAGAATTATCTGAAGTGGACAGTGCTAGTGCGAACTTTAAAATTAAGAATAACTTAGTTGATGTTAATGTGAATGCTCAATTTTTACTGGGAAAAGAAAGTGAATTAGAGAAAACTATTATTGAAACTAACATTCAATTAGAATTGGTTCGTTTCATGAATGAACTAATTGATAATAATAAAGGTATTGATAATTTATTACCGAGTAATTTAGGATTTGAGGATCAATCTGTGGCAGTTATGATTTTAAATTATAACACAATGGTGTTAGAGCGTAACCGCTTATTGTTAGGGTCGTCTAATCAAAACCCAAGTGTTTTAAAATTAGAGGGTCAGTTAATGGATATTAAAAAAAGCTTACAAAGTAGTTTGACGAATATTGTGTCTGCGGCAAATATGAAGTTGGATGCATTGAATGCTAAAGCGCGACAGTATGACTCTAAACTGGCGTCAGTGCCAGGTTATGAAAAAGAATATGTCGATATTTTTAGGCAACAACAAATAAAGGAAACTTTATATTTATACTTATTGGAGAAACGAGAAGAAAATGAGATTGCCATGGTTGCCATGATTGCTAATTCTAAGGTGATTGATGCTGCTTATAGTGATGGAAAGCCGGTGTCTCCAAAGAAAAAAATTGTTCTACTGGGAGCACTACTTTTAGGTTTTATATTGCCAATTGGTATTATTTATCTAATTGATTTATTAGATAATAAAGTACATTCTACAGATGATTTGAATACATATGGGTTACCTCATGTTGCTATTGTACCATTCAGTAAAGACAAAATTAAACTAGTAGCATTGGATAATCCACGTTCTATACTATCAGAAGCTTTTCGAATTTTAAGAACTAATGTTTCATTCTTGTTTAATGAGCAGAAAGCGAAGGGGAATACAATTTTGATTACGTCTACAATTGCTGCGGAGGGGAAAACCTCTGTTTCATTGAATTTAGCGCATTCATTGGCGTTAACCGGAAAAAAAACGATTATTATTGGATTGGATTTAAGAGCGCCTAAGTTATTAGAGTATTTAGAATTACCTAAAGGAGGTAAAGGAGTTTCAGATTTCATTGTAAACCCTAATCTTTCAGCTGCTGATATTTCCTTTCCAGTGGAAGGAACAGAAAACTTATTTATGATCGGATCCGGGACTACCCCACCAAATCCAAGTGAGTTATTAATGAAACCGAGATTAGTGGAGCTCATGGAGCAAGTTAAAAAGGAGTATGATTATGTTATTGTGGATACTGCACCGGTTGGATTGGTAACAGATACGTTGGTTGTAGCTGATATAGCTGATGTTACATTATATATTGTAAGAGCTAATAAATTGGAAAAAGAGATGTTAAAATTACCATCTCGTTTATATGCAGAAAAGAAATTGAATAATATGTCCGTTGTGTTGAATGGTGTGGAAAGTAAAAATGGTACTTCATACGGATATGGTTACGGATATGGTTACGGAGATGATTTTGAAAGTGACAATAAAAAATGGTGGAAAAAAGGGAAGTAATTCCTTCTTTGAAATAAAATTAAATAAAAAGTGTTTCAATTCGTTTGAAACACTTTTTTTGTGGACTATTAATTATATTCTTAGGTTAAATCAGCAAACCAAAAGGCAGAATCCCACTCTTTATTTTCTGTTGATTTGTATTCTTTTTTTACGATTTCACCAACTGTGACTGGAATTGGTTTACTGAAAATAGGTCCATCATACACAAAGCTGTGAAATTCACCGTTTTCACCACATACATCCACATCTTTAGGTAAATCATCAATAAAGGATTGATCTAGTTCTCTACCCGCAAATGACTTATCCAAAAGGTTTGCATTTATAGAAACTACTTTAGCTTTAAAACCTAAAT